>Ga0123342_1001072_pt1 | contig 45578 bp, 11 predicted proteins | sample Turbeawhitnodule_FD_89960 | JGI IMG/M metagenome (GOLD analysis project Ga0123342, IMG submission 89960) | Root nodule microbial communities of legume samples collected from Mexico - Turtle bean Mexico white nodule | ecosystem: Host-associated > Plants > Roots > Nodule | place: Mexico: Nepantla...
AAGAGGGAAACGAGACCGGCCAACCTCGTCAAAAAAATAACGTGTCCCGGCCGGCTCCACGTACACTTTAAAGAACTTCTCCTTGAAGTTCTTATAAGAGGCCGTGAAGGGCTTGAACAACACGCTACCCGCCCGGCTGACCAGCGATTGCCAACTGGCAAGCTTGGCCGGGTACGACGAATAGAAATGAAGAAAACAGGAGGGAAGAGGGCGCAACCCAAACATCCGGCAAACAATGCGAAACGCTTGCATCGACGCCCACGAGTTGGGATGAAGCTGAGTCGGAGCCACGTTCAGCTCCTTCAGAACCCCGGCCGTAAAGGCATCAAAGGGGAGAGACACATGCAGGTCCGCAAAAAGACAACCATACATGAAGAAAAAGGGAGGCTCGGTAGATGACCGCTCCCTGTACACGCGGTCCTCCAAAGAGCAAGGGCAACGCGTTTCCAGCGTGAAGAAGAAGAAGAAGAAGAAGAAGAAGAAGAAATTATTTCCCAGCCCTGCGGAAGGACCTCGGAATCCCAAACGTCGCAAAAACCTCAGTCGTTGGATTCGTTTGATCCAACGGTTCACATCGCTTCGCGCTCAGAAAAACCCCTCATTAATGCGCGTCACGTCAATCGCTTAGGCGCCCCCAAACATCACTTCACTCATCATTACACCGCTCGCCCGGGTCCCATTCTTCAGACTCTTAAACCACCTCTCGAGCCTGGGAGGCAACCGGTCTTGTGAACCGGTCAACCCATGTGTCAAGACCATACTTTAAGGTAGGAGGTCGATCGTGCATCGCACGTGGCCGACCGACATGAGGTGCTCAAGTCAAAGGTTGACCCAATTAGCAAAGGTTAACCTGTGGTTAGGAAACGACCTAATCCAACCCTAATCGCTAAGTAACCCCCTAATCCGGCCCAACAGCGAGGGTCCATCAAGGTAATATAAATATCACGCATTCCAAGGAAGAAGGTACGTCATTATCTACAGTATTCTAGCCAACCGAATACGATACCCCACTGACTTGAGCGTTGGAGTGTCATCTGCAGGTACCCCAACCGCCTGAGGAGTCATCCAGCGAGAAGAACTGAAGGAGGAAGTGAGATACGACCGACCGAGTGACATCTGAAGACAATAGTTCTCCCAGTCCCCAACCTAGTTCGAGAACAGAAATGAAACAACTTTTTTATTATTTAAATAAATAAATACATTCATATTTATTAAAAATTAAAATATTTAATTAAAATTTATAAAATGACTACACATTGATATAGAGATATTAATTGATTAAAAAATATAAAAATAATACAATTTAAATGTATATATATATGTGTGTGATTTTAAAAAAATAATACTTAAAAGTTTACGTAATTGTTATTTTTTTTAATATAAATTATTTAATTATTTGAAAATAAAGAAAAATTATCTGATTATTTATTTTATTGAGTATATAAAATAAATTATTTGTTATTTATTAAAAAGTAAAATCATCTAATTAAAAGATTTCCAAACTTTACATCTCATGATAGTATAAATGGTATTTGATTTTAAGAAGATAAAAAATAAAAAGTTAAATAATTGATACCACGTTTAATCTAAATGAGTATAAAGTTTAATAAAAAGGTATGCCTAGGTACATTATAACATAATACTTATCTCTACACTTTCTTAAACCTTCCTTTTCCCTTTTCTTTTCTAAATTTGGAGATTAACTACTTTATTTCGGTTAAAATATTTTTTTAAAATAAAAATTCTCATATTAGGTATCACTGTGCAACTTGACATCTTAATTATTCGGACATCTCAAGTAACAACAATTATTTGTTATCACATGAAAAAAATATTATTAAAAAAAAATACAAAAATGTGGAAGAATAAACCAAAACTCATATGTTAACAAAAACGATACATATGTAGATTATACTTATTCATAAAGAATTCTAAAAATAGTCTAGATGGTACCTTATTATACCAATGAATTAGCCAAATTATCAACACATACATTTTTTTCCCGAAAAATATTAGTAACCCTAAACTTGATTTTCTCACAATAATTAGTATTTCATCGATTACGAAGCATCAAATGAACATTAGTTATAGCAGTAAACGCAGCACAAACCAAAACAGAATCACATTTTAGGCATACATTAGTAATAAAAGAAATACAACATCAAGATTTTCTATGAGGTCAACCATCCTAGTACTATTATCGGCCGAGAACGCTTAACATCAGAGTTCTTCCTTTGTTATTTAAACATTTCAAATAATTACATATAAAAAATACAAATTAAAATACAAATTAGTTAGGATTGTCCAAACTAAAATAATTTTACCTTTAGGCCTGAGTTTATATGAATTTAAAAAATAAATTATAATAATATTTGATCAAATGGGTTAATAATTTCCATACTTATATTTAGACTTATCTATTTAATTGCACCAAATTGTTATAATTCTTCTGTGCTTCAATTCTACTAGTTTCTATACGATATGCAAAAATACAATATACCATTCCATAACAGAATAATATTAACAATATTTTAGGTGCTTATAAAGCAGCTGTGCAAATATGCAGATTTTCATCTTATGAAGCTATTTACTCAATTTTAATTTTATTCACTAAATACTTTTATATTCCTGTTTGGGTAAGATTAGAATACATTTGAATGGGTTTTGGCCTACAAGGGAGGCTACATTAATATGTGGTGGTGGTGCAGAAGGGACACGGAGGGCGTTTGGGTAAATTTCAAATAACAAGAATTCTTGTAGGCTAAGATCCCCAAGGCAACAACCACGCACAAACCCAAACCGAAAGTCCCTAGTATTTTCCTCGTCCTATTTCTCTTCACACTAACATTATATATATACACACATAGTACACACACCACTCCCATCTTACACCGGCACCCTCAATAAAACACACAAACAACGATTTCTCAGACAACTTTGCCGTGTAGCGGAAATACCCTTTTATTTTTTTCCATCGTGTGCCTGTACTACTTAGCGCAAGTCAATGGAAGACGAGAATTTCAGTTTTGGCCGCTCTACTGCCTCCAGAAGCTACCAATCCAGGCTCAAGTCACACTTCGGTGATTCTTTATTTCAAACCTCCGTTTTGTTCATTAGTCTTGTGGATACTGTTTTTGTTGGTTTTGGTTTTGTGGGGTGTCTTGTTCTGGCTAAATGTTTAACCTTTTTGCTTTGTCGTTGAAGCAGAGCTTTTCGTCGATTTTGATGAGGTCAATGGGGATGAGGATTTTAGGTGGGCTTATCCATGCCCTTTTTGCGCTGAAGATTTTGATCTTCTTGAACTATGTTGTCATATTGACTTGGACCATTCAACAGAAGCCAAGTCTGGGGTATTTGATTTCTCTTTCACTTTAATTGATTCCCCTTTGGTATTGTTTTTTTAGCTTTGCATGGGAACTTTTTCCATACCCTTTACCTTGTTGTTGATGCTTCTTTATTGCTGCGTGACTATAATTAATCTATTCTAGTTGGTATGTTTTTATAGAGATATATCTCAGTTCATTGTTAGCCTTATAGTTTTGAAACTGTCTCATTCAGATTGGGTGGTTTGGTGCTTTGCAAGAAAGTTCCTTTCGTAGTTATTAGCTTTTTAATTGATTTATTGAACAACAAATTCACGAAGAACTAAAGAAACTAGTGTTGGTAGTTTCATTTGAAATATGCTAATTGTATCCATCAAATTACATATATTTTTATTAAAAGTATTACCTTGCGATTAATCATCGGCCATGTTTATGATGCTTGTAATTTAATTCAATAGCTTCCTTGCCATCATTGCGGACAACAGGCTTGAAATTTTCCTTTGAAAAAATGAGACAGCTTTTTAAATTGACCTTTGCATTTCTGCATTCCATTATTGCCTCTGAAAATATTCATTATTACTTCTAGTTCACGATTAATAGCATGTTTATCTTAACTTGGGGCTAACCATTGATGGGATTTTTCAAAGTGAAGCCTTTTTCTGATGTTCTTATTAGCTTTTTATATATCTTGCATCTATGCAGAAGCCCTTAAAGATGTGGTTCCTGACAAGATCTTAGCTTGTAGAACCTGAAGTGGTTACTCCACACATGAATTCAATTTAGATCTTTGGCACATCTAGAATGAGCTTCCATGTAAAGTTGATAATGTTACTTTATTGTCGGTTGATTTGAGTATGACTAGGCAAACACACACACACACCTTGGACTTTAGGGAGATTGCAAGTAACCACCATGAACTTTTAAATCCATCAACTGTGCAACCCCTCTTCACCCTCAAACTATGAGAAATAATCCAGAGCTGTCAAACAATTCCTAGTAATAATTAGATCACTAATTTGTTTTTCATTGCATGATAATTTCTTTAATGGTCATGCTTATAATATCAAAACGTTTAATGGATTTATAATAATTTTATATCGAGTCAATATCAGGGACGTTCCAAGTGTGTTAGGTAGACTATGCATGATTATCACATAATTTACAAAACTTGTTAGAAAGGGGCATAAAATGATCTGTTGTAGTATTTATCCTAATTTTAGGTTTCAGTTGGCGAATTTAGAAGTTTGTACTGGCTACTTGCATTAGCCTTAAAATTCAGATGTGTGTGTACTCTTTTCTTATACAATTGTTATATTTCTCAATTTGCTTACAATTTGCATTACTATCTATGTTTGTGCTTGTTGAATTGCACTAACTATCTCTATCTCTGTTTGTTCATGCAGATTTGTCCTGTATGTACCGTGTGGATTGGGTCAAATGTCGTTGATCATATAGCAGCACAACATGGGAACTTGTTTAAGATATCCTTTCTGATCTGCTTGATAGGAATGGTTTTATTTATTGATAAATAGTATTAGTTTGTTTCCCTTTTATCTCCTTTTTACCAAAGTCTTTGTTCTTCATTCAAGTATGTACTTCCTTTACTGGAGATTACAGTCAGCTGAAATCAAAATGCTACAAAGATGAATCCTACCCAGATCTTTCCTTTTCAAGAAAGGGTGAACCAGATGAACACTGGCAATCTTTTTCTGCTGGGATGTCTACCTCCAACACATCAAGTGATCCATGGCTGTCATTTTTATGTGGTGCATCTGCTGTTGATGAATGTGAAAATGTGCTGCCAGATTCTTCAAGTGAAATAAGCGTTGAAGAAGTGCACTCAAATGATAAAGTGTTAGAAAGGTATGATGAAGTATCACTCTATCAACTATGTGACCTTTCGCATTATTCATTTGCTGTCAAACATCAACTACTAAATCACAAATTTATTTTGATCCATGATTATAGAGTTTGTGGATGAAAAAAAGTCATTTTTGGGACCAAAAAATAAAATCCTATTTTAGATGATCAACAGTACCAAAAAACTTGATTTTCTAAGACCACCTTTCATCCAGTGAAGCAATAATCTATCGCAGACCACCTTTCACTTTGTGAAGCAATAATCTATAAATACTCAAAACAGGCACACCACCTGAAATCATTAGAAGCATCCCCTGCAACAGTTGGATATGCTTGCTATTTTCAAGTAATTTTTAGATTAATGCAATTAAAGCAGTAGCTCCGCAGTAGTGATGATAATACATCAATCGGGGGCAATTTAAGTGTTCTTTGTCTGGACCACATCCTTCTACATCTAGTATAGGTAGGTGCATTGAGGCAAATGATGGTTCGAACCAAAAACATAGCTGCATATGCAAGTACCCGAAAAACCGCTGGTCTTTTTTTGTTTCTTTCTACACTTTGTTAAGCTTAGGACCTCAGGGAAAATGGTTATTTTTGTTACTTGTACCTTTTAATAAGACATTCATTATCTTCTTGTTGACTTTCTCTTGTTTGACTTTTTACCTATTTATTAGATATTTAATTTTACGTAACTACTTTCATCTTTCTCTTAAATATGTACCTAATACTTTAATTATTGCAGGGATGTTCAGCCACATTTATCTGACAAAGACCAAATAGAGAAAGCACAGCGCAGTAAATTTGTACAGGGACTTTTGATGTCTACTATCTTTGATTCTGGCTTCTGATTGAGACAATTAAGGACATCAGTTACTAGTTTCAATTCAATGGGTAAAAAAAGGAAATATATAGTAGTTTTAATCTTCAAAATTATTCTTAGTCACAGGACCAATGTTTTTCCTGTTCTATGGCACTGAGATACACCTAGTATAGAGTAGTAAGCTTTATGTAGGAATTAAATGTAATGTATATTCAAGACAAAGCTATTATTGGTTTAGAACAATTGCGTACGCACTTGTATTCTCTCAGGATTTTGTGTTTCGTTGTAATAACAGGTTTAGTAGCTTAATGCCTTACTCTTGCTATTTGCTATAATTAAATTATGTGATAAAAGCGTGCCAATAATGATGAGTTGTTCTGGTAGTCGATTGACCAATGGATGTTTTCAAATGTGCAATTTGCTTAATCCGTTGACAAATGTGGCCATTGTATTAACTCCATTAATGTTTAACGGTAGTTTGATTTTTATAGTGTAAAATGAATGCCTTAACTCATCCTGTTTAATACACTTTTCACCATTTCAAATCCTGGTTGAATCATTTTATCATCTGTAGTGTTGTCATTTTCGGAGTAACTTTTAACAGATGCTAGAGTGCATGAAGGCTCGGAAACGTAGTTTTTCGAATACCATGGGTGATTGGCTTGCAATGCAAGGAAGATCATCCAACATAGAAAGATAAAAATAATATTATACCGTCTTCCCATATTTTTCTTGTTTAAAAAACAAGGGAAATTTGATTAGAACACGCTTTTCCAATTCATCATCCAAAAAAGGAATTATATATAATTAAAATGTAAAAATAACAACTCCAAAAATATAAAATGACGGGTCCATATATGTAGAATGAGTAGCGACTAACGTTATAAGGACCAGTGTTCAAAAGGGCATCAAACTAAAATATGAGACCTTAGCAGAACTATAACCATCATTATGCTACCTCTGATAAACTGGAATAACAGCTGTGATGATAAACTCTCACGGAAGGGATTATATTAGGGTTCATGTGTCAGAACATGTGGGACGTGTGAGTAGAGGGCATAAGAGGGAACTGGGTTGATAAACCTTGTTAATGTAGCAAGGAGGGTATGAACTACGAAGGAAAAGGAAAGAGTAAGCAAGACAAAGATAAACAGAAGAGAAAGGTAGGGAGGGATGAGGGGGACGCAGACTCTCAAGCACTGCAGTTGTTTACCCTTCGTATCCTACTTTCCTTGTTTTGTGAGTTGTTGTAATCGGGATTTATCCTATTTTACTGCAATAAATATCTAGTTCCTATCTATTGTAATCAATTGCAGGATGCAAGTTTTTGAAACACTTTACATTCACATAACCTTAGTATTGCTATATATAAATGCATTTTGTGCAGTCATTAACTAAACATGATGAATATACAAATTAATTTGAGTTCCAAAATACTAATTCTATTCTCAAAATGATTAGTAGCACTAATCTGCTTAGAATCCTCCCAAAAAAATATAATCAGCTAATACTTCTTTTAGAATATGGACCAAAATCAGTAACAAATGAAAAAATGAAGGGGGGAGTAGGATACACCTATGTGCGAAGTTTCCTAATCAACCATTTTTTCCTAAGCTTGGCATCCAATGCAAGAAATGTTTTAGCTTTTCTTTCATCCTCCAAAAAATCACAAGCATCCAAAACCAGATCGTCATCCATATCAGGCAATGCTTGCACTGCTTCTATGACATTCTCTATTGATATTGAGGTATCATCCTTTTTAGCAGACACCGTTGAAACTACAGCTGCCATCTCATGGAGTGCAGCAGCCATGCCTTGTTCATCATTCCTTGATTTTTTAGGACTGGTAGAACTAGAAGAGTTCTCTAATTGGCGCTTCTGTTTCTGACCTATATAAGCTAACTCATTGACACCGCTAAATTGTTCTTCATTGGAACTGGGTGTAAATGGAGACTGACCAGTTTTAGATGTTGAAGGACACTCGATCCTAAAATCAACTGCATTTTGATGCTTATCTGGAGGCAGAAAATATTCTTTTTCATCAAAACTTGGATCACATATGACACGCAAATCTTTATAGTATGGCAAAGGTCGAGTCATATATTGTCGTGCATAAGGATGAACCTGCATAGACACCTCAAATGTTTTAAACCTTGTAAATAATTAACATATTAGAAAAGTATTGAAATTTCCCAAGGCATGCTAGGAAAGGATGAAAATGGGAAGGTTGATAAATATGAAATACAATCATTGCATGGCTTTAAGTACATGAAATAAAGGAAAATGAAGTGAGAAGCATTTGTTTTTATTTTGAATCTAGAAAAATATAATGAAAATAAAATGTAGAGAATTCAAACAAAAATATAGAAATTAGGTGTTTAATTTTGTACCTACACACTCCCAAGTATCTCAGATATAGGCAACCAATGTCATTTGGTAACCACTTGATTACAAATAACAGCTACTCAACTAACGCGTAGTAAGAAAGTCTCCTAAATACAACTTAATATCCATTTCCACTATTTATCTTTATCTATGGAGGCCTAAAGGCCTAGTTATACATGCTTTCATCCAAGATAGTACCATCTCTTTCTCATGCTCGCTCTATCACTCATAATTATTATTTTGATTTCTTGCTGACTTGAGCGTCAAATAAATTTTTCTAGGTGAAACTTCATTTAGGGCACAAATATCATCTATCAAAGCACATCACCTAGGATCAAATATTATTTACGAAAGCTCATAATTATCATTTTGGTTTCTTGTTGACTTAAGTGTCGAAGAGTCTTTTCTAGAAAGAACTTCATTCCATGCTCAAACATCATCTATGAAAGCTCAACACCTAGAAGTCCACCACAGTTCAGCAAACAAATTTATTTACCCTAGATTAGCTCACAAGCTTTGCCAATGAGGATAGTATATTATTGTAAAACCTATTAGGATCTAAAGAATCTCTTGCCAGTTTGTCATGTTAAGAAAGAAATAAACACCTATTAAATTAAAAATTGTGGGACTAAATATAGAGTTTGACCCCCCTGCACAAGATATTGTGTCTATCTTTCTGTTTAGAAAATAGACTTTAAGTCCAACTCATTCTCAAAAACCAATTTATAAGGTAAGATTTGTACATACTTATATACTATAGTGACTGTAGGATTTCTAACATCTGCTTTCACATAATTCAAGTGTTGGAAAGGCAACTTATAACCATCCTAGCCTGCCTTAACTCTGGCCTGTCTTCGTGACCCATATCTCAAAAAGGACTATCTACAAAAGGGCAGACCAAAATGGCTGAGTAAAGCATCACAAAGTGCAATCACTAAGGCATTGGTCTTAGTGGATTTAAATTTCACATTCATTAAAGATATGACCAATGTAGTCCTTATAAAACTTAGACAACTCTTTCCTTAAAATTTGGTTTTATGGGATTGAGTTAGGTAATAAATCCAAACATTAAGAATAATCAAAAGATGACCCTATTCTCATTTTCTTATTCCAGACTATTTTATCTTATACAATGCAGTGAAGAAGGACAAATCTTGGCAGGAGGAAAAATAAATATTTTTATTGATCCTAATGTTCATCTATCATGACACATTATCACAAAATGAAAATTAAAACCTTCCTACACCTATCTGCTTTACACCTTTACCACCAGAAACACCCTTAAGCTATGCAGAATTTATGAAATATGTAGATTTTGCCTTTTCAACTTGCAGAGGAAGAGTGAGAGTCTATTACTAAATTCATTATAAGAAAGCATCTGAAAAAAATGAGTAGATACAATTATTTTCAGGAAAATAAAACAAGAATAAAATATAAGACTTCACTCAAAACCATTTTCCAGAAGCATTCATCCCAAACTCCATAAATCGTCATAAAAGGGAACTCAGGTAAAGACAGGCAACTCTTATTGACAATATAACAAATTATACTTCTAAGTGTATGCCCAAAGAGGTTCAATTTCCCAGCAGATTTAAATGATACGCACCTTAATATAATCTTGCCAGACATAATCATCGGCAATAACCATCTGGCGTATTTCATCCCAGGCAAAGCCATCCAACTGAAGGAGGCTTTTAATTAAATTGTATTGCCTTCTCAGAGTTTTGTACCTATTCTTAAGAATCTCCAAACTATACTCAAAACCAAATTTTTCATTGAATGATGAAATTATCTCCATCCAAGCTTGTTTGCTGAAGACACCATCAAACTGATTCCCTTTTCGCACATGAGCAAGCAACAAGTTAATGAAGTAACGATCCATCGGTGGCTGCCAATAAGTCCGGGTCCGGGTACCAAAAGAGGGTGTTGTTTCCTTCGATATTCTTTGTTCACAATCATCAGTTGCTTTATCCAAGGTAGAGATTCCACAGTCTTCATCAGCCCTAACATCACGAAGAAGTTCATCAGCATCCTCACATACATCCTTTGATACATAAGGAACAATTGCTCCCCTTTCGCCTGAATTAGATAACTCTTCTAATGCAGCATCACCTGGAAATTCACATTCACTAGATGATGAAACATAAATTGGACCTCCTAAGAATCAAGCATGACATATACAAATTAGTGTTTAACAAGACCTACCTTTCCCTTCCATCACATGTCCATAAATAGTGCACAAATCTTTGAAATTGGGTAAGCTTTTTTTTACTCTACATGATAGCGCATTCACATCTACCTGCATTATTGTTATGCAGAAAATAAACTATCGAAATACTTTAGTACAGTTGAAACCATCTAAAATTATGTAAAATTTTAATACTTTGACATATTCATCCCAAACCTGATCATCAGCAATGACCATATTTCGCTTTTCGTCCAAGCTAAACCCTGGTTGGCCAAGAAGGTTCTTAATACTCCTGTAAAGATTCCTTAACGTTTTGTGGCGGTTCTTAAGAACATCTTTTTCGTACTGAAAATTGAACTTAGCATTGAACTTTGAAGACATATGCCTCCACGCCCTTTTGCTAAACAAATGATCCTCAACTTCCCGGCCCTGACTAACCTGCTCTAACATAAGATCGATGAAATAACGATCCATCTCGGGTGTCCAAATTGTTCTTAGGCGTTCAGTGCCTTTTCCTAAAGCCATTTCTACAATGTAGCACAAGATTACTTATATCACTAACATGGTTGATGAGTATTTCATACAGAATCATAACCAGTGCACATGCATTGTTCAAGGCAAGCATAATTGTAATCTTCTGGAGATATAATTATGGTTGATAATCAAGTAATAATTCCGAAATTGGTTAGTGATAAGAGTAACCATGATCTGGCAAATAAAAAAACATGTAATGATGAATCTGAAGAAGAACAAGAGAACAGAATCTATCACAATTCTTCCAAAACAACAATTAACTATGGCGATAACAAAAAAGAACACCTTCTGAAGAGTTTGAAGTTTGCTTTGGTGGGGATAGTGATTTCCGGGACAAGGTTGAATCTGCTCTGAGGGGGGATACGATTGCACCCTAACCTTATTAGGGTTATCACTTAATCTCATAATATGGAATATAATTCCCTTAAAAAATATGATTTTATTTATTTATATATTATAATGTATAGATAAATTTATATACCTGTTTAAGAAAAAAATTATTCTTCGATCATGTTCTAAAAAGTGTTCATCAATAATAAATACTCTTAAATTACAAAATTAACTTTATGTTATCAGTTTTCAAAAAATAATTTATAAAGTGTTTTCAAAACTTTTTTTTTATTAATTTGTTTTTTTTATAAAAGATATATTGGATTTTTGAATTGTAGTGGGTATATTTAAAAAATGTTCATGCTGTATATTAATTTTTAGACTTTAATTTAATTTTAGGAAATACATAATTTTCATCCTTCTTGTGAATTTACTGCTATTTTATTATAGGCATGAACTATGTTAAAAAATTATATTAATTTTTTATTATTAAGATGATTCTGATCAATAATGTATTTTTAAACATAATTTTTAATCATTTTATATTTACTATTATTAAAATACAGATTACACTGAAAACTGTATAATTAGAAAATTAATGTTAAAATAATATGTCTTTAACGTATTTAAAATTATTAAAGTTGTAGGGGAGAATAATATTAAAGTATATAATTTTAAAATAGTATTAAGTCTTTAAAATAATATCATTTATACTCTCGAAGGAAAATTAATATTCCAAACAAATTTCTTTTTCAAATATACACATATATATCTACTAATTATTTGTTTAAAACTTTATTAAAGTTGTCTACGAAAACCAAATTACTTTTATTAAATTAATATTAAATTTTTATTTGAAGATAAAAAATGTTTTTAGTAAAGTATTACTATATAATTTTTTATAGGAAAAAAATAGATATTTTTATAATTATATATATATATATAACACGCAATAAAAAAATCATTAAATAGTAATCAAATTTAAATAAAAAATAATTATTCAACATATTAATTAAATTATATATTATTTTAAAAACTAATAAATTATTAGTATTTAAAGTGTTTTTATTATTAATAAAAATTTATAAAATGATTTCTAGATTGGTATCTAAATTAGTTACCAAAGTTTTAGCTACTAATATTTTAGATATTTTAAATTGGTCTCAATTATTCTTTTAGAGACTAATTTAGAATCTAAACTATCAGTGGATAAAAACTTTGTATCTAAGTATCAATCTATAAACTACTTTATAAATTTTTATGAGTAATAGAAACTTTAGATACCAGTAATTTTTGTAGTCTCTAAAATGGTCTGTAATTTAATTCAGCAACTAATTATTTTGGTCTCTAAAATTAATTGCAATTTAATGATTTTTTTTAATAATGATTCCATCTTCCCTTGTAATAAAAAATAATTACTACAATAATTATTAAAATAAAAAATTTATAAACTTTATATTGAAATTATAAAAAATGTATTCCGAAAATTAATAAATTAAAAAGTGGGGTTATGTATCAACTTTTATATATTGTTTTAATTAACTAATGATTTAATATATAATTTATATGAAAATATTTAAGTAAATTAAAAGTGTTATAGAAGTATAGCAAGATTTTTAAATTTCTTTCAAACAGTTAAATTTGATAAGAACATTATGAATTTAGAAAATTTAATTCTTTCACTTTTAAATTTGAATTTTCTTAATTAGTTTTAAATATAAAATAAAAATAGTTAAATATTTGAATGTGCTTAACGAGTTGCAAATATAAAATAAAAAAAATAGCTAAACAAATATTTATGAAGATTTTACACTAATATTAACAAAATGAGTGAAGTGAAATTTAATTTTCTAAACAGGTTTGTGAAGTATAATTAAACTTAAAAACTATTTTTACGAGAATTGTATTAGAACTTATTAATAATATATAAACAGAATTAATTAGGTATATTGTGTCATAGCTATCAGGTCCTCTTTCAATCTCAGATTAGGTTAGGCATAAACATTAGATGTTTATCATTAAATATGACCGTGAATTTATACATAATTTATTCACTTAATCAATGATTTTAAATAGAATGGTGCTTTTAACCCATACTACTACATTTAATTGGTTGTTTTCAAAAGTAATAAATTAAATATGCATAGGATATTGATGCTTACTAAAGTTAATTAATTATTTGTGCATAATTGACATAAAGAGTTTTATAATCACAAAATGTTTTATTATATTTAGAAACAATCAACTATTTTGTTTTTCATGTTCATCAATAATATCTTTTCACATGATTTACAAAAAGTATATTCAACCATACAATTTCTAACATTCTAGAACACTTAATAACATATATTTACACATTCCAAACACAAAAATACACTGATTTTACTAAAACTAATTAACATGAAACAAAGTATTTATATTAACAAAAAATGAAAGGAAAACTACTTCATACTCTCACTTAGCTAAGATGGTTTCAAGTATGAAAGATTTGATTTGTAAAAGAAGCAACACAATATCTCTTTTTACCTAAATGTTGTTTGGTTTTGTAATGACAAACATGAGTTTTGTGAGGTCAAACTTCCTATTTATAGTGGTCTCAAACAATGTGGATAATTGGGGACAATGTTTAATTATTTGTTAGTTTGATTATCTAAAGGAAAAAGTGTGATGTAGGTAAAATTGATGGTAATGATGTAGTCTTATTTGTACCAAGAAGTAATGCCCTTTTTTTAACCATTTTGACTTTTGTCTTTCCTTGCCAAATTCGGCTAAGATAGGTTTAGGTAAAAAATAGATAAAATGTTTTTACCATAAGTGATAAATATAACATAATTAGCTTAGACGTTCGTGTTAATGACTTAGAACTTCATCTAACAAGGTATAATGCAGGGTCACATAATGCAATTAATTAGGATTGGTTTTCTAAACTTATTTATCACTTTTATTAATTTCTAAATTATTACAAAGTTACTATAAAAAATCAAACATAGTAAGAAAAATAACTCATTATTTACTCAAAATTATACACTCAATTGTTTACATGCATAATAAACACCAGTGTTTATTTAATAATTAAGTTGTTTTTTCTAGAATGTTACATAATCAATAGGTTTGATTTTGATATTTATTTTTGTAAACTTGAACAACCAGATGGATCAACAACTTTCAAGTTCAAATAAAATATCTTGATAAGATCTCCATGATAAATTTTATCCATTGATATGCTAGAAAGTCATGAAAGTGTAATTCATACTAATCAAATAATACAAAGTCAATTATTTTGTCGTGGACAATTTTCCTATATGCAAAATTCCCTACATGTTTAGCCATTTGATTTTACTTATCAGTTTTGTCTAAAGTATAGACATTTCAGGAATAAGACAAATTTGTGTACGAATTTTTCATTTTCTATCATTACGATTTCTTTATATCTTACTTAAAATATAAACTACAACTATGATAAAGTAATATTGTATTCTGTCATGATCGGGTCATGATACAATCATTTAAAGTATACAAATATCTAACTTGGATCCAACAAATAGAAATCGATCAAAATAAAAATAGATTCAATGATTTTGAAAGAAGTTGACTTAAGCATATAAAGAATAAATTAAATGTGATAGAAATAAAAACAAAACGACTTAAATATCTAATATAATTGAAACAATGGAAATATATTGCTTCAAATCCAAAAAATAAAGGAATATATTAACAATTTATTATGCGGTTGTCATTGTTTATCAACGGGTAAAACTCTTCTCTTATTTCTCATTACGATTATCAACATAAAATTATTTAATTAATAATTATTTTATAAAAGTGATTAATTAAATAATATTATATAAATAATAATTTAACATGATTAAAATAATATTCAAGTACAAATACTAATTTTATAATTTTTAAATAACACAAAAGAGAGAAAATAAAACTAATATTTATATTATAAATTCAAATACTTAATTTAAATAACAAACACGAACATTAGTATTTAATAATAATTTATGCTTGTTATTGTTATTTAAATATTATGAAATAAACGAAGGAGAATATTACTGTAAATCATAATTTGATATTTTACGTTATTTATAAATAAAATAAATAAGTAAAGTGTGATATTTGAGAAATAAAGATTAAAAAAGAGAACTCCTGGTAACTAACTGGTTAAACTTCTCTTTCCTTCTTAGCATTAATAAGGATGATAAATTGATTAACGATATGCATAATAAATAAACATTGGAATTCTTTTAGGCGGGACCCAGTAAAGAGAGAGAGAGATGTATTTGGTGTTTGGTTTGGTGTTGTGGTAGAGGAAGAAGAATCGTTTTTGACTCGTGTTCTTGGATCTCATCCAAACCCTAATCTAATCCCAAAACTTTAGGATTGATCCATCCAGCGAGAGACTCTGTCTTTCACCTGTGCCCTAACTCTCAGGCCATGCGACTACCCTGTTCCTCCGCCACCGCCCTCTCCAGAGAGGATTCCTTTTTCATTTTCGCCACTTTCTCCCTCGATTTCGCCGCCAATGTCTGCCGACGCCCACCCCGTTAATCATATCAATCCCAAGGGCCTCCTCTGCAATGCCGCCGCCGGTGCTTCCGCCGGTATCCCTCAATTATATTATTCTTGTCGCAGTTTCTTTTTCAATTTTCCGTTCTGCTGAATTCGATTTGTAATTGTTGGTTTTCATGTTTTTAATTTGGTGCAGGGGTTATTGCTGCTACATTTGTGTGTCCTTTAGATGTCATCAAAACTAGGTTTCAGGTTCATGGTGTCCCGCAACTCACCAATGGAAGTGTTAAAGGTATAACTGCAAGCCTCCCTCCGGCTCCTTTTTTATTTCTTTGATTTATTTTAACTCTGGTGTATAAATGAGATAACGAGTAAGGTTTGCCTGCCCTGTATTTAGCCTGTCATTCGAAAGAAGAGTTATTGCCATTGTTTTTAGATTTCAGTTTGTTAATAGTAATATACGAAGGATGAAACAACGGTGGGGAATTTATTTTACTATTGGTTGAACTGCTGAAACTGAATATTGAGATTCTAGTTTATGATTGTTATTTGTCCGCAGGCAGCATAATAGTTGGTAGTTTGGAGCAAATTTTTCGCAAGGAGGGGTTACGTGGAATGTACCGAGGGCTTGCGCCCACTGTGCTGGCTTTACTTCCAAATTGGGCGGTGAGTCGTTTCTCCCGTCTATGTTCTGTTTGAATGTGTTATTTTTCTTGATGGATTAAACAACAAATAAAATCTTGACAAATTCACTACCTTTCATGTCCAAAATTTGTAACTGCTCTTCTAAATTACAGCCATCAATTTGGTAATGAAATATACTATAGTAATTAATGCCTACCGTGTCTCTTGTGAAAGGTTGTCATAAATGAAGATCATGTTATATCTCTGAAAAGCCTGGGGTATGAAGTCATTCATGAGAAACATTAGTACTTACTGAAATGAGTTAAAATATGTGCATTTCATGGTTGTTGGTCAGATTTGATTTTGATTCACTTTATTTTTTTTTACACTGGAGTACAGCATCATTGTGCCCTGGACCACATATCAACCAACCTCCATTTTTATGGCTGGTTCAGGGTGATGACTTAAAAAACACTTATAATAAGGAAAAACAAAATGAAGGTGAACAGAACATATCAAAACAATAAAACATCTTCCACTTTCATTCAAAGAAACTCCTCAATGTGGAGGTAAGTATCATACTGCATTGGTTTTCAAATAAATAAGTGCACAAAGCCATTCAAATAAATAAAAGAATGGACAATATATATAGAACACTGAGATGGAGACTGAATAGTGAACTTTAATTCTTAACTAAAGGTGTAACTAATTGACCAGTTACCTAGTGATTCCTGATAGGTGACCAAAAAAGGTCCTGGCCATTGCTATGAACCACCTTAATATGACTACTTCTGAAGAAAAGTTAGTTAATTATTGAAGAATTTATTTTATTGTTCTGGTATAAATCTTTAGTGCGTCCACAACTTTTTCAATTGATGTTCTAATTGTATCAATTTATGAATCTGCAGGTTTATTTTAGTACATATGAGCAGCTTAAGAGCTTTCTCCATTCTGATGGTTAGTCCATTAATGATTATTTTCTGTTGATCCAAAGAAAGGATTGTTGGAAGCATTTTTCTTTTTGTGTGATAAAATTAATTAATCCACTTATTAACCTTTATTTTTATGTTGATAACTTGCTGTGTCACCCCCCTTCTCCCATTTAGATTACGAATTATAATAGCTATGTAATGTATGCAGATGACAGCCATCATCTTTCAATTGGATCTAATATGATAGCTGCTTCTGGTGCTGGAGCTGCAACTACCATGTTCACAAATCCCCTCTGGGTTGTCAAGACTAGACTCCAAGTGTGTTTCTTCATTCAATCTAAAATTAGGCTGATATATTTGATTGCCAGTTACATCTCACATAAAATTGGCATGATGCACAGAGTGATACATGTTATTTGAAATTTATTGTAGAGTAAAAAGCTCATTTGACTGTCTTATTTGTCGTTATTATCATGAAATTTGGTATTTCACAGTTTTTTTCCATAAATCTAGAATTTTATGGTAATTAACCGATAAGGAAATAAATAAGACATTGTTTTCCTTTCTGTCTGACCTCTGTGCAAGATGATGTCATGATTCATGACACAACCCCTACTCGTGGTTTGGGAAGATATTGAACTCCGAAAACAGCTACTGGCAATCTTATTGCTGTGGGCAGATAGTGTTATGATGTTATCCGTTTAGGAGAAAAGGTTTATGAATTTTATTAAAGGCATTGCATGGATAACTGCACGAACATTCCTCATTTTAGTATTTATGAACATGAACTTCATCTTGCCAAAACCATAGAGACAATAGAACCTACATTGTTATTATGAATTCGTTTTATGTATTATGCACTATAAGTTTGCGGTATTTTTTGTGCAGACCCAAGGAATAAGATCTGGTGTTGTGCCATATAGGGGCACACTATCTGCATTAAGGAGAATTGCACATGAAGAGGGCATTCGGGGCCTGTACAGGTTGGTATTGCGTAACACAAATGCACCGTGATGGTCAATGCATTTGGAAATATTCTGAATGATTTAATGACTTTCAATTTTTTTTTTCCACAAACAGTGGACTTGTACCTGCTTTGGCTGGTATCAGTCATGTTGCCATTCAATTTCCTACATACGAGACAATAAAGTTTTATCTGGCAAATCAAGGTAATTTCATGTCCACGGCTTTCTGTGAACTCTTGAAAGTTTTGGCAGTTAATTAATGTCTTAACTATTTTGTATCAGATGACACAGCAATGGATAAACTTGGTGCACGTGATGTTGCAATTGCATCATCAGTTTCCAAAATTTTTGCATCCACATTAACTTATCCTCATGAGGTATGTTGCTGAATGATTGAGGTAGTTTAGTTCAGGTTATTTGTCCACATAGGGTACTTATACCATACCTTTGGTCTTGTGAATGAGTTATAGCTTGCCCACCATCTGATGGAAAAAAGGATCTAGAATCTATTATCAGTGTTTAATAAATATTCCAAAAATGTTTTTGCATTTCTGTTCTTTGAGCAAATAAACATTAGAAAGTTTGTGTATTTTGTTTGCAGGTCGTACGTTCCAGACTGCAAGAACAAGGGCATCATTCAGAGAGACGGTACTCTGGTGTGATTGACTGTATTAGAAAGGTTTTTCAACAAGAAGGCATATCAGGTTTTTACCGAGGTTGTGCCACCAACCTTCTGAGGACAACGCCAGCTGCTGTAATCACATTCACCAGCTTTGAAATGATACACCGATTTCTTGTTTCTCTTTTTCCTTCTGATCCACAACCTCATATTTTGTGACAATTGATCTTTGGAGGTCATCTGTCTTCTGTAGCTGTTAGATTCCAAAGCATAAGCTAGTCCAGCTGAGTAATCTATCCCTTGGCGATGCAGATATCATTCTTTGTGACTTAGTTGTTTATGTATGATAGAGCCCCCATATTTTCCAACCCCAATTGAGCCCGGTTTCCCTGTTCAAACTTGTGCAAAGTCTTTGTAGGGGAGACTGAGGAATAATTATAGTTTTGAGTGATAACGACGATAAAGTGGAACTTTTTATTTATTTTGAAACAGCTGAATAATATTCTTTAGTATCTAGCACGATATGTTGTACCGATGAGAATCATGCAATTAGCGAATCAAAATTGCTAGATGGAAGACATAAACACATTTAAGATATGAGCCATGGGGTATTTATTTAACAATGTCGTTTCCTTTAATGATCAAATTCATGATTGCTGCAAAACTGGTTTCTCTTATAAAATCATTTTGGTGGTGACAAACTGCTAAAAAAATGTATAGGAGCTAGAATATATAGTTTGCTTTGTGTATAAGTAAATTTTCAAATGGAGAAATCTGACCAAAAAAGCCGTACAACTTTGAAACCAACAATAGTTCTTAAACAGTTATTCATGTAGTTTACACAGTTACATATTAAGGGAACAAAACGATTGCCTGTTTGTGCTGCTGCATTGACTCTGAAACTAGATGTTCTTTGTATCTCCCTTTGTTTTAGAGTTTTTTTATATATAATTTTTGACATTTAGCTGTCTTTTATTTCTTTTTATATGATTACAATTTTATTCTAATGTTGTATTAACAAATATTCAGATTAATATATATATTTTTTAATTATTAGTCATAAACCGACTAGGTGATAGCGATTATTGTTCAATAATCATGATTGCAGAAATTATAAACCAATTGGTGGAAGAACTACTTAACATCTTAATTATGTAAAAAATTGTACTAACTTATTTATTGTTTTTCTAACGTGTAAGAAAATCTTAAATGAATGATAAATGAAATGGATGGAGTACTATGTTGTTCTTCTACCTAATTCATTTGTAACTTATAATGCACCAATAATTATTGAGCAATATTTTCTTTCAGCGGTTTGATTTATGACTAATAAGAAAATAATTTATATTGATAGTAATATTGGTTTAAGATAATAATAGAATATAATTGTAATTATTATATTAAAAAAAGTAAATTCCAAATTAATAATTATTATTTTTTGCTTAACAAATTGAAAATAACATATTCAACATATATCTTAATGGACAAAGAGGGGTCTAGATAGTATTTGGAACTAGTTGTACAATTGTTGATTTGTCGGTAGTTTCCTTGCTTATTCCTTCAAGTCTCTTCATTTTGTTATTGATGCTCAGTCGAGGTGGATCTGAAAAATGTACTCAAACGCTCAAGTAAGTACTGTGTAAATAGTATATATTGTAAACTGATTAGAGCATACCTTATACTTTTGTAAATGATTTATTTATAGTGTTTAGTCATGACCCCTTGTTGTGATGGGCCAAATCAATCAAATATTAGTTGCTAATTGATTTATAACATGATCCCTTATTTATAAATAACATGAGTCCTTGTTGTAATTGGCCGAATCAATCAAATATCAGTTACTAATTGATTTATAATATGATTCCTTATTTATAAATAACATGAGTCCTTGTTGTGATGGGTCACTCGCATTGTTATCGAATTATCCATAAATATAGTCTTATGCACGAGTTAGTAGCTTTGACATGAGGGATTGTGTTGAAAATCTAAAATAAAACACTTTATCTATATGGAAGATATATTGATAAAAAAAATATTTTTTGCTTACCAAATTGAAAATAACATATTCAACCTGTACCTCTATGGACAAAGAGGGACATAGATAGTACTTGAAACTGGTTGTGCAATTGTTGATTTGTCGATAGACTCTTGCTCCTTCCTTCAAGTCTCCTCCTTTTGTTATTGGTGCGTAGTCGGGGTGGACCTGAAAAAGGTACTCCAAATAAAAAATGTATATTGTAAAGCTAAATAGAGCGTCCCTTATAACTCTGTAAAGGTTTATTTATAATGTTTAATCATGAGCTCTTGTTGTGATGGGTCGAATCAATCAAATACTAGTTGCTAATTGATTTATAACATGATCCCTTATTTATAAGGAGGGTATATGGTATATTGGTATATTGATATCATCTGAATTTGGTATGACAAAATCATAATTCGTAGAAGATTTCCACAATTGTCATTATTGTCATTTCTTGAACACCTTTAATATATATTAATGTGGTCGGTCGATCATTGAGATCGAATGACATGGGTTGTCTAGTACCGACCGCTACACAACTAATTATTATTTTTCTTTCCTTTATTATTTTTAGTGTACTAACTTGATTTCTTTGGAAAGAAAAATAAAGAAAATCTAAAATAGAAAAAAAAAGTTGATACAAATTTGTAAGGAATAAAATGGAAATACGAAGCTGTTGGGTGAAGAGAAAAATATGAGAAATAGGATTTTTTTTTAATAAATTAAGATTTTATAATAGTCATTGTGTCTCTCAAAAAATTGTGATTAATTGATTAAATTCAATATATAATCAACTGTTTAATTTCATCAGTTTATTAAATAGAAAGTTAAAAGTTAAATCATGCATTCATAAACAAAAAAAAAAAAACAATTGAGGTTACAAATGTAAAAATTTAGCTTTATTATTGATAGGTTAATAATTATAAGATTGAATGTTAATTTTTTTAAATGTTAAAAATATTTTAAAAAAATGAATAGTATTTTAAAATATTTTTCAAAAGGTGTTGGCCAGAGGTAAAAACTGTTGTGTGTAGTTTTAAAGAAATTAAACAATAGATAATATGAGTTAAAATATGTTTTCACAAAAAAGAGAGAACATAACTCAAATGTTAGTTGAAGTAGACAAATACTACATATAAGTGGGTGAAGGATAAAATAAAAAATATATAACTTTTTTATATTGATTTGTTTTATGTAATTAATTTTCTCTTAAAAATTGTATATCTATCGCATTTAAAAAGTATAATAAGAATTAAAAAAAAAAAAAATTATGCCATTCCCTCTACATCATGTTATGCTATCTTTTTTCAACATCATTCATCTTCAAGTGTTATGAGTACACTTCTTTCAAAAGAAATAGAAAAATTAGATTAATATCATGATAAGAACATAATAATTTTTTATTCAAGAACTAGAATTCCAATTAAGATTATTGGTTAATTGATACGAGATTACTAGTTGTTGGAACTTCCCATGGATTTTTTTTTTCTCTCACGTTGTTGCATGAAGAAACAGTATTTGCACAATAAAAAATATCTCTTAGTTATTTTTTTTTCCTTTCTCTAGCTCTCTCACTATTTTTTATTTATTTATCTTTTTCCTTTTTTTTTCTATCTCTCTCTCTTTTTTAGATTCCTTTTCTCTAGACTCATTTTTTTTTCTTAACTTTTCTTTTTATTTATTTTTCTCTCAACTCTTTGTTGTTTTTCTTTTATTTTTCTCACAATTTTTTTTGTCTAATTTTATTTTCTGCTCGTTTTTTCTCTCTCGAACTTTCCTTCACTCTTCACAATTTCATTTTTTTTTTCAAATCCTCAAACATTCTCCCTTTATTTTTATACATGATTTATTTTTTCTCTCATTTTTCTCTTCTCTCCTTTAATTTCTTTTTCAACCTTCTAATGCAACAAAATCACCAATAAATGACTTGTGATATAAAGTGAATTGAACAACATCTTCAATTAATGTGTATGCCATAATTTTGTTTTTTTAAATAACAAATTGAAAGTCAAAATTTTACAAAATAGTAGAAGACTCTTATAACAAGTGGTATGGAAATAAAAAGTGGATCATTCTGATATTTAATTTAAAAAAGAAAATAGTCATATCACACTTAAGAAAATGAGTAATAAGTCACAAGATTGATACCCAGATATTGTTCTAACAGTATTAAAATTTGAGATTCTTATAACTTAAAACTCCTTAAAATTCTCATAAATAGAAAACTTAATTTTATTTCAAAGTTCATTTATATTATCCGAATACATTTTAAATACATCTTTATATGGAATAAATTTATTTGTGACTCTAACCACCATAATAAGTTTGAGTTATCCCACTAATTAGTCATCATTGTCCACTAGCAACTAAATCTTCCCATTCCTTTAGTTTCCAAACAAACATCATTATTTACTATTACGAGAATAGGAATGAACCACCTTCTCTTGTGCTTTTCAATCTTTCCTTGTTTATGACAAATAAACCCCTTTATCACCAAAAAGAAACACAATAAAACTAATAAAAAAAATCCAAAATTATATTTTTAGCTTTATATCATGTCAGTGAGATACTCCAATATACTTATATACCTTGAGTAACATATTTTACTTGTTTTATGCAAGTATAACTTTAGTAAATTTTACACTTCAAAACTAAACATAAAATTTTGATATTAGGATTTCATTATAATAAAACTTAATATAAAATGAATAAGGAATAACCACTTGAAGTGCATTCTTCGAATGAAAATATTCATATACAATGTTCTTAAAGCAATAGATATACAATATACAATGTTATCAAAGTTTCTATAAGAAATACATATTACTAAATAGATATAACTTAACCTTTTTAGCAACCGTTAATTCATTTCATATGTATGCATGAAGTGAACATTTTCTCTAAGACAAATAATATTGTTGGCCTGGGTAAAAACTAATATTTACTTGCACTAATCAAAATTTAATTAAAGTTTAATAATTTTACATTATATATCATCTTAAATCTTATATGTTCGACTTAAATTTAATATCTTTAATAGACATAAAAAAATGTTAAATATATATTTTTTATTTACTTTCATATGAAATTGGTTTTCGTTCATAATTAAAACTTTAAATATCTTAAACATTTATAGTAAGAAAATTATTAAAATAAGTTTTTATTAGTGTTTTTTTATATAACAAACACTAAAGATTCTTTGTCACGTAATTTTTTTTTTATGAATGATTATTTTAATAGTTTCATCATTACAAATCTGTGCATAAAAGTGAGGAACGAAAAATATATTTAACTCTAAAAATATATATTTTAAAAAATTGTCATCTTTCTCCTTTAATTTAGTTAATCTTATTGTATACTATAAAAGTAATACCTACATTTTTTTAAACACTAGTTCTTCATTAAACAGCAAAATAAAAAAAGATGTATATACAATTTTATTGTCATAAAAAAAGGAATAGCCATGGTAGGGACTGAAATTGAGGTTTGAGTGGTTGCTTTTTGGTGTTGTGAAATAGTATTATTAAAGAAATAAAAGCAGTGGATGAAAAGATGAAAGTGGGATGGTAGGAGAATACATTGATGGTGTGAGGTTTTGGGCAAAGCTAAGTTGTCAAAATGAAAGGGAGTTTTGAATACCAAACAAAAGGGAGCAAGAGAACACGTCTCCATCATATTCCTAATTCCTTGCGAAGCATGCTATCTTTTGCACTTCCTATGCCCACATTCTCTTTAAAGGGGAACATGTGTTATCCCATAACCCTTCTATTTAACTTTTCATCACATAACAAAATAAATACCCTTTATTTCATTACAAAATTCCTCCAATCCTCTTTCCATCACAATGTCAATTAGGTTATGCAAATTGAAGTAATGATGAGCCATAATTAGACAACTCAGTGGTGAATATAAAGCACGTTAGTAACTTAGCATCAAGATTAAAGACTAAGCATGCATTAGCGTCCGCTCGTTGGGATCCAAAGTTTAAGACATCCTTGGACGGCTAGACAAGACACATGCCATTGGATTCCTTTGTCTACTTTCATTCGATCACTTCCAAAATATTAAAGGAAAACGACTATATATTACTTTAATTTCCCTTTTATTTTCATAATTTTTTTATTATATTATAAGGTGAAATTAGTTTAATTTTTATCCACGATGTAAATTTTATAACTCCTGAATATTTATAATAAGAGAATATTTATAATAAGAAAATTATTAACAAACGAATTTTTTTAGTGAAAACTGTATTATAATATACTATGAGTCCGGATGAAATATTTTAACATCTTTATCGTTTGTAACGTAAAAAAAAAAACTGGCAATAACTCATTTTAATAGTTTCTTTTACTATAAGTATTCAAGTGGTTTAAAGTTTAAATTAGAAATGAAAACTTATTTGAAGTGAAATTAAAGTAAAAAAAAAACATACCACTATTATTATTAGTATAAAATAGTTTTAACATTAAATTTATAATAATTTATATATTATTAATTGATTATACACTACAAGAAAATCATGAAATAGAAACCAATTTTAGAAACAAAAAATAATTAGTTGTTATAGTGACTAAATTAGATACCATTTTAGGGACTAAATAAATTTTTTATTTCTAAATTAGTTTATATTATTGTTAAATAGTTTTTAGATTGGTATCTAATTAACAACCAAATTTAGAAACTAAATATTTGGTAGTTAAAACCTTGGTAGCTAATTGGATACAAATTTAGAAACTATTTAACAATAATATAAACTAATTTAGAAAACATTTTTTTTTAGTTTTTAAAATGATCTCTAATTTAGTTACTATTGCAACTAATTATTTTGATTTCTAAAAATTAGTTTCGATTTAATGATTTTCTTGTAATGATATTTATTCTTAAGATTGTTAACCCACTTTTTTTACTTGCAACGTTTAGATATTTATGGATGTTTTAATAACAATGGAAGAACAACATATATTATAATTCTAACAAATTTCAATATGATAAATTTTAACATCATCTTGAAAGAAAGTTTAAATTTAACTAAATTCTATAAAATCGATTTGTAAAAGATTTTTTTATATTTGTTTATATATTTGTGATTTTAAAGTAATTTTTCAAAGAAATTGCGATTTACAAGAACAAGTTATGAGATAATGAACACAAAGTAAGTTTGTAGTAGTTAAACCTAAGGGAGATAGTAATATGAAAGAATGTAAGATGAGAAGTACAAAATAGTACATTGGAGAAATGTCATGAACTTGGATATATATGAGGATCGGAGAAGGGCACCCTGTCCTTTGTTTAGTCCAACAAAGCTAGGACTTAACTCATCATTTAGTGGATCATAACTTAAAATAAAAATAATAAGAAACTATTAATTTTATGAGTTTCTGTGATTCAAAGTCAAATACTTTATTACAAATTTCTTAGAGGCAGACTTATATTTAATCCTAATTAAGAAAAACATGGACTAAATTTTTTGAAGTAAAATTAGAAATTGAAAGTAGAAAATGCCATGTTGAGACAAAACAGAATATATATTACCTTTATCTTTTACATTATCTTGAGGCTAGTTGTTTTGCTTGATGTCTTATTCATGTTTGCTCTTAGGATTTTGAAATAAAGGTTTTTAAAATTAAGAGTAATTTGGATACAAAAATTCATATAAAATTTTACACTACTAAAAATTATTAAATAAAAACTAATTTAAAGACTAAAAATAATTAGTTGTTATATTGACTAAATTAAATACTATTTTAGAGACTAAAAAAATTATTAGTTTATAAATTAATTTATATTATTGATAAATAATTTATAAATCGGTATCTAATTAGTTACCAATGTTTTAACTACCAATTATTTAATTATAAATTTAGTAACAAAAACCTTTGTAACTAATTAGATACAAATTTAAAAATTATTTATTAATAATAAAAATTAATTTAAAAATCAATAATTTTTTTAATTTCTAAAATAATATCTAATCTAGTTAATATAACAACTAATTATTTTTAGTAAATAAAATTGACTTTTGTGAAATGATTTTCTTGCGGTAGTGTTAGATGAGAAAAGTAAAAAGAAATAAATGAACTTTTCTTTTAAGTTAAAATTAATTTATATAAATTAGTTGTAGAATTATTTTATATAACCTTTCCAAGTTTTTATTTATTTTTAATTTGTGTACAAACAAAATTGTAGCTTATAATTTTTTTTATAGAAGTCCTTATATACAGTTTATTTAAATATATTTTTGAAAAAAATGTAAGAGCTTTAAAAAAGAACTTTCGTCATCAATTACAATGCTGAAATCCTTTTATTTTATTTTCTCTGTTTTACCATTCTCTTATTGTTTGCTTTACCTATGTGACTAAAGAATATAATTGGAGAGTGATTTTTTTTTCTTATTTTTAAAATTATTTTGTTTAAACTAATTTTTCTCGATGTTTGTAAGTATATTAATGATTGATATTTAGAAAAATTGATCGTGAATAATGTATATTTCCTTATAGAGATTTGCATAGATTGAGAATGGTATTTGAAAATACCTTAACCTTTTTCTCTCTTTTTATTTTTCTAAATTCACAACAAAAGTAACGACTTAATGGTAATGTTACTAATTAGGAGTTTATAATTCGTAGCAACAGTGACTATATTTACCTAATAATGATAGATAAACTAATTTTGATTAATGGTAATATCATTGTTTACCTAATATTATTAGTAGTAAATTTAATAGCAATATCTAGTACAAAAAAATTAATTTTTAACTTTTAAATTGTGAAAAACTATTTTTAATTTATAAAAATAATTTTCAATTTTTGTATTTTTAAAAAGTCTTAGTATAAACCTTTTATGTATTATTTTAAGTCACATCAAAACTGCCGAATGCTCACGTAAATACAAAAAAGTCATTGGAGTTATTAATAAAATAAATGTCTTTAAATTGACGATGGAAGATGGAAGATATGTCAACATTTAAAATTTTCAGTAAATTAAGTTCTGCTATTCTTCTGAATAAAATAACTACTATTATTAATAATTTTTTATACTTAACAACTAAATCCTAAAATGTTGACATGTAAGTATCAAACCGATGGCCAGAATCACAATCTTGAAATTATAATAACATATAAATTCATGAAATAACTTGTGATAACTTCCAGTAATCTCTATAATTGCTCAATATTAACAATTTTTAATCATTTTCGTTGATAAACATTGTGTTTAAGAGGTTGCTTTAACCTGTTTGTTATTGTGAGAATCTTTCAAATAATCCTTTAGGTATAGAATTTCATGATAAATAAGTGATTTCATAATAAACAATAAATAAGTGAGTGCAAATCTCACATTCTTATTATAAGAGTTCACTTTTTAATATAATATCAGAATTCTTTAATATTTATTTAAACTAGAGTTGTTGAACTTATCACTATTGAATAATTCATAAATTAATCTTACACACGAATTGATAGATCTCAGTGTATGAGCGAGTATTGAAGTTTCAATAAAAAGTAACATGATAAACTCAACAAATTTCATTAAAATAGACTCTAATATTATATTAAGAAGTATAATTTTAAATTTAACTTAACCTTATAAAATTAGTTTATAAAATAATTTTCACCTATTTATAAATTATGAAGTGACTTTATCTTTTAAGATAAAATATCTTCAAATCTTCAAATTCCAAACCCATATCATAATTTGGATATGAATTTTTCTAAAGACACATACAAGTTATTTTAATTCTATAAATATCACTATTTTTTTATTTTTTTTTTCATTTATGAAAGTATGTGATGTATCTAGATGTCACATGTAATATAATTTTGACAAAAAAACATATTTTAAATTTTTTTTTACATGGAATAGAAAATACAATTAAGCAAAATATCTACCAGCATCGTAATCTACGGAAAAAGAAATTGAAATTTCTGTAGTTTTATCATTAGTTTTGGAATGGTGGTGGGGACCTTGTTTTCTGGACTATAGTATATTTGAATTTTGAACATTAATAATCCATTAATTAAATTAAATGTGCAATGAACCCTTTTCATTCCCTTCCTAGAGTTCAAACTCTTCACCAAAAGCAACTCACCTACTCTACCGGCACATTTTGGTAACGCATCAACACCTTTCACTGCCAAAACAAAACAAAATAAAATAAAATGAAAATAATGGTTAAGCTTAGCTTTCGTTTAAAAAATATCATTATATACTCATTTTTTCTTGACTTTTTTTTGTTCTATACTACTCCCACTTATCATCGTTTTCATCAATGCCTTAACTTCTAAAGGAAATCAAATATGCCTCTTCATCCTTTTCTACCTTTTGGAATATTTTTCACCAAACCCAAAGTTATCCTCCAAAAACTCACTGCTATGATCAATGTAATAAGTCACAATCTTCTTATATTTTGGGTCATATAGATAAAGACTAAAATTAAGTTACATCAACCTTAAAAAAATAAAGAATATTTACTAGTGAGTAAACTCATTTAGTTAGACTTTCAATAGTGGTAATAACAACAAAATTTGAATTTGAATTCATTGATAAAAAAAATACTATCATTTTATCGAATTCTCCTTGGAATTAATAATTTGTCATGACATTCAAACTTTGTTTTTTCTTTCATTTTGAAAATAAAAAGATACAAAACGCCAAGAGCAATTGGAATAATGTGGACATATTTGTCCTCTTTTGAGCATTTTAAGTTTTAAACAAATATCGTAGTCACTGTCATAATCAATTAGCAACTATTTTTGACTTACATGTTTGTTTTGATTTTAAAGTAAACAAATTTGAATTTTTACTGATTTGTGGAAGGTATATGCAGAGATTATATAGACAAAGAATAGTGAGTTGGAGGAAAAGATTAAAGAGTAATTAATATTTGGTGCATGTGGCTCAGTTGTATGATGTGGCTGGTCATCTTCAGAGTTGACACATTTTGCAGCTGAATGTGATGTGAACTTCACAAAGAGCATTCACTCATATTATCATATAATACTGTGGGCTCACTTAACATGTGAAACTCATAAAGAAAAAGCCAATAACATGCAAACTTTACCCTTTCAATAATAACTGCAATTAACAACTTTTCTTATATATTATTAGCATTTCAAATTACAATACAAAACTAAACACCTTTAATTAAGAAACAAAGTGTCATCATTATTCAACCATTCTCCAGGTCCCATATGTGTTTGATATTCTCCAATTCTGCTTTCAATTCCCTGAAAAAATATAAATTACTGAAAATTATATAATAATTTTACACTGAATTTTAGAGATAAATATATACAAAAAAGAGAAAAAAACAACTATTTCTAATATCACATATAATATGAACATTTATAATAAAAATAATAATATTAATAATACAAATTCCAATTATAATAACTAGATTTGACAACAAACCCATAGAGATATTTTAAAAAAAAAAATAATATAATGCAAATTCCAAATGAAAAGAGATTACTTTATTCAAAAAGAGTAATTTTTAATCACAAAGTTAATATTGCTTATTATAAATACAAATTAAAGATTCATATGTGTGTGTAAGCATATGCTACATTGAAATGGATTTGTATTGAAGGAATTATAGATTATGGTGTAGACATTAAGCCAGCATTTAATTTTCATTATTCATTTCTTTGGATTAGAGATTCTAAAAGTAAGTTTTAAGGATTGGTTCTAGTTTTATAAGAAATTTAATGATTAAATTATTTTTTTATGATTACTAATTATACTCCACGCGCTTATGGCAATAAAAATATCGAGATTTGATCTGTTCACCTCGGTTGCCAGTTGAAGTTTGCCACGTGGAAAAATACTATGGCTTACTTGAGTTTATTTGCCGTCCGATCATTCGAGTTCAGAAGGGATGACCTATAACTGTTGGTAAAGTGGGTCCCATTTTAAGACGCTCTTGTGGGCCCTCCGAACCTAATAGCTATGGTTCCCGACCAGGAATTTGAATTTTTTGAACGTTACGGGGTGCTGTTTACTCTTTCTTTGTTGAATTCACAACTATGGGGTCATCTTTGTCTTTTTTCTTGGGACCTACTTCATCTAATTCTCGTTACTGCCAAATGTTTTGCCTCTAAAGTGATAATATTTTTTAATCTTTTAAAATTCAGTGTATATAAAAAATATATTTAAATTGAGAAATGAATTTTAAAAACTCAAAATATTACAAAGAGATGTGGAAGTAAGATTTTTAGATTAAGCCAAAAAATAATAAAAAGTGTATGGTGGATAGATATAATTAATTAAAAAAATACAAAATAATATATATAATAACTAAGTTATTTTTATTATTATAATTTTTTTAAAATTAAATAAAAAATTATAATTTTATTATTAGTTAATAAATTTAATGTTATTATTATTACTACTATTGTTTAATTTTATTAATATTGTTATTTATATGATTTTATATTTATAATTATATTATTTTTATAATTTTTTTATTTTTTATGTTTATTAACATTTTGTTATTGTTATTTTATAATTTATTAAACTTATTATTATTTTATTATGCTGTATTATATAATTAATTATATTTATTTTCTTATGATATAAATATTAATAAGTTAATAATAAAAAATAATTTGTATATAATTAATTTTTATTATATTATTTTTTATGCATGTAGTCTATTATATGTTTCGTTTAATTTTCTTTTTCAAATCTTTACAACTATACAAAGTAAGAGTATTGTAAAAAAATTGTCCCATTTTTTTTATAATTTTTGTGTTTTTATTGTTGCTCTCCCCTTTTATCTATTTTTACAAATTTGTTAAAAAAAAATAAAAATGAATGAGGGACAATTTACATTCTTCTCTCAATCGAAGAGAATTTGTTTGAGTAAAAATCATGTAGATGTATGTATTTTTATTTCATTGTCGTTAAAAGTTTTTGTGCTTGGAGGTAATTCATTACCATAGTTAATTCACATTGTTATGAGTAAATTATGCATTAAAAAGTGGATATTCGATTATAATTTAGTTATAATGTGCAACATAATAATTATATCTATATTTTTAAAATAATAATCGACATTTTATTATATGCATAATTAATTTATTACATGTTTTGAATGAATAATAGATTATTTAATGAGTTTAATATATATTTTTTCCACTAGTATGTTTTTATTTTCAAGTACTACAACAACCTTTTGTAGTAATAAAAGTTTTTATTTTCAAGTACTACAACAACCTTTTGTAGTAATAAAAAATAGTTTTTGTCTATGTATGTTTATGTTAATATTGATTTTGTTTAAATTTTATAGTATATATTTAATATTGAAAAAATTGTTGTTGTTATGTTTAAATGAATCTATTTTTTTGTGTGTATTATAATAATAATAATAATATTTACATGAATATGATTTTGTGTATTATAATTAATTATAAATTTATTTTTGTGTATTATAATTAATTATGATGGTAACCCTATCTTAAAAAAGCTATAATCCTAACCTTAATCTTAATCCTGTTATTACAATTGTCACCTATATTCCATTTACGCATTTCAAGTTGTTTTTAAATGTTTTTTTTTATAATTTTTAATATTAAAATTTAATTTTAAACGTAAAAAATTATTTTTAAGACAGTTTTCCATGCTCAGGCAATAATAAATATTTTTTTTCAAAAATAAATATTCAACACTACCAGAAATTAAGTATAAAGTAATAATTAACTAAATTTTACACAAAAATATCTCATATTTTATTATTCAAATACTTTTAAAGATAAAAATAAATTTGTAAACTTATATTTTAAAATTTTTTAAAAGAATAAATTTTTTCTCACAACCATCACATCACTCACAAAATTCAATAAATTTTACTCACAAATTCACTTCACATACTTAATCAAAACAACCTCATCATTTTCTTCTTATTTTACTCTCAAATTCCTACACATCCATCTCCTCCGATATTCACAAATTTACTCTTTAATCCAAACACACCATAAATTAATGTAAGATAATTTTAATATTATTTATGGTTAGTTAATTTAATTTATATTATGTTATATATATTATAAGAAAATTAATATTAATGATGATTTTCATTATTATTAATATAAAAAAATTATTTTTGAGAATGGTTAAGCCTCCTATTCAAATACTACACATTGTCATACACACAAACACACTTACTTGAAGGTAAAAACGAAAATTAAAATAATCCTACGTGATTTTTTCTACGATCCACTCTCTCTCCAACTCAGCTAGAATACATTGCATTCACTCACTAGTCTTTCCTCACTCCTACATTCGTTAAAATAACTAGATACAAACAAAAAAAGTCCATCTTCGTTCTTCCAAATGCATAATATATACATGGATACAAACAAAGCATAAGACTTATTCTTTTTACCTAAGAAAATGGTCAATTGAATTAATAATTTGTTTGTGTAATATAATGAGGTAAAACACCATTTTTCTCATATAAATTCCAGATTTTTTATTTTTAAATTGACAAGTGATATTTTTTCCCCATCTCTCTTTTGTAATTTCATGCATCTTTCCTTCATGTTCTGTACTTTCATCATATTTCAATAGTTAAAAGCTCATATTTAAAGCACGTTTTTTGTACTAAACCATGCATCAACATCTAATGTACACTCGCATATAAAAATTGTATGTTTTCTATAAATATGATTGGAGTTATTTGATAGTAATTGAAATATTTTATTCAAATAAAAAAATAAAATTAAATGATTTTTATACCAAAACATATTTGAAAAATTAAATAATTAAAAATAAAAATAATTAAAATTTAATGTGTTTTGATTTTTTTAGAAATATCCTATTCAAACACAATATTAAGATTATTATTTAAAAAAAATAGAATTATTTTAAAAACTCTATAATGTTAACTCATGTACTAATCACTTGTTTATATTTAAAATTTGTTTTAACTACAAATATATAATTAATAAAAATTGATGGCTTAAATATATTTTTAGTCTTGTAAATTGAATTACTATTTATTTTTATCCTATAATCAAATGCTTTTAAGTTATTTGATTTTGTGAAATGTTATTTTAGTATATATGATTAAACAATGTTGGCAACATTGATAATACAACAAATAATCATTTACTCAACAATATTTATTATGAGATTTTAATACAATATCTATGAGATTTTAATGTTGTGACAAACGATAATCTACTTAAGATATGTGTGTTATCTTCCACGTTATTTATAACGGTAGCATTTTATTTATCTATGAATAACCTAGTCAAATTGAGTTGGATTAGAAGGGCACAAAATTGATGAGTAGATGTTGCATTGTGTTTCACAATCTCCATTTTAATTTGAAGGCTGGGGAAATAACTGTTCCCCAACAACCATTGCACTAATGGAAAGAGAAATTCTACCAAATTGTATGGTTGCATAATCCATTCTTCATTTTCAACCTTTTTTACTTATTATTTTCCTGACTTCGAAACTTAACCGCACTCAACACACTGCAACATACCACTTCAGTTACCATTAGGAGCCTTCTCGCTAACTTCTTCTTTAATTAATCACCAAAATGCACCCAACAAACCCATCTCTTATTACTCTCATCTAACCATCTTAGCGTAACAAAATCGTCATCCATATTTCCACTAACTATTCTTACAAAAATAAAACAAAAAGTTAAATAAAATGAACTATACATAAATTAAAAACATTTTTTCTTTTATAAATTATTTCAACAGATTTCAGGTTGCAACATTGATGCCTATGGGAGAACTAAAAATTCATTTCCATCCATAACTTTTTGAGATGTCTTTTAAGAACAAAACTGTGACATAGTTTCGAACTTCGAAACAGACAATACTTCGAATGTGGTAATTGAGTCTAACAATCTTATTTCATTGAACTTGAGGTCGGAATAGTGACGTCATTTGTGGGAACGAAAACTTGTTTCCTTAGCCTTCAACTGAGCGACTTGTTCCGGTATACCCAATATAGTACAACATCGCTTAAGAGTCGAGGTCAAAGAAAATTTAAATATACCTTCCTCTCTTAATCTATCGAAACATTTTTCAATTAACAAATCGTGATAGAACTCTAAACTACGAAATAAATAATACTTCAAATACAATGATTAACGATAAATTTAAGTTTAAAACATAAATTTTATAAAAAAGATTTTATCTAAATATATGATGTAGAAGATAAATTATGAAATCAAAAAATTTCGTAATAACATATATTTTAAAATAACTTTTAAATTATATTTGTTTGACTTCACGGTTTTGTGGATATGTTAATATTTTTTGTTAGTGAAAAAAAATTCATATCTGCTACCTATTTTTTTCTCCCTTCTAGGTTTAGTGCAAAACTTACTACTTTATATCTCCTGCTTGAGTTTATTTAGCTTTTGGTAATTAAACCAAATGAAACAACATAATGTATAATATTTAGTTAAACCACGGTAATAAGTTAACACATAATATTTTATGTGTGTTTCTTAATGCTTAAAAAACATATAAAAATAAGTAGAGGTACTTCTATTTTTTGTTGTTGGAAATACGACACTATTGTTTAAAAAAAAAAAAAACTATTACGAGTATAAATAAGAAAATAATCGATATCAATTTAAAAAAATCATACGTATGTTGAGACTTGTATTTTTTTTCTCTAACGCAATAGTTATGGAAGAAAAGGATATTACCGAGACATTTCAAATGTTTTAATTATCTTTAATTCTCTGAACCCTCTCTCTGACAACCTTTTAACCATCTCATCAACAGTATATTTTTTTAATTGAATAAAAATGCAAGTTAAATAACTTATTCATAATCATGGACTCTATTACACTTAATGTATACGACATTGTAATTTGATTCTTAAAAAACACCAAACAAATTTTCTATTTTTTTAGACAAAGAAAAATATTTTAATTTAATTATAATATCAAGATTAATTTATAAAAAAAATTATATGTACAAGTTCTTTCACATCATTTACATTTATTAGACAGTAGAATAATTACTAAATATTTTAAATTCGAAAACAACTTTCGGCTAATAGTTTTTTTAGTTTTAACTAAAAGTAACTTTTTGAATGTTTTAAGTTTTACAAAATACATCCTTGACCAATACAAAGAAACCCAACCACTCCCACCTCTCACACAATTATTTAGCAGCTACATGCGAATTATTATTTTTTGAACCCTAAAGAAGGGGTTTTTATTCCGTTAAGTTAGGCAATAGATGGCATTTCACTTTTCTTTTCTCCATTCTTCTATTCTTGCTTTACTTTATTTCTCAAACATTATACACAAACATAGAATAAGGAAAAGATCATTGTTACGCGACTGTCATAATTCTCTAACTCTTAAACTATACACTTCAATTTGTTTAAGAATAAAAGGTTACATCTGACAACCAATACAACAAGACTAGGGCATTGTTTATACCAGCAAAGTTTTATGTCTTTCCTTTTGTACGTAATTCTTAAGCTGGAAACTTGGAATAAAAGAGAAGAAAATAATTAGGAGGGCAAGTATTCATGTGACCAAGTTGGTTTTGATAAAGTTGGTGGTGGGAATGAGGACAAGTTCATGAGCCTCAATGGAACAGTGTAAAAATCATAGCTTATGATAATAATGACCCCAAATCAAAGTATCATTATTAACAGCAAATGCTTGGTCTGGCCATAACATTACCAAAATTAAAGCATCATGTAAATCATTAACAATTTCATGTAACCAAAGTTGAGTCTTACTTTAATTGGTTAAACAGCATCACTAAGATTGTTTCAAATACATCATTGCATGCCTTTGTAACAGAAAAAAGAAATCATTGGGTTTACTTTTGAGAAATTATCACTGGTCTCTTTCCCTTAGTATTTGTTTCATCACTGGAGCAGTACAAAAAAACGTAGTTGAGTTTTGATAAAAGAATCTGCAAATAAAGGTGGAGGTGATTTATAGTTGAAGCAAGGCTGTGCAGAGAAGATCTAACTTCACATTCTTTTTTCCATTGGATCCTAAAATCCAACCATAATATCCCTTTTAGGGAGACTAGTATCCAAGATAAATCACCACCAATCTACACTTAACAGATCTTTTCAAGAGAAACAAAAACTAAGCCATTCTCTTTTTCTTTATAATTATTTTCGTTTTAAATTTTATTTTTTTACCAGTATTAGATGGACCAGTTAAGGATAAAAATCTTTAAATAATACACTTATGATCGAAAGTAGTTTGAGACAGTTCGGACACTCTTCTTAAATGACGTGTTTGGACACACCTATAGGATACCGACACTCGTAAAATACTTGTATGACGGTGAAATATTAAATTCAAAAAATATTTGTTGAATTTCTAATAATTGTAGCACGAGTCTAACACAATTTTAAAAAAAAGAAATATATTATATTTTCTAAAAACTAAAATTTATTATATAAATTTTATTATTTTTATAAAAATAACACCAAATCATTCAAAAACATTTTTTTACTAAAAAAAACCTAAAACATATTTAATATACATAATTTTTTTTTCAATAATTTATAATTTTATAATATAGATTCGTGTTCTATTTCTAATATTTTAAAAATTATTCATATAGAAATATGTGCATGTCCGTGTTATTATCTTTGTTACATATTGTAACATTCTCCTATATAAGAATTTTTTTATAAGAAAAAGTTACAATTGTAAGGTCCTATACTGGTTTAAAGTTAAGTTTTGGTTACTTTCTGTGAGAAATAGTCACAGTATTCTTTTGACCATTATAAAATACTTAAAAATTTTACGGATGAACTACAATTATCTACTCTGGGTGTAAATTAACACTTAACTAATGTGAGGTTATTGTCATTTATTACGTGATCTTAGTTTCGAATCATAGATATATAACTGTCTTGAAATATTTAAAGAAAAAATTGTCATCTGTAACGGACATTTTGTTTCTAATAAAGACTACAACTAAAAGTGGGAATTAAAATTGGAACAACTATAATCATTAACAATCAATGAACAGTTAAAACAAGATTCTTGTAAAACTCAAAATAAAGATTAAACTTGGAACTATAATCACTAAATGTCAACGAGCTTTAAAATACATGTTTTAGGATGCCACTCTCATTTCTTAAGTTTAAAATTTTCATTTTGATATTTTAAGCTGTCATATTTTGTTGATATTTCGTTAATTTTTCAAGTTAAACATATTAAAAATATTTACCCTTTATGGCTACTAGAATATTGAAGTAAAAGAGGTGGGAGAAGTTCACGCGCTTAAAAGCGCAGTGAGGGTTGGGAAAAACAGAAATCTTAATTTTAGTGAATATAAGTTTGAAAGAGTGAGGTTTGGGAGTAGGTTCGGGTGTTGAGGTGGGGGGAAAGAGAAAGGGAAGAGGAGAGAGAGGAGAGTATAAAGAGGATTTGAATACAGAAATGGAGTTGTAATACCAATACCTTCCACTTTGTATCTGCAAGAGGCAGAAGAAAAAGAAAAGAGAAGAAAAGCGAAAGGTAATATAATGGAACTAACATGGAAACATATTTCAACAACACTCAATGCAATACCATCATCAACAAGCACCATATCGATCACACGCTTTTAAATCCTTCTCCTTTTCTTTCATTCTTTCTTCCTTCTTCTCTGTTCCTCACATCACATTCTTTTTCTTTTCTTTTCTTTTCTCTCTATCTTCAATTCCAATCCAGCTTTCTCCTCATCCTCCACCTGATGGATCAGACTCTGCAATGTAGATGACCTTCTTGGTCTGTGCCCGGGGATATCATCATCATCATCTTTGTTAACAACAGTCTCTCGTGTTCATGTTATGGCGGCAGAGGCGGCGTTGTTCTTTTCTGTGGCATCAGTGGTGGAGGACGTGCTTCAGCAGCACGGTCATCGCCTCAAAGATCTTGATTTGGAATCTAGGAAAGCAGAAGAAGCCGGTACTTTCCCGTTATTTTTTCTGGGCTTCCTTCAAAATTCAGTTTTGGATTTGCTTATAACTCATAATAACGACTGAAAAATAATCTTTTAATGTGAAAGTGTGTTTTTTTTTTAATATAGTGATTGCTTTAACTGGAATTTGACGAGTTTCAATTTGTTCTCAAAGAAAAAGTATCTGAATTTTGTTTCAAATTATCAATTATCAATTACCCTGAAATGGAAAGTTCTTTACCATGCAGCATCCAGAAGATATGAGGCAGCGGGGTGGTTGAGAAAAATGGTTGGAGTTGTTGCGGCTAAAGATTTACCAGCGGAGCCCTCTGAGGAAGAGTTTAGGCTTGGTTTGAGAAGTGGGATTATTCTCTGTAATGTTATTAATAAAGTTCAATCCGGAGCTGTTCCCAAGGTGGGTTAGATCATTGTTTAGTTTGATTTTCTAATGTTTGGTAAGTATTTGTTTACACTGTATTCTTCTTTTAAGATTGTGGAGAGTCCTCTTGATTCTGCATCGATCCCTGATGGGGCACCATTAACAGCATATCAGTATTTTGAAAACGTGAGGAATTTCCTGGTGGCTGTCCAAGAAATTGGACTTCCTACCTTTGAGGCATCTGATCTGGAACAAGTATGTGAATAAAGCATTGGACAAGTAATGAATTTGTATCATGAATAATTCAACTGTTAATGACACAAGTTTTTTGTTTTCTATTGAATTATTTGCTATCTTAGGGAGGAAAATCGTCTAGGATTGTCAATTGCGTGTTGGCCCTGAAGTCCTATAGTGAATGGAAAATGAGCGGGGCAAATGGCGTGTGGAAATTTGGTGGAAATCTCAAACCCACTGTGTCTGCCAAATCTTTTGTTAGGAAAAACTCGGACCCATTTACTAATTCCTTGTCAAGGACTTCATCGATCAATGATAAACATCTCACTGTTCTTAATTCTGACGTAGACTCTGATAAATTGGTAGGTACGCTTGGTTTTTGGTACCTGCTCTGGATTTGTCTAGTTGAACCGAAAGAATGACCAACGATTTTTTTTTTTTTTATATTTCTTTAATTGCAGTCTGGTTCCCATTCTTTGAGTTCGCTTGTTCGTGCGATTCTATCAGATAAGAAGCCAGAAGAAGTTCCAATGGTAAGATAACAAATAGCTCTACGTGTTTCACAGCTAAATTTCATCACAACTTTACTGATTAAGTGGTTTCTTATTGAAAATAAGCTTATATTATGATAAAAGGCTTTAGAAAATTATAACATTATTATGAAACAATACTACATTCACAGTACTGTTACCACACATCTGCTGCTTCAGTTCCGTTTAGTCATTCATAATACTAAGAGCAAGAGTGCCTTTAAAGCTAGTTTTTAATATTTTTCTTGTGCACGGAGCAGTTGGTTGAATCTGTTTTGAGCAAGGTTGTAGAGGAGTTTGAACAACGAATAGCTAGCCAAGGTGATAAGGTATGACAATTTTACTCGATCTGTCCTGTTATGAGTTTAGTCCATTCCTAGAGTGTACTGGTTCTTACTTAAGTTGACTTTGGTGACAAGCTGTTCTTGATTTTCTTCATTATCTTGTGACTTCCCCAGGCAAAAGTAACTTCGATTGATCCTGTTTCTCAAAGCAATGGGTCTGTTGTGGCAGATAAAAAGGTAACATGGCTAGTGTTTAACATATTCCAGGACCTTCATGAAACTTGAAAATGCTATAATTCTTATAATCACCTATTTTGCGGTTAGGGGGAAAAGAAGATTCATGCGGTAACGGAAAAAGAAGATGGCATTCATAAAAGTCAAGTTAATGCTATGGTAACAAGAAAAGAAGATCGCATTCATAAAAATCAAGTTGCTGATGAGGAATCGCAGAGGCAACTTCTGAAGCAGAAAATGCTCTTTGATCAGCAGCAAAAACAAATTCAAGTAGAGAATCAGAGACAATACTTATCACGTTTAATCTTTGCAATTTCTTAATAATTAGTTAATATCTCCATTTATTGTGTTATTGTAGGAGCTAAGACATACTCTTCACACAACAAAATCTGGTATGCAGTTCATGCAAATGAAATTTCGTGAGGAGTTCTCCAATCTTGGTAAGGACAGTGATTAATTCATTTTAAGCTTTCTACTATTTTTCTCCTACTTCCTTTGCTGCCGTGTGATTGGTGGATGAAACACTACATCTTTTTTAACTTCTTTGTTTTCCTTTCTAGGAATGCACGTTCATGGCTTAGCTCACGCTGCTTCTGGATATCATAGAGTTCTAGAAGAAAATCGCAAGCTATACAATCAAGTCCAGGATCTTAAGGGTAATAAATATCACTGTTTGCTTGTTGCTTTTGGTCCGCGTCTTTATGCCTCTGTGACTTTTTAACCCCAGAATTGAATTAATGTTAGTAAATTTGTTTCATCAGGGAGTATTAGGGTATACTGTCGGGTAAGACCATTCTTTCCTGGACAATCAAACCATTTGAGCGCAGTGGAAAATACAGAAGATGGAACTATCACAGTTAATATTCCTTCAAAGAATGGGAAGGGACGCAGGTCCTTCAACTTCAACAAAATCTTTGGACCATCAGCAACCCAAGGTTGGTTTTTGCTTCTGCTTTCAATTATCTACAGGATTCCTATTGTTTAGTATGATTATAAATTTCTCTCTTTTGTTTCAGCTGAGGTCTTCTTGGACATGCAGCCACTCGTTAGATCTGTTCTTGATGGCTATAATGTTTGCATATTTGCATATGGCCAAACAGGATCAGGAAAAACTTACACTATGGTAGGATCCATATCCATTTAGAATTTTCTCTACAAAGAAAAAAAAAAGAATGATCTTTTGCTGATTAATGCTTTTAACATGTAGACTGGACCAAAAGAAATCACAGAGAAAAGCCAAGGTGTAAATTACAGGGCTCTAAGCGATTTGTTTCTTATAGCGGATCAAAGAAAGGACACTTTCCGCTATGATGTTTCTGTTCAAATGATTGAGATTTACAATGAGCAAGTCAGGGATCTTTTGGTCACTGATGGAACAAACAAAAGATATCCTTTACCAGTATATTTGATTCTTTTTGGTTTTGTATACAATAAGAAGTGTTATTTATTTTGGTTTTGTATAATCTCAGAAATTATAATACATTGCATTGATGGCTGCTCTTAACAAATGAAAACAGGTTTTAAATATGATGATGCATTATGAACTATTGATACATATTCTAGAACATACATGTCATTGATTGCTTTGCTGCCGTTAACTATAAATACATTGGAAATTCGAAGTAGTTCTCAAAAAGGACTCAGCGTTCCAGAAGCAAGCCTTGTCCCTGTATCATCAACTGTTGATGTTATTGAACTAATGAACCTTGGTCAAAGGAACCGTGCAGTTGGAGCAACAGCCCTTAATGACCGCAGTAGCCGGTCTCACAGGTGTGGTGTATCCTATTCACCTTTTGTCATGTTATTTCTTGGACACAGCTAACCATATTGTATTCTTTCAAATATCAATTTGGCAGTTGCTTGACTGTTCATGTTCAAGGAAGAGATTTGACATCTGGAGCTATCCTTCGTGGATGCATGCATTTGGTTGACTTGGCAGGAAGTGAGAGGGTGGATAAATCTGAGGCCACAGGAGATAGACTAAAAGAGGCACAGCATATTAACAAATCTCTTTCAGCTCTGGGAGATGTCATTGCTTCCCTTGCTCAGAAAAACTCACATGTACCTTACAGAAACAGTAAACTCACACAACTGCTCCAAAATTCGCTTGGTAAGGTTTAAGATGTTGGTTTGCCAGCCATATTTTTTTCTGCTCCTTAGGACCACAATTCCTTTGAATTCTCTGATAATGTTGGGGGGATTGTTTCAGGAGGACAGGCAAAGACGCTAATGTTTGTTCACATAAGTCCAGAGAGTGATGCTATTGGAGAAACAGTTAGTACCCTAAAATTTGCTGAAAGAGTTGCCACAGTTGAACTTGGTGCCGCTAGAGTAAACAAAGATAGTTTAGATGTTAAAGAGCTCAAAGAACAGGTTGATAGTCAAATCTAAATTTTGTTGTTCTCTTACCATAATCTTAGTAATTTCATTTTCAGTCCAATCAAATCTAACTACTGAATTACGTTTCAGATTGCCAGCCTTAAGGCAGCACTGGGAAGAAAGGAAGGAGAATCAGAACATTCCTTATGCAGCAGCTCCGAAAAATACAGGACAAAGGGTGATGAGCTTTCACCTTACCATGTGAACCTGCGAGATCCTGACACTGGGGATCAGCTTGGATGCCGGCGACCAATGGTGGAGGTCGGCAATATAGAGGTATACATACTTCTTTCGTCGTGGTTTTCTTATTACGTATTCGTACAAAGTAATTTGATGCATGTAGGAAAACAGAAATCACCTTATTTTTTTTTTTATTTATACAGAAATCTCCTTATATTTAGTATGGAGAATTTATTTTAGAAAATTTTGATATGATACTTACTTTGGTTAGGACATAGGAACAAACAAACACATATATACCATGCATGAAATGCTGAGACATTTATCATTTTACGGATTAACACAGTTATAGGCATTTTACTTAGCAAAAATGATTCATGGGCATTGGGAAACTAACATGACTTCATAGCATTGACTGTTCCATGTTAAACTGAGATGGAATTTGAACAATTCATCCTGCAGCTTCAGAGTAATAGCACAGTGAGGCAAAAAACTCAGAGCTTTGATTTTGATGAGATCTCAGCAAATTCACCACCATGGCCCCCGGTGAACAATAGTCTTGGACAAAACTATGCGGAGGATGACAAAGAATCTGGTTCTGGACAATGGGTTGACAAGGTCATGGTCAACAACAAGCAAGATGTAAACAAAACTGAGAACCTCTTGGGGTGTTGGCAAACAAGCAATGGGAACTTATCTGAGGCCTTTTATCAGAAATATCTTAAAGATTCTCCCAAAATGTACTCAGAACAATCCTACAATATGTTCATAGGAGGCAACCAGTTTAACATTGTGGGTTCAGATGACACGGATGAGCTTGATGCTGCAACCAGTGATTCCTCAGAACCTGACTTGCTTTGGCAATTTAATCATTCCAAACTTAGCAGCATGACCAATGGAATTGGATCAAAAACTACAAGATCTATCTCTAAGTCAGCAAAAAGCCCTGAGTTGAGGTAATGCAAAAGTGATATTCTAGTAAAATGTTTTTCTAATATACTGAACAGTCTCTTTCAGGTTATTTTTATGTGTAATGTGTGTCTTTGGCGATAATAGTATATTTTCAATTTTGCAGCAAGAATGCTGTTCATTCTTCTCCTCTGGGTCCTTCACCTTCATTGAAACAGTCCAATGGCGTCTCACATCGAACAGGAAGGCATCCGGCTCCAGTTGACGTGAAACGTAGAAGTGGGAGTAGAAAATAAAACAATGTGTTATTCAAAAGGTATAAAGAGTGATTGTTCATATTTTGATTTTTTTAAATATTTTTTCAATTTTTTAGATAGAAAAAGAGAGCTATTGTTATATTATTTTTTGGGTTGCATTTTGTAATCATCAACATCACAAGGATAATGGAGCAATAATGCCAGTTGCTTTGTTTGTATAATGACATTCTTTACACTTTAGGGGATGTAAAGGTTTAAACTCATCACACTGCAATGAATTTTTATTTGTACAAATCAATTTCCTCATATTTTATATCCCTCCCCCACACTAAATCCTTTTTAGTGGAAATAAATATAACTACTTTATTTGTATGTATAATAGGTGAGTTTAAAATATTAGGTTTTGGTGGGGTATATCTACCTTATAATGCGACCTAAAAATCATGTTTTTAAGTAAAATTAATAAATTAGAAAAAAAAGTATGTCAAAAACTTAAATGTTCCTACAGATGAAATCCGTGGCTATTTATTTACAAACTGCATATTATGGATGTCAGCATTGTTTCTGGCCGAAATTAGTAAAAGAATGTTCAACATTATTTAATGAACAAAAAACATAAATAATCATGTAATAAATAAGTTTTTTTAGGCTATCTTATAAAAAAAAAGTTAAGCTAATTTAAATTCAAACTCAAGTTTTCAATTGAACTCATCTAAATAATTGGATGAAAACCTTAACAAGTAATTTTTTTTTTCTCACAAACTAAACCTATGATTCAAGTACTCACCTATTCTTGCTCATTCTTTCTTGTAAATTATTTTAGAGAGTTTATTTTTAATCCTCATAAAATTCTCTAGCACTTTCCTCTTGGTTCTGAAACGGGCTTCGAAATGTAAAAATTACACTCCTCGATGAATAGCAGGTGTAAGAACTTCATTGGGGTGCTGAAAGAAAAATTTCATATTGGAGCAACCCAAAACCTTTGCCAGCCCCACAGAAATCAGTCTGAGGCCCAATGTTGAATGATTGACTTTTGGGCAAATTCTTTCTGCACCATATCAATTTTTCAAATTTCCAAAACTACCCTCCTGCACCATATCAATTTTAACCTCCACCATATCAATTTTTTAAATTTCCAAAACTACCTTTATTTCAAATT
>Ga0123342_1001073_pt1 | contig 45566 bp, 22 predicted proteins | sample Turbeawhitnodule_FD_89960 | JGI IMG/M metagenome (GOLD analysis project Ga0123342, IMG submission 89960) | Root nodule microbial communities of legume samples collected from Mexico - Turtle bean Mexico white nodule | ecosystem: Host-associated > Plants > Roots > Nodule | place: Mexico: Nepantla...
CGAGAGTGTCAGCCGAGAGCATTAACCGAGAGTACCAGCCAAGAGAAGAAGTCAAGAGTTCCCACCAAGGAAAGAAATTAAGTCTTGTTAACCTTTTTCGAGTATTCTTGGTCCTTGTTGTAATAACAATTTCTATTTACAAAACTCAATTTGCTTAATAAAATTAAATCGATGTTATCACTGTTATATTTTTTATTTTTATTATTTTTTATCAGCGTTATCACTGTTATATAAAAGTTACTTATAATTGAATGACTATCTTAAGTGTAGAGTTGAGATATTTTAAGTCTTTGTTAGTTTCTCACTTCTTTATTTCCTACAGTAATAGATAAATATAAATTAAAAGTATCAAGTAAACGTAGCTTATGTGGGTTAACTAATCCAATGTGCAAATCAATGTACATATAATTTAAGATTATCAAAGGATATCTATGAAGATGAAGGTTTTTTTTTAATCAGCGTATGAAGATGAAGGTGGTGAAGATCTTAACATACCAAAAAATCTTTATGATATGATGACAAAAGTACTGTGTAATAATAATTTTATTGTTTGGATTTAATTTATTTGATTAGAGATTAAGTCTATGATGAATATCGTTCAAAAGACCTAAACTTTAGAGACAATGAATTTTTTATCACTTAGAAGATTTGTGTCGAATCAAGATAGAGATTTGTAAATATCGGTTAAGTAAAAAATCTTGTTCAAAGATTCCTAGATCGTCTAATGCAATAGATTGTCTACAAGTTTTAGAGCATTTGATAGTACAAGATTGTTTGTCTTGATCAGAGTTTTTGTCTTCTTTTTAGAATGTTTGTCTTTAGGGTATCACACTATCTTCATGCAACTGTTGTAACTTTCACATTATCTTATCAGAGTTTGCGTCAGTTGACATTTTGAGCTCTCAAGTGAAGTACTATGCATGCAACTTCTCTACCCATTTTGGCGCATGCATTTTGTGAAAATTAGTTAGACATTTTTGTTTGTTTATATAAATAGGACCTTGTGATGATTAGTCAATCAAACCTAGAATTGAGAGTTCACTGTGAGATAGATTTCGTGTTATAATATCAGTTTTACTAATTAAATTTTTATTTGTAGGTATAAATTTGAGTTAATTAACACTTCAATTAAATCATGTTATTTTTTCTATAAATTTTTTGTTTATTCTTTTATTTTAATAATCTATTTGTTTTGTGAATTTTTTCTTTATTGTCGTGTACGATGTGGTGGATGATCTAATTAATTAAGAACTATTTGTTTGTAAGTTTAACATCACTAGAATTATAGAATTATAGTTCAACACTCAAATAAGATATAAATAAACCCTAAAAAATTACAACAAACATAGAGCAAGTCATCTAACAAAACTTTTCTAATACATTCCACAAATCCTAAACACCAAAACAAAGATAGTTTACACTCAAACTTACATTTAATAAAATTTTGACTAATATTCCAATTATAGCAAAACTAGCATAAACCAAATGGTTCACCTCATGGAGAAATTTAGTATTTCCAACTCCTAAAATTATCAATTCAACTTCAACATGTTCAACACATCTTAATTAAAATAATTAGACATGCCATTTATTAAATCCACTTAATTGAAGATAACTTGTCTTATAAAAAAAACTATAATATCAAAACATTTATAAATAAACTAATAAAACTTCCAAAACTTCAAGCTAACAACTAAATCTCCACTTACTCATATTCATTCATATTCCTCAACTTATTAAAACAATTGGATTAGAATTTCCTAAACTAAAAAAAGATAAAAGATCGATTTAGGGGAAATCTAATTAATATATTTTCACCTACTCATTGATGTCTCATCAATGATATAATATGTTTGTAGAGAATACTGATGACCAATCACGACTCATAGAAATAGAATCCTTAGAAATTTACAAAGATGAAATTTTTACAATAATTAAAAAATAAATTATTTTAAATATATTTATAATTTAAAAAAAAATAAAAATTCGTCACCATATTTATTTTAAAATTACATCTCTTAATAATAAATAAATATGGTAGAAATAAGTTTTTTTTTAAAGAGAAAAATGGTTAATATTTACAATAAATATTGTTTATTCAACAAATTTTATAATTAAGAAATAGAAAATAAATAAATAAATGAGATGTTTCAAAATTTTGGAACTGGAGTATATGAACTTGCCGGGGGAATCAACACAAATTATATAGGGATCTATAAATGGAGAAGCTTAACAAACCTTGCTAACTGTCCTAGATTGGGAAGGTGTCACTTTGCCTTGAAATCAATATGAAGATGAGAATTGTGTCTTTACCTAAAAATTATGACATTAAAAAAATATTAAATAAAAATTAAAATTAGAGATAACAAAATTAATTATTATATTAATTAAATTAAATATTATTTAAAAGATTAAAAAAATATTTATATTTAAAGTAGTTTTTATTATTAACAAAATTTTATAAAATAGTTTTTAAATTAGTATCTAAATTAGTTACCAGAATTTTAGTCACTAATATTTTAGATTATAAATTGATCTTATGAAAGTTATATTTTCTCCCTCACCCATCCCTAGAAACAAACGTGGGATGCACTCTCACATTTGTCCACGTGAACAATGCACCCCTAATCCAAACCAGAGCTTAGAGACTAATTTAGAACATAAAATTGTTAGTAAATAAATTTATTGTTACCTAATAGTTAGATACTAATTTAAAATCTACTTTATAAATTTTTATTAATAATAAAAATTATTTTATATATCAATAATTTTTTTAGTCTCTATAATAATCTCTAATTTAATTAAATAATAATTAATTATTTTAGTTTCTAAAATTAATTATAATTAATGATTTAATTAATGAGGTTTACGGTTTAGATTTAAATATAATTTGTCATCATGTATGAGATATTCATTTCAAGATAAAGAAAGGATAAAGAGTTTGCATGTGCAGGAATTTATTTCTCATTAAATTTTATCGTTTTCGTTTTCATAATCTTATGGTCATTATTTCATTAATTCTAAGACAGAAATAATTCTAAGTTATTCTCATTGTGAGAGTATGGAGATTAATAATAAATTAAAATAATGAATTATGATATTTTTTTATATTTAAATTAATTAAATTTTTGTAATATATAATATTTGTAATTGTCAGTATTTTTAATGAAAAATTAAGATTATATATATATATATATATATATATATATAAACTAGAAATTGGTACATAAATAATATAAAAATGATATTTTATATTTAATGTATTATTGTTTATTTTAACTTGTATGCAATTAAACAATAAAAAGACGTAAATATATAAATATAATAATTATATACAAAAATATATTAATATGAAATCAAAATAAAAAATTAAATAAAAAGAGAAGTTCAAATAATTTGTTAAAATTTGAAATACATAATATAAAATTGTAAAATAAATGAGATTTTATATAAATACAAAACACAAATTTTCAAGCTTGAAAAAAACGTTGCAGTAAAGGAAATAAAACATAACAACAATATTTTTTTTAAACATTAAACATAACAAGTTACTGCATAAAAATAAAAGAAGGTAGACAGTGCAAAATAAAATATAACCAAAATCATATAACCATAAAATATAAAAAAAATATATAATAAAATAAATAATAACTATAAACATAACAATTATAAAAAAATATTAATATAATTTCAACAACAAATTGAATAAAAAGAAATTGAAGTAATTTGTTAAAATTTGAAACATATAATATAAAATTGTAAACATAAAGCAAAATCGATTTTAGTTATTAGAAAATGTTAGGACAAAATCGATTTTGCTTGTTAAGAAAATCAATTTTATTTCTTAGTTTACATGCACCAAAATCATTAAAATCGATTTTGCTTGTTAAGAAAATCAATTTTATTTCTTAGTTTACATGCACCAAAATTATTAAAATCGATTTTGCATCTAATGGGAAAGGGTCTAAAGTATGAAAATATATTTTTGACTATTTTTATTTTTATTTTTCATCCGGTGCTTTAGTGCCATATAGTGAAGGGTATCTCAATAAATTATTTTTCGATTTACATGGACATCTCTAAAATTAATGCATATGAGAGAGTAACAACAAAATCATTTCATTCGTTTGTCCATTTGCACACCTACCTTCAAATTATTTGATCCAAACGGACAACAGACAATTCACTCACTCAGCAATCTGCGTACAGTGACCATGATTAGAAGCAAACACACCCAAATTGTTTAACTATATATCAACTCATGTCAGAATACTATTGACATCAACCGCCACAAACACTTTACTTTACTTTCAAAAGATACATGTGTAGAATTAGACTCAGAGAGATGCATATGTCACACTATCTTCACTAAGTTTCCACTAAAGACTAGGTCATAAGAACATTCATTCGACTATGGTCACATTATATTTTTCTCTATATGTTTCCAATATCATTAGAGTTGATATATTTCCTTCACGAATCATCAATTCCATACACGACTTACATTTCAACATAGTATTACCTCCTTATAATAAATAACTATCTTTCCACACATCATATGTTATGTCACAACCATAACATCATACACTTTCATTCATATACATTTCATCTCAATTCAATTACTAATACTATTATCCATTCATCATTTATCACATTTAATAACATCCAATCCAACCTAATATATTGATCAACAATATAATAATTGGATGAAAGATAGATAAATTTTAAAATTTAGAAACATTTAAAAATATGTTTTTCAAATTTTCTAAAAATACTCTCTTACCCAACAATTTTCTCACCTAGCGAATTATACATATGTTACGAATTATACATATGTTACGATTCATTCAGCCACCATTATACTCCTTACTAAAATTGTTAGTTTGTCCAACCAATTTTAGTCGTCCAAAGAAAATTTTACTCGCTCATCGACCAAAGTATTAGTCTAGTGACTAGTCAACTTGAAGTTTTCATTAAAAACATTTCACTCAGAAAAAAAAAAAAAATTTAATGACCAAAGATTTTTGGTCTAGCAAAATTTGGCTTGCCGATGGTTTTCTTTAGTAGATATTTTTTTTTTACGAAAATGTAGAAAAGGGAAGACGTACATGAAATAAAAATATTAATTTTTTTGTTTTTCATGAAAAATATTCATTTTAGAATTCTGGATAATAAACTTTTCGTACTGAATTGAAAAATATCCTTTTATACAATTTATTTTAGTATTTTAAAATTAAATGATTTTCATAACAAAAAATAGAAAATGAAAGAATGTTTTATCCAAATAAAACTAGTGGAGTAATTTTTTCATTAAGAATTTTTTTATCAAAATCAAGGTGTGAGTAATACGATTTTTTAAAAATTAAACGTATTAAAAGTATTTAAATTATATTTAATCTGAATAGATATAAGAGAAAGTCAAATCAGGATAAAAAATTTCTCGTAAAATCAAACTTACGTATTTAAATATATATAAAATAAATAATAAATGCATAAACATAAAAACGTTAAACTACAATAAACTATTGAAATTAATGTATAATTAAAAACATAAGCTTAAGATTAAAAAGTTAATAATTATCCTTTATCACACCAAAAAAAATTTATATTATATTATACTAATAATGATTTTTTAATATTATGTAATTTTATAGAAAATGATTTACAAAAATATGGATTTAAACTTTGAAATTAAAATTCAATCCATAAATTTGGATTTGAATTTATAAAAATTCAAGTTGTCTTTATAAAATATATAAATTCAAATTTAAATATTTGAATTTAGATCCATTTATGGTCACATTTTTTTAAATGAAAGCTATGCAACTTAGCTATGCAACTTAGTAGGGATGACAAAGCGTGGCGGATCATGCGGGCCGGTCCGCGACCCGCAGATAAAAAACGGGGGCGGACTTACCTTTTCAACCCGCTAACCCGCATTAGCCAACGGCTCGCGTGGGCCAGCAGCGGGACGGGACGGGCTGACCTGCTAACCCGCAAGAAAAAAAATTGTAATTGTTTTAATGTGTGCAAATGGCGGGGAAGATTATAATTATGAAAAAATGGATGAAAGTTCTTCTAAGGCGGCATCCAATGATATTGAAATGGAAGAATGTCAATAATGTTTATGTTTAATGTTTTTGAATTAATGTTTATGTTTAATATTTTGGAATTAGGTATTTTTAATGTTGTGGAAGTGGAAGAATAGTGATATATGATATTTATCTTAATGTTTAATTTTTTGATGTTTGACTATGTTTGAAAATGAAGAAAAAAAAAATTGGGTTTGATAGTAAGAAATATATAGATTTAATTTGACAATTTTTTAAGAACAAAATGTAAAAAATATATTTAATTTTAAAAAAAAAACATGGGCTGACCCGCAAACCCGCGGACCAGCTCTTACGCAGGACGGATCGGAAATTCTAACCCACAATAACTTTGTGGGACGAGCTAACCCGGCCCGCATTTTTGTAAACCAAACGCGGGGTGGGCTGGCCTCTCTGCCACCCCTACATCTTAGCTATGCTTACACTTTATTTACTTATATGATAAAATCTTATTCAAATTTATTTTATTGAATTTAGATTGTATTTGGATGAGATGAAAAACGAGAAGGGAGATATACATCATTCAAATGGAGGTGAGTTTTCTTCATCCAATAGTGGCATAGGTTCACTGCTATTTTCGCACGTGGATATCTCTCTTTTGAATATACATGTTTTATTACTGGCAAAATAATGCGTCAATTTCGGGTATATCAAATATTGTTTTCACTGTCTCTTCTGTTTTGTTCTTATTGTTTATTAACAAGTTGGTCTGTTTGGCATTCTGCTATCACACACCTGTTATGGTAATTAATATTAATTTTGTTTTTATTGATATTTAAATCAATTAATCAATTTATGTATACAATCAAATATTTTAGATCATCTTCAAACTTATTTTTTTTAATTATAATACTTTTTTAATTTTTCCTAACTAACCCCATATATCTATAATATAGTGCATATAATGTCTTGAAACATCATCTTTCTACTTATAAAATTAAAAATATAAAAAATTACATTATATATATATATATATTATAAAAAAATTATCAAATAGAAACTACAGAAAAAAATTAATTTTTTATTATATTTGCTAAATTAAATATTATTATACAGATTAAAAAAATTATTAATATTTAAAATAGTTTCTAAATTAACCATTAAGATTCTAACTATCAACTTTAAAATCTAAAATAGTTAAGGAACTTTATGTTTTTTAAATATTAATATTTTAATTTTTATAATTTTTATTTAAAATTTACTTAATACAATGTTTTTAAAAAAAAAGAGTGTCACACTTATTATGAAGTGGAATATGTGAATATTATTTATTAAAAACATCAAATATGTGAATGTTTATTTAAAAATTAAAGAAAATAAGATATAAGTATCACTTTATTAAAAATAGAAAATAGATAAGTGAATATTTTTAAACTTGGTGTATTAATCTGTCTGACATAGAGAAAAAATAAAAACGTTATTTTATTAAATTTAAATACTAAATAATTTTGTATTATTATACATGGATCTTAGTTATAAAAGTAAGTCTTAATTAAAATTAAAACTCCTCTTATATTTGAGTATTTCAACTTAGACTCATATTTTTTTATTGAGTACTAAAAAAAATATTTTTTAATCTAGTTCTTCTTATTCAATTTTTTCGTTAATTAGGTGCAACTAGGGTCAATTTACAAAGGCGCAGGATTTCGGTTGAAAGCCTTTGTGTAGTATTTGTGGGATAGAGAAAGAGACTTGTCGTTATTTATTTTATGAATGCAGAATTGCTTGGACAGTATGGAGTCATTGTTTGGCTTGGCTTGGTGTAATGTTAGTGAGTCACAATGATCCAATATTAAATTTTGTTCAGTTTAGGTTGTGTAACGCCTCTGATTCTATTAATGATGTTTGAGGAGCAATTTAGATTGCAGTAATTAGCGAGATTTAGAAACATATGAATAATGTCATTTTCAAAGGGGGGTGGTTGATTGTTTAAAAATGTTTGCTATGAATCAATTAAAAGTTTGGTATTGGGTTACTTCTAAGTCATATTCTGATTTTTTTTTCCTACTCTGACTGACTGGTGATCCATTGGCTTGTATGAGGTTGGTTAAGTGATGTAATTTTGTCATATAGTTCTAGAGTTGGTGTTGTGAGGGTTGTCATGATCTGTATAAGGATTTGATTACCTCTCAAATGATTTATATTTAACTTATTGTTTATTGCTGATAAAAGAATGGTTTTTATGACCATAGCTTATCAATCTATCTTGAGATAAATTTGACAACATCATCTATTCTACGATGATTTTTATTATTTTTTATCGAATAATAATTTATATTTTAATTAAATATCTTAATTTAATATGTTATTATTAAAAGTGGATTATGAAGTAACTATCATAGAATTTATTTCCTTTAGAAAATGGTGAAACTATCCAGTCTTTTTCAGCTTACCAGTAGTCCAATCGATTTTAAGAAAACCCATTTTATACCATCCCTCTTTAAAAATACTCTAATAGAAATAATGACTTTGGCTTGCACATAATTATGATAAGACAATCATTAGAATGAGGCAATCTCGATTAAAATCCTTAAGTACACATTTCCATATGTCATTAGCATGCATATTATCGCCTTCTGGTAGGATAAAGATAATTAAGATATCAGTATCTAACTTTGGGTTTCGTAACAGAGATATACATAATAAGTATAAACTACATATACTTCTTCATCCGTTTCCTTTCCATGATCTAATACTTTAGCATCACCCTTTAGCCGCAAGAAAGTTTTAAGTTGCCACATGTATGATTAGTGTATTGTCATGTGTCAAGCCTGAAAGTAAGGAAAGTAAGATATATGGTAGATTGAGCATATACAGAAGGCTAAGAGATGTCTGAGCCCGTTATTATGTATAAACTGATGATTTACTAATATCTATATTCTTGGTTATACTGAATATTCTAGATTTGAGATCTTTAATATTCTTTGTATTCTTATATGTAATAATTAGTAAAATACACATCCCTTCTTGTACAACACTTTTTTTTGTGATTTATGAACTGATTATGAAAATTCTATGCTATATTAAAATTGTACGGTATTAAGGTTAAATTCTGATTGTAAGCCTCTTAGACTCATACATGAAGTTTGGTGGGTTCCGTTGTGATAGGGATCGGTTACGATGTATATAAGGATAACTGGAAATGAATAACCTGATCTTGATCTCGGAGAATATTGGAGTTAACATAGAAAAAACTAGATTGAAAATTCTTTGTTTCTGATTATTTTGAGTGTTCTAGGAAACATCCTTCTGAAAAAAGAAAAAAAAAAAGATGTTCATCATTAAGTAATATATAATCTTATTCTTACAACAAGGAGCCCTTGCTCATGTTTCTATCGTCCTTCTCAACCATCACTACTACTAGGAGTCATTGCTATTTAATGCACAGATCTTGTTGCGTAAAGTAAATAGGGAAAAAAAAACATGGTTATCTATCTTTTGTGAATTCAATGGTTGAAATACGAATATATTCTCTAAACCCTGACCCCAACACAAGTCTATGTCAAATTCCCTTCGAGCTATTGTTTTCTACAACTTAATCAATGAGGTTCAGCATTCATCAGTAGTAAATATTATCTGACATGTTTAACGTGGTTGACCATCAAGTCCAATATTGTAGCCGGATGAGCCGGCACTGAAACAACCAACGTAAATTGTCGCTCCAAAATTGGTTCACCAATTTCTTCCTAACACATGGTAGCATGAATTTAGCTTTGCAAATATTGTCTCCACAATTCATGCATTAATCTACCCTTGCTTCAATTAATCTGGTGTACTTTTGAGAGGAAAATCCTTGAAAAGAATCTCTATGTACTGCTATTTTTGCTTCTGACTTCAATAGTGTATATGCATTTATATTTCAACGAACCATATTATGGTACTCAACTTCAGTGCTACGTAATTGCAGAGCATAGCTCTTAAATATGAAAATCAAAGGGTCCACCTTGTAAATTGAGTTGGTGCTTCAACATTAATTTTAAACCTGTCATTTTTTATCATTAATTTTGGTGCACAGGTTCAGCAGAAAGTACAAGTAACCAAAACGAGCTTCTCAATTTTCAGTTAAATAGTATAAATCAATCATATCAGAAAGTAAGAAACTTCACAAGCAGAATATATTGGTGTTCGATTTGCAGATACAAAAGAAATGCCCAATTGAATTGTTTCTTGACAATGGAAATTCATTATAAAAGCTTAAACAGTTACAGCATTTCGATATATTTCGGTGTCCGTTTCTTTGTCAAGAAACAACTAATTGTTTGATTTCCCAGCATCTTCAGCTTTGTTACTTTGTCTTCACCAATCAAAAACTTCATTCCCAGAAAAGAAATTATAGCATGACAGTAGTTCATATGTTCTTGAATTGCAGTGCATCAAACCAATTCTCAAATTACTTTGCTTCCAATTGATCAGAGTGATGCTTGCCCCCCTCCACCTTTGCAGTCCTAAGCAATATCATAAAGATAAAACTTTGTTGCTATTCTTTATATGACTTTAGTGTTGTTCCGTTACTATAATCAGAATTTTATGTCGCTAATTTGTAGAATAAAAGCTTATATTAAGAGTAATTATTGAGATAAAATTTTAATTTGATTGAACAAAATGGAAGTATATAAAGCTTTGTCCTTGATATTAATTTTGTGGGGACACGAAAGTCTTTAACATAAAGAGATTCTGGGGGGAGAAGCATTACTGTAGTACCATGATGATTACTGTTGTTTCGTTTAATATGACAGCCACAGGCAAGTAAAATTAAACGTCATAATATAAATATAGAAAGTGACACTTCAACTAGTGTCAGTGTCACCTCTTCATCAGAAAGTGCCTATGGATTGTGAAAGTTTGCACGCTTCAAAAGCTGGTCCACAACTAGATTGTAGGCATTGGAAATGGACTTGCCCCAAACTTGGTTTCTGAGAGTAAATGAAAATGAGAATGGAGTGATGAAAATAGTAAGTTTTGGGCATGGATTTGGCGGGTCTATTACCAACAACAGCCATTAAATTCTCTACTGATGTATACTTTTTCCATGTCATACCCTTCTGTGGGCCTCTATTTGCAGGTGCTTTTTTGTTTTTGAGTAAACAACTAGTACAACAAGAGTGTACATTAACCCTTTTCTTCTTTAATTCGATTGACTGTGTGAATCAAATCATGTAATGATGTATTATAAATATTTTCATCGATGACACTACTCTTTTTTTTTCTCTTGTCTTTTTCACAAGTGTTGTCGGGATACTCTTTTTTTTAATGCAATCATTTGTAATTCTAGCTTTGTCTCATTTGACTATTTATGCATTGTAAATTATAATTTTTGCAGCGTTGAGTTTTTCTGGCGTAGACAGAATTTATATGAAAGGAGACCAACACATGCTATGTTTTTCTTTTCAATAGGGGGCCATTAAACATATTTAGAGAGTTAATCATGGCATCCCTAGATCCCCCTTTGGCTCCGCCACTGACTGAGGCAAAGAGGTAGAGATCCTTGTAACTAATTTTCTACAAATCGAAGGGAGGGGGAAAACCTTTGCCTGAGAAATTGCCATGAATCCTTTTTTTCAATCGCTATACTTTGGTTGCAAGGACAAGAATAGGAAATAAAATGATAGAAAAACGTTTCAAATAATCTAAACATGAAAAAATGTCACAAACAAGACACATTTACATCATACAATTGCTGAAGCTAAAAAACAAACAGCATCCCACCATTATGTTATGGCTGCTGACTTCTTCTAGTTTCCAAATCCTTACATTCTATATATGATGATATTGTATGATGAAAAGGAGAATAGGCTTTGTAGTGGAAACTGACCACATTCAGGTAATTGTATGAAGAGAAAAATCTGAAATGTACACATCCATTTCACATATAGATAAAAATAGAATGAAGATTTTAATTCACATAAATTTGCTAGCCTTCGAGATTTGTTTAGATTCTTCACACTTAACTGAAAGTAAAATGTCACCAAGATTTACCAAGCATTTAGATTTGCTAACTTATAACTCATCCTACTTTCAATGTTCTATTAAAAATACACAACAGGGAAAGAAAAGGGAAAGCAAGTAGTAGCAACTATTAATAATCAGAATTTCAAAATGAATTGATTAAAGTATACAAGAGAAGTTGATCACATGGACTTGTTCTTATAAATGAACAGGTGAATTTATTAGTATGCTTCAAAGATTTTAAGAGGACAAATTCTTAGACTCAACTCTGTTGGGTTATTATTTTTATGCAGCAAAAGCACAGCATTTTCATATTGTTGTCACCTCTATGCTTGCTCAAAGGCTAAGAAATTTTGTGAATATAGCTACTACTAAAAGTACAAATAAGAAAAAATATACAATCAGTATGCACATTCGAGGACTAATCACGACCAATTGAGTAATGTACACCATTCAGCACAGAGGGATACCGAGGGTCATTTCTTGCTAATATGTCAAAGTAAAACAAACAACTTACAATACCCTTCTCCAGCCACTAGCATTTCAATCTGGAAGGTACATAGAGCGCTGATTACATTCTACTTCAAGAATCATAAATTACAAACATAGTAATCTTGTTAAATGGGCATCTATTGGTGTATCCTTTTACCATGTCCATTCATTTTGATCTGCAAAACTGATAATACAACTAATGAATTTAAGGATGCATATGATCCAGAGAAAACCAACCACTCATAACACATTCTGTCGTCCAAGAAAAACCTCCACTGGTTTTCCACTAGTATTCTCAGCCTTTAGACAAGAAGACAAGCAATTTGGTTTTTCTCTGTGGATTAGGATGTAGCAAACAGCAAAAAAACTTTTACAGCCACCTTTATTTTCCTTCTTCCCCTAACGGATTACCGGATGAGAGCATGATCTTTGCTATTCACAAAGACAATCTTTTTCTCACTAATTCCATAGTCTTGAACCTGCTAGTTTTGAGAAATTGGTGTTGCTTCTCTGTCACTATATGTAGCCTTTGACTTTGTTGATCTTGACTGTCTTGATGAAGCAGATAGCGATTCAGAAGAAGCTGACTTGGTCTTTTTCTTTTTGGATTTCTTAGAAACATGAGAAACCCCTGCAGATTGGATGCCTTTGTAAATGTTTGATGACGATTGGCTTCCTGTGGACTCTTCAAAATCTGTTCAAAGAGTTCAGGTAATGAATGATTATCATAGGGAAAAGTATCAAATAACATACATCCAAAAACTAAATAAGTCATTGGGACCGGGTAACTCGGCAAGATCTGATTTACATTCATACAGTTCCAACACCCATGAAACAGTGAAGAACATAAAAATATGATGTTTCTATTGCTCACGGTTCTCACCTAGAACTAGTAGGCAATACAATCAAAATTCAAAAACAACGGATATAAAATCAATGGCATGTACTGCATAATTGAATGTTAGCATATAAGATGACCGTGAATGAAATCAGCAATGTGCAGTGACCACAGCCAAAGATCTCATGAAGAGAGAACATACAACTTCAGAAAAAGAATATCACGATGTAGACAGCCTATTTCAAACACAATTTGTGGTTAGACTAATTTCTCGGCATACACCTTTCGAACAGAGAATATCACAACCTCATTTTCAATTGACATTTTAAGTGTGAGGAATCAAAGTATTCTAAATGCACTAGACTCACCCTTGATCAAAATATTGTTTTTGCAATAGCACATTATATCATACTTGTCCCTGGGATTTAAAGGGGTTGAATACTTTTCCTTTCAAGAAAGGCATAGTAGTTCACAAAATCACAGCTAAATATGTCCAACAGAAGACTAAATTGCACATCTAAATTATTCTTAGCAAGAGCAACAATTGCCTCCGAATATACCATGGTTCTGAAAATATACAGTTCCAAGAACTGCCATCATTTAAGTAATGCAGTCATAAAGCTTTTTAAGGGTAAGATCAGGTGAAGGAAGATATAGTTGGCTGCTGCTACAACCTACTAAGCACAACTACAGTACAGGATAAAGATGCAATGCAACAGATACATGAGAATGTGGAAATTTTTAAAAAACTATAGCTCAAAACAGAACTATAACATAATATATGCATACAGTTATTCTTAAGTTAACATAATATAAAAAATTTAAATCACAATATAGAATCTGTGTTCTAAAATTGAGCATAAGTCATTATAAATGTGATAAAATACAAATTTATCTAATTAGAGTGTTATTCTAATCAGTATTGGTATAGAAGTTCAAAATATAAAAGTATTACAAATATAAAAATGCAATAAACTATTTGAAATATTCATCAGTATCTAACGTAGATACGTACTGACACAATTACATGACGGACGACACAGATTCTGTTTACAAGTGTTTGTCCTTCTTAGGTTACAATTTGCTATAAATATATAATTGATATGAATGATAGCAACAAATTTCTGGAGATTTGAAAATCGTAGTAATTGGTAATGTCATGTGATGAAAGCTCCATTTTAATCACACTCCAGTAAGAACAAATCTTGTGATCTCCAGTAGCAGAACTATTCATACAGTTTTGCAGCTTCCTTCAATTAGGCTGTTCAGTTCTTTAAAGGGTTTAACTGATCACATTGAGGAAAATTACCACATGGAAAGACCAACAAAACATATTCTTATCAAGAAAAGTGTTATAATATTAAATACTAATTTCCATACAATCAAACCATCCGTTTAAGAAATTCTACTGTGGACCACTTGAAACAGTGTTAATTGTAAAGCTAAGAGTCACTAGATTCCCCACGATGGAGCTGAGTTTGCTCGTGACAGAACAGCCAAATTCTTCCTAGGGAGGCAAAGAATCTAGATAGCTTTTGCAAGCCTCACAATTTTATCTAGAAGAAAATCAAGAGACACAATAATAATCAAATCCACGTTCCTCTTTTTACTAGTTAACCCGTGAAGAGCCATCTATCTGCATTTGTATTATTTAAATTAGGGACACTGCACGGTTCCACAAGAATACAATATCTCAATCTTAATATTTAATGGCACCACATTTGGAAGCAAAAATCAGCACTGCACTCGGATGAAATTTTGCTGTATGAGAGGTGAGAAGCAAAGCATACCTTGGGAGGACCATGATGTTGTGACAGCCATAGCATTGGGGTCACTTAGTTCACCCAAGTTACCAAGTGACGTTGAAAAATCAGGCGCTGTTTTAAAATCATTCATCTGCATAAAAAGCAACAACAACAATAATAACAAATCAATAAAAAACTATGATATGTACAGATTTTGAAGATTATTATTATAAATATCAAACAATTTACCAAGCAATGAGATATTGAATAACAGTGCAAAAGCTCTTTAAATGGGCACTTTATGTATTGCTTTCTCTAAGAGAAAATGACAAAAGAAATTAAAAAATTGGATCTTTTATAGTTGAAACATAAATGGAGAGGTAAAGTGGACATCAGCTCCGTACCCAACTGGGTCCAGTTCCTGAAGGGCCGTCCCATCCAATGTGAGCCACATGCTTAACATCTGTCGGGTACCCAATTTCCATCTCCCGCTCCTTCACAACTGGAACAGTACCCACTTCCCAGCTTAGCCACAACAACAAAACCCAGAAAAGAAAAATTGCAATGGAGGGTGAATAAAAGATTACCAAATATTTGGGTGATATATTTGAAACTCTTGTAGATTCCCTTTAATTTGGTTGCCATGGTGGAGATCACGACCACAGCAAAGTGACAAAATTGGAAGTAGAGACCGGAAATTTTCTGACTTGGAGATGCTTTTGCCTGTCACAAAATGGAGTATTGATATATACAAATGCTCAATCCCAAAAACGATGTGGAGTATCAGCTAAGGTTTCATTGCATGTGATTAGAACCTTTTTTTTTTTCCTAGGAGTGAAGATTAGCATCTGAATATTGAACACAAAGAAGATGCTATTGCTCATTAATGTAAAAAAATGAAAACTCCTCTTTCAACATGTTTCAGTAGAAAAAATCTAAGGGTAAACAAAGAAAAATACAGTACCCGAAGATGATTTTGAGGCAGGTGCTGATAGAAATCCAACTATGTTTTCTGTGCTCCATTCACCATCATTCTGAAACTCGTGTGGAGAGTGCTGACACATGCAAAGACCGAATAGAGGGAAGAAAAAGTCTGATGGGTCTTAAAAAGTTGAGATTTTGATTGGTGGGGTGTGGAATACAAGTTGAACTGAAACAATGGGAAGAAGGAGAATACTGAGAAAGAAGGGGGCTTGCCTCTAGGAGGAGAATAACAGAAGGTGGGCATCCATTAATGAAAATTTGAAAACTAGAATGTGAAGAGAGAGAGAGAGAGACTTGGTTTATGGTGAAAAAATAAATTAGGACAAAGATTCGAAACTGAAAGGTAATTTAATAATGTTGTTTGATGGAATTGTTTATTTAGGAGTGTCCATTATGGTATGTCAGTTTATTTGTTTGTATGTTGGTAAGGGTGGATACACTTCTACTGAAAATTATGAACATGGAAGATCAATTCCTGAGATATGAGTGTTCTAAGGTAAATTTCTTTTGTCTTAGGTGTTGTAGCCAACTATGAATATCGGAATATCAAGTGAATTAACATTTACAACATAATAAGTAGAAAATAATGAAGAAGTAGTTACAATTCAACTTTGATGAATAAAAGACACACTCCGAAATATTCGGGTACATATCTCTGATAAATCAAAGGATACACTTCTATGATTTCAGGAAACTACTACACATGTTCTGATCCACTGACTCATGTTTCAATAGTGTCCAACCCACACAAGTAAGGGTCCATAAGTCAACCTATAAATAGAACTTTGGGAAAATGTACGTTTTTTCATATCCTACTAGAACACACCAAAAATACTAGTACTAACTTGAGCGTCGAAGTGCAATCTAGGTACTCCGACCGACGGAACACACGCAACGAGAGAAAGAACTTTAAGAAACTAGGAGACTACCAACACGTCTGCAAATTATGTACCCAGTAGACAGGTATTACCTGACCCCGTTATCCGTACTGTACAGGTATCAAATCTTATTATTTGAAGTTCTATTCAAAATAACTAATTTAGTTATAGAGTAATAATTTGATAGTAATGAATAAAAATTAATTCATTTAAGAGGATAAATTGCTAATTAATTTAAAGTTAACTTTTTTCCTATATAATATTGTCAATTATTTTTAGGTTTTGTGAAAAAATTATTTATTTTTATGCTTGGATATAAAAAAAAATCCTGTTAATTAATTTTTTTTAAATATATAAATTAATTTCATCAATCTCATTTAAGAATATTTTTTGAAATTATTTTTATTGGAATGTGATATTCAAACTATAAAATTATCATAAAAAATAACATTTCAATTAAATAAAAGATATTTTATATATGATATTATTAAATATGATTAAATTAATTAAGATTTATTTATATTTTGATCTATCATATCTGACTTTTTTTATTTGAGTATGTAGATAGTGTAATTTAATCAAAATACGTATTTTTAGTACCTAATCACTAATGAGAAACTGTAACTCTTTATAATTCGTGTATAGATTACAAGTGGATATTTTACGATATATAAAATATACTTTATACACCCAGCCCATCACTAATGCCAGATAATTGTGAGACCCGCAAGTTATTTTTTTGAAACGAAAAAAATATTTAAAATTATATTTTATGTTTAATACAAAACTTAAAATTTTAATTATTTTGTATTTATTTTAAATTTTTTAACTTTCTCTTATTTTTCTTTAATTTTTGTTATATTTTTTTTTATTAAAAAGCAGTGAAAAGCTAAAATCACTTTTGATTGATTAAAATTTTAATTAGGGTAAGTTTTTTTCTTTCTTTAAATTTAAAGTTTTCTTTTTCTTTTTACATATGAGGTTATTATAAGGGTCATCAATCGTTCTATTACAAAAGTTAGATGGAACAAGTCACACTTGAACGGTAATGTCTAAGTTATTACACTCATCAATACAAAAAGTAGAGTTTAACTAACAATTATAACTTTTAACAAAGTAATACGCATTCAATTTAACAATTGGTATTAAAATCAAAGCATGAGTTCAATTTTCATAATTTTTGACATAGTAATAAGCATTCAATTCAACAATTGGTATTAAAATCAACACTACAAGAAAAACATGAAATAGAAACCAATTTTACAAAAATAATTAGTTGCTATATATAGTAGCTAAATTATAGACAAATAGTTGTTATAGTAACTACCAATTATTTAGATTCTAAATTTGATAGCAAAAACCTTGATTGTTAATTAGATACTAATTTAGAAACCGTTTAACCATAATAAAAATTAATTTAGAAATAAAAAAAAATTTAGTTTCTAAAACAATCTCTAATTTAGTCACTATAGTAACTAATTATTTTTATCTCTAAAATTGGTTTCTATTTCATGATTTTCTTGTAGTGTAAAGTCATGATTTAAATTTTCAACGGGATAATTGTTGAGGAATAGTTTATTACGAGTGACATCAATTATCAAGTAAAACATATTAGGTGAGTTAAGTCACAATTGAATTGAGATCCTTGAGTTGCTAGACTATTAAGTTTTTCTAACTTATTTAAGCAATTTTCTTAAAGAATACAATAACTAAAGTAAGGGAAGATGATGACTACAAATTATTTTCAATTGATTTTGGATTTGGTACGAAGTTGATCCTGGGTTGAAACTGAATCAATTGTGATGAGTTGGTGCATTACAAAGTTAATTAGGCTTTGGAGGATTGGTGTGACTATTTTTTTTTTTTGGTACGATTAGTACTTGATTAAATGCATATTTTATTTAGTTCTATATTATTATTTTAAGAATGTTATGACATGTAGAAGTTGGAAAATTAATATTTTATCTTATTTTTTTATGAAAATGATGGAATGTTTTGGTTTTAAATTTGTTTGTTAAAGTGTAAATTTAATGAAAAATGATTGTAGAATTGTTTTTTTTTTATTAATTGTGTGGTTGAAGTAGTTGTATTTGGATGTTGTATATTTTCTTTTTTTTAGTATTTTTGTCCAAGATAAACATTTCTTTTCACCAATCTAAAAAAAATTCTCTAGCAAAAAAAATCTCACAAAAATTAATGTTCTTTTCTATTAAATTTTTGCTTAAGCGAAATTGTGTCACAAAAAGATTTTATATGATGAAATTGATATGTTTTGAATTTAAAAAAAGATTGTATATGATGAAATTGATATGTTTTGAAGTTATAAATATTATGTATATGTGAGTATAATAGATGAGATAGGTTGGCGATCTTATTTGGTTAATGATGTGAGATGGGATGTATTTTATTGTTGATAAGATGTGAATCATATGATTAATGATGATATATTGTGCATGTGGATATATGTGTGATATTAATGTGATTCTTTTGTAATTGTAAAAAATTATCAAAGGGATACTATTGAGATCTGGTGTAAGTATTAAGTTAGTCATTTAATTAAGACATGCTTATTATAATGATACATTAAGACAAATATACAAAGATATTATACTATAAATAAGTAATAGAAGTTTAGAGTTCATAGTTTAAGATTTAAGGTTTGATAATGTAAATTGTTATACTTTTAAAGAGTTAGACCAATGTTTATATTTATGTTTAATCATAATATTAATGTTTCAAAAGAATTATAGTCATTTAATTTATTACAACACTCTTAAGAGATTCATTGATACAACAAGCTTATTGATACAATGCACGAAAGTTAAATTTTTTTGCTATACTTGTCTGTTTTTAAGAGTATAGTTGCCTTTTTAAATAAATTATTTTAAAAAAAATTGTTTCTTTTATTGGATGAGTTGTTATGCATTAATAACTATCACTTAACCCTTTAGACGTTAATTTTTACCCTAATTATATTGATTAAAGTATGTATAACTGCACTATTATATAGGTTAATAGGCTTATTTATAATAATGAATTGATTTTTGTTAAAGTTGTCTTAAAATAATAGATTATATTGTTTCTTTTATTGGAAAATTTCTTGAATTGGTAAATAAACACAAACTATGATTTTATTGGATAAATTCTTGAATTGGCAATACTTATCGCCTAATCTTTTATGCAAGAAAATTAATGGCACTTATTTATAATTAATATAGATTAAATTATCTTTTATACAATTTTTTTTAATAAATTAAAATTTTAATGAATAGTAAAGTATGTTGTTTGCTTTTTTATTGGGGAAATTTCCCTTAAACAGCAGCCGATATTTGTCGCATAATCTTCAAGCCATCATATTTATCAATGAACATGTATAAATGCACTCTTTAAAAGCTGGTGCAATTATTTATGAATTAAAATAAAACCTTTTGATAAAATTTCCTTTCTAGTATTAAAAAAATCGTCAACTACTTTACTTAAGGTTTAAATATAATCTTACTAATAATCTCCTTTCATACAATACAATCATATCATTAATTTAATTTAATTCAAATATCAAATATCTTGTCATGATATTTCATAAATATATACTAGCAAACAGAACTTATGGAGGTGGAGGAGAGAGAAGGAAAATGTGAAAAAAAAAATGAATAGAAGAAGTAGAATTTATTTTGGTGAAATTACTTATTAGAAGAAGATTTTAAATTATTACATATTTCTCGAGAAACTTATTGTAGTAAGTACATGTTATAATATTTTTGGAGGAATCACCGTTATATTTCTAATAAATAGAATACGACAATCTATGTAATTATATTTTAAGATAAGGCCAACCTTAGAATTTATTAATTTAAATTATATACTTGTACACATTTATTATTCAATTAATTAAAAGACAATACTCTTGTAGTTTTTAAACAATTAAATAAATTTTCGACATTTGTTAGTTTTTTTTATAAATAAAATTATAGTATTTTACATATATAATATCATTGTTTATTGTCATTAGTTTATATAAAATAATTTTTTTTAGTCTATACATACTAACACTACAATTATAAATAAAAAATAATTTTGGAAATAAAGTGACTAAATTAGAGACTATTTTAGAATTAAAAAAAATGGTTTCTAAATTAGATTTTATTATTGTTAAATAGTTTATAAATTGGTATCTAATTAGCAACTAAGATTTTAACTACCAATTATTTAGATTATAAATTTGGTAGAAAAACATTGGTTATTAATTAGATACCAATTTAGAAACCATTTAACAATCATAGAAACTAATTTAGAAACCAAATTTTTTTTAATATCTAAAATGGTCTATAATTTAGTTACTATATGAACTAATTATTATTTTTTCTAAAATTGATTTCTATTTCATGATTTTCTTGTAATGAAATTTTATAATATCATGCATGGTTTTAAAATTCTCTTGATTTATTTTTCTTTTTTAAGTATAATAATATTGTGAGGGTTATATATAAAAAAGCTTTTATGTTAGACATTTTTATACAAAAGATACATTAGTAAGAGGGTTATAAATATTACATGTTTATTTTATGGTGTATGGCATTCCTGTTAAGCTTGTAATCACAACCTTAGTTTTTTTTTTCTTTAATCTAATAAATTGATCTTTCTTCACTGTGGATTAAGTCACAAAAAAAGCTTAGCAAACGAAGCCATTACTATCTTTTTTATGCTGATGTTTATAATCATTCATTAATTTCTTCTTAAACCTCATAATAAACATTTTTAAAATATGTTATAGAAGATATGGGAATGATAGTAGACAATTAATTTGTTAAAGTTAAGTTGACATTTGATTTCTTTGAATAAATAAGTTAAATTTAAGTGATGCATGGTGCGAGACTTAATTTTTTATTTTATTTTTTAAATAAAAGCTTTTATGTTAGGCATCATTATGCCACTTAAGATCTCAGATAGGCTGACACCTCAAGTAACAACAATCATTTATCATCACATGAAAAAAAGTATTATTAAACAAAAGAAAAAAAGAAAGAAAATATAAAAATAGGGGATTAGACTTAATTCATTAGAGTTGATATTATATATTTTTATATATAATTAAATTCATATATTACTTTTAAATTAGTTTCTTTTTGTATTAAATAAATAGATACAAGCAAGAAAAATAATAGTAATTGATAGTTAGTTGAAATAAAAACTTGTATCCTTAATAACGAAATTGAATAGCTATATATGACTGAATTATTTTATTTGTGATGGTGATATATGTTGCTATGGAATTTGAGATAGTCAAGATATGGCCTTTGTATTGATATTTAGATTTGAAGGGGAAATTTTTAAGTTATAAAGTTGGTAAAATCATGAATGAATTAATATGTTGGTTTTTTTGTTTAAAACAGTAACTATTTTGGAGTTAGAAACATTTTTTTAATATATTAAAATATAAAACAAGTGTATAATGATGTTTTATGATCATGTTAGAGAAGTTGACAAATATTTTATATTAAGTTTTAGATACACTGAAACCTATTTTACAAATTTTTGCATATTCTTGTTTTTTATTATTTTTACTCAAATAAGTTATTATATATCACTAAAAAAATAAAACAAATATATATGACTTTCTTTCTAAAGTCTTTTTGTTTGAACGAAACATTTCACTCAAACGGTAGCTTCATTGCTAGAGAGAGAGATAGAAAATAAACTCATTTTCTTTAGAAAGATTTTGTTAGGTATAATATGTGTTGTATTTTATGATGTATTTCATGTTGTGTTGTATTTCATGTTGCAAGTATTTATTGTGTACATTTTTAAAAAGTATGAATGGATGTCCCTGATATGCTATTATAGGATATAAGTAATGGTGTATGGTGAAAGATACCTAATAATATTTCACTAGTAGACCAAAATATTAATATTTTAGTTGCAACTTTAAAATGTTTACATTGTTAATTATTATTAGTCTATGATCTTTAAAATAAATATTATAAAATGTAATATTTTATTATGTAAAAAATTTTATTGTATAATTAAAAAAACCCACTAGCATATTACAATTAAATTTAACTTTTATATATACTTTTTCATAAAGGTAACTGTCTTCATTAATACATATAAATAATTCGGATAACCATTTTCTCTGTAATAGTTATTTTATAGGATTTATGCCGAATCAAATTAATTTTCTTTTTCTTTAATTAACTATCTAATTGCAATAAACTTTCATTTCTTTAATTGTTTGTATTTAATACTTATAATTTTTTTAAATACTTACGTATCATTATTAAAGTATAATTTCACAACTTAACTGTTTTTTTTAAATTTTATACAAGTATACAAATTCTTATGAAATGAGCAATTTTTTTGGGTTCTTTTGTGTTTTTTTTTTCTTCTTCACTGAGTCATGTATTAATCAGAGTGTGGTTGTTATCAATCAGAGTGTGATTGTTATCAGATAAAGGAATCTTTACATAATGATATAATGAGAAACGTAAATTTAATGATAAATAATTGTTTTTACTTTAGATAGATGTTAGTATATGTATTATATTTAAAATAATTTATTATAAGAAAATTGTTAAATAAAAACTAATTTTATAAAAAAAAATTAGTTGCTATATTGATTAAATTAACAATAATAGAAATTAAAATAAATTATAATCTTATATCTAAATTAGTTATTATAGTAACTAATTATTATTTTTTTCTAAAATTAATTTTTATTTAATAATGTTTTTTAGTGATTATTGTAATTTGAATTGTTAGTATAGTTCAGATTTCAAATTGTATAGTACTTAAGTAGTACTAAACATGAAAGTTTTATGTAAAAAAAAAAGCATCGCAACATAACTTTTACTATTTTACTGCAAGATTTTCATATATTATTTTACCAAGATTTAGAGTGTCTTAGTTTTGGAGGATGATGAAGGGTCCAAAGCTGCAATGTTAATGAAAGAGGTGGTCCATGTTATTACGTTACAAATATAATGGTGCAGCATTACCATGCCAGCATGAACAAATCCAGAAAAGCATTGGAGTTTCGAAAATTGAAAAATGTGGTGAAGAGAAGAAAATGGTTAAGAAAAGGAAATGATTTGTGCCCTTTTGTGTAGGTAACAGTGTTTTTGCTGTATGTATGTTGACATTTTTGGTGCATATGTCATTGTTAGTACAGTTTTCAATTGACAGGAAAACAAAGAAGAGAAAAAAAAACCTCTCTGAATCGTCTACGTAGGCACTTCTCCTGCACAAACTCCGTTGCTTAGTTGGCACATCCCAGAATGGGTTGGAAGCACGTTCCAGAGACAAAGCCTTTGTATCTTTCGTCATACCCAAACAAAATATTCTTGTGGATCTCATACCACTACCTATTTTCTTATTTTGGGAAAGAGACATAATTTTTTTTATCCTCATGTGTAAATAATTTTGTTAGAAGAAAATCATAAAATAAAATCTAATTTTAGAAACAAAAAATAATTAGTTGTTATAATGATTAGATTAGAGACTATTTTAGAAACTATTCTAGTCAACTCGAGGTAGGTCAGAATCTGGATGAACTCCTAGTGATGGTCTCCCTTTAAGTGATTCAACATTCAGAAAACGAGAGGTTCCTCCTACGAACACTTCGACGCTCAAGTCAGTAAGAGCATAAATATCATGAGTATAATATGAAATAAGAGTTGGGAGTACTCTTTGTGTTGTTTATTAGATAATGATTAGATCAAATATTAGAAGATCTTTTTATGTAGAACGTAATCTGGTATATACAAATCGAATTGTAATTTCTTCACCTTTAGTTATTATTATACCTTAATTGAGTTATTAAAGCTAATTGATTGAGATTCCTTGAATTATGTTCCCTCATAATATTAAATATATAGGTCGGGAAATAACTCATAAATGACCAAACATCGAATCAGACCCATGATCTAATAGAAACTAAAAAAATTTATAATTTCTAAATTTATTTATATTATTATTAAATGGTTTCTAAATAACTAATTAACTATGTGATGATTTTCTTGTAGTGATTTAGATAGCATCAACGACGATAGAGTTCTTTCTCAAAAGGGAAAATCATGCTTCACTCTAACATTTTCTTATCATTAGGTTTTGATTTTATTAGAGGTTTTGATAATGGAGTATAATAATCAATTTTCCACTTAGTAGCAAATTGGGTACGCTGATTTCATAAACTAAAGCTCCCCAATATTTGCAATGGAGAATAAATTTAATAGCGTTGACCAAAAGTTCGTAGTTCAAAGATTTTTAAAACGTGAATATTAGGAAGCACAATTAAATATAATTTTAAATTTCTGCTGACCATACTTAATTCTGGCTGCTCTGACTATCATTTAATGTAAATTATAGCACATTTTCTATAAATATGAATATCATTCCTAACATGGTAACACCTAGGACCTGGCTCCATCATTCTTTACGAGGAACTATATAATATTTTTATATAATAAATAAGTAAACACACGAGCAAGAGAATAATAAGACAATTTCAAAAAATTTGAATGATAGTATTATTTTGCTATTTGGGATATATATTCATTCAATTTGAATTATCGTATATTTATTTGAGTTTATAAAAGTTAAAAATTATAGCGAAAATGTTGATAGTGTTTTTTAATTAAGGTATTTCTTTCATTAAAAAGTTATCCATTTTTTATTGCAAAGCGATGTATTTTGCACACCATAAATTTCTTGGAAAAAGATTAAACTATTTTTTTATATTTATATTTAACTTAATTTTTTGTTTTTTTCTTTTCAACCTTTTTTTTACCTTTCGTTGTACCTTTTTCAAATTTTCTTTCTCCATTCATGAGTGGGAGAGTAGAAGTAACTTAAGTAGTGTAGTTGTGAAGAGGTAATTATTTAGAGTCTATTTTTTTCTTTGGTTTCTAGATCTAGAAATACATTTTAAAATACATAATCCGCGATAGAAAACACTCTTCATCTATTGATATTTTTTTAATTTCTTCTTTTGATGGATGAAGAAGGAGATTTAAGGAGCAGAAGCATTAAAGAAACTCAAAAGGATTTTTCATGGATTGAAGTGAAGTTAAGAATTTATGAGAGTGAGAGGTGAGACCAACTCACTACGAAAGAGTCTAGGCTAAGTCTTGAAAGAGGCTAACCTATGGAGAACTTAGGAGCAAATAGAATGGCAAAAAATGGACAACATTTCATTACTAATTCCAAGTTAAAAAATATATATATATATATATAAGAGTGTATTCCTATTTATAGGAGTCTTGGATGTCTAAAATAAAAACTTTAACCTAAAAAATCTCCATTGGCAAGGTGACAAGTGGCGTCACATGTTCCATGCTCATGATCCTCTCAAATGAGATGATGACTCTTAACTGGTGGGGATCCTATCTAAAGGGCAAGAGTCATGTGGACATTCATGCTTCTCATGTCACGCACATGCTTCCCATGTCAAGTTGTGAGCACTTTACAAATGCACCCTCTATTACTATACACACTCACTTCTATTAGCTCAAATACAAGGCCCAATACATAGTCCAAAATTAAACCAAGGCTCAATACATAGTCCAAAATTAAACCAAGGCCCAATACATGGTTCAAATAAAATCCTAGACTAATTTGTAAAAAAATTTAAAGCTAAAGGCTGACCTTAAGAGATATTGACTTGGTCTTGCTAAAACCAATTGAGTTTCAGTTTGAGACTCTAATATTCTTTCATGGTGTGGAATTCTTCTTTGATATACTTTGTACATTCTTTCCTCCTAGAGTTGTCATTTTTATTGGGCCTACAAAAGATAGAAAAAAAGCCCAATTAGGCTCATTTATTCTAACAAGTCTCTGAACAAAACTCTAGGTATTTATCCTTCCTATTTTGTGGATGTTGTGGTTGGATAGTTTCCAGCAATCTAAAATGCATATATATATATATATATATATACCAATAATAATAACAAACAATCAATAATTTAAAATATATATATATATATATATATATATATATATGTTTGAGACCATAAATGAATCATCATTGCAAGTGCAAGCTAGATAGAAATCGACAACATTGGTATGTAAAAAGGATAGAGAACAAGTTGTCGTCATTGCTATTGATGGTGATGTGTTGCCATCATATGCTATAGGAGAGCATGAGGAAATTGGAGTAGGATTTCCTAAGAGACCTACTCATATGTCATTATTACAGAGTTACACCAACCATGTAACTTGTAGACTGTGGGAGGGTATTGAAGTTGGTTTCCCACGGACGTGGACTAAGTAAGTTTAGGATCCCCTCCCCAAATTGGCCACGATGCTTAACACCAGTTGTTGCCACTATCAACGTGATGGATTGTGCAGGCTGTGATGTTTCTGTTGGATGTGTGAAACATTTTGAAGTTGTTTGTTTGTTATGACCATTATTTTTTTGACTATATGAACGACACATGGATCCTTCCACACAAGGAAAATTTGGTTAAGGCATGAGAATACACAGTGACTAATAGGTATATTACTTTGTATGTATTCCTTAGTCATTGTTAATAAATGAACAAAGTTTTTTACTCCACATTCATTTCACATGGTAGAATTCGCTCATTGGAGCCTAAAGCAAGTATTTGAAAATAGTATGAGAGACTTGTGTACCTGTTGGGACGCTGTCAAAAACATCCTTAGCTTGCCACAAAATGAAATTAAGGCATCTTTTAGAAGAGTTTGTAAATTGTGGGTCACACTTTCAATGTTAGTTTATATAGAAGATTGTAAGGATTCATATCTAAATATGCTTTGATTTACATTTTTTAGGAGTTTGATTGAGTTAGACATGTTGGTACGGATAATGAATGTTATGTTGTGCACTCAAATGTACTCACGATCTACCTTGTGCATGTGAATTAGCGAGAGAAGACCTCGATAGCATACCCTTAAATCCAGTCATGTTAAGTGGATCAAATTGATTTTTTTTCTGACATATCACGTGTGATTCATCCTTTGAGTTGTCTATTCAAAAAGAATTTGATGTTATTTTGAATCGTTTCAAAGAAGTTGACATTGTGGGAAAATTAACAACTAAGTCCAAGTTCCATGAAATAACATACTCAAATATGACATCAATGTGTGCACTAGTGGATAAATTGAAAACCAAGGGATCCCAAAAAAGTTGAGCAAATATAAATGTGAGATCTACAAAGTGTGGTCTCTTATATTTGGAGCATGTTGATGTCATTCAATCAATATATGATAGTTATTTTACATGGAAGTCAAGCAAGAAGAGGGAAGAAATGATAGTCCCCTTGAGAATTAAAGCAACTCCAATGTTGGATTAGTTTCATCTCAGTACTCACCCTTACATACATAATGTCATTAATGTCAATATTGATGGTCATTGTAGTTATCGATCTATAACTACACTGTTGGGAATAGGGGAAGATTCATGGACGATTATAAAAAAGGATTTGTTTAAAGAAATTAAATTGCGGCGTGATGAATATGCTACATTGTTGGGTGGTTATGAATGGGTACACCAACTAAAAAGACTAGTTTTGATGGATGAGATGTCAATGGTAAATTATGACACATGTCACACATTTTTTTCCAACACATTGATGTTTTCACAAGCTAGTGTGAACAAATGGATAATTATGCCTGATATGAGATACATGATTGTTAGTAGATATAATGTTATTTTAGTGTGTTTATCATTGAGGCAAAATATCATGATATTCTCATTACGAAGTAAGCCTCTCACGGATGTTAGTCTGAATCGAGTCATGTGTATAGGACATGTGCACAATTCATATTTTGTTCAAGTATTTTCTAATGTGTGCGGTCATGTTTAACATTTGTATTCACGGCTACTTACTGATATCATACGTTAAAAACTAAGTGCAAGCGAAATTTTATAATGGTCGTCCCATACTAACTATTGACATATTGTATTTTACATACTATTATGCGGATGCTAAGTTATGGTCTTTATATTATAGTGGGATGCAAGTGTTTACCCAAATGTTATGAATTACACGCACATATGTTAGTCTTGTACATGATTGACTTTATTGTGTACACTACTCATTTCATTCTTGTATATGACTTTATTGAGGCACACAATTAACTTTAGTTGATGCATATGTATTTAGTTTCATTATTCACAAACCTTTTTTTTTCAAAAAAACACATACATTCTGGAATATACAGTCTAGAATGTATTCATGTATTATGGATTGCACAATCCGATATCCATATCTGGAAATACTTTTCGGAATGTACAATTTAAAATGCATTAATACATTATGAATTGTACATTTTAGAAAGTATTTTCAATCTAGAAAAACATATCGGATTGTGCAATCTAAAATGCATTAAATTCTGGATTGTACATTCAAGAAGATATTTTATGGATCCAAAAATACATAGTACATTCAAGAAGATATTTTATGGATCCAAAAATACATACCGAAATGTTCAATCTGGAATATATTTTTTAGGGACAAAGATAATGGGGGTGCAGTTTTGAAAACACGGGGTGTAGAACGCAATGTCTTTCTTTGATGAGCCTGTTTTCTGTTGGAAGCACATCTTTTAGGCTGTTAGTACGGCCCAAAAGAAGAGTAACCCACACTTTCGGATGTTTTTTAGCAATGTCGTAGCTAATAGCTAATGAGACTGCAATTGATTTCACAAAACACTGTTAATAATCGATTACTTTGACACAAAAGTGATTCTTTCGTTCTTAATTTTTTTTTTACCTTGTGGTTATATTTATTGAGAGCGACATTTACATCATCACGGAACTATTAGCTCATATGTACGCTATAAATTATATAACTACACGTAGTTAATCTTAAAAAAAAAAATACAAAGAAATAATATTGAAAAAAGAAACTAACTACTTTCCTGCACTCACTACTCATGCACAGAAAATATCTATGGTTTTTGTCTGCTCTTTCATTATAGTTCTACTTCTCCCAATTTGTCTGTGTGTTATTTAGCTTTCTTTCTCCCTCCCTGGTTTTGTTGTCATAGATCACATATGACACACTTTATAGGTAAATACCAAATTGTTAAAATACCATTTAAATGTGAGGGAAATAGTTTTTCAATGTCAAAAGCTTGTGGATGGAGAATGGTTTTACTTTTACAAAGATTTTTAATGAAAAAAAATTGTTTGAATATAATTTAAAATAATTAAATTAAAGGAGTAATTTGACTAATTAAAATTATTTTACAATTAACCTAAAATACAAGAATATGAAATTATTCTTACTCCATTTCCTCTCTTGAATTCATATTATCTTTTTATTATTTCAATTAAGATTAATACATTGTCAACTTGACATCATTTATTTAATTGACTCAATTTAAATTAATTGTAAAATTTTCTAAAAATTATAAAATTTCATATAAAAAAAGGGAACTTCAATTGTATCACATTCAAGTGATATCCTCTCAAGCATTACGTTTTGGTATAGATACGAAATAGGTTTTCTAAGCAATATATTTGTATTAGGTTTCTTTGTAGACTTCCTAAGGGTTTCTAAAAGGCCTTTTGTGTAGGTCAAAAGTTGACTTACTTGTTTAATTGCAAGGATTTATAAATTTTAATGAAGAATTTAAACATATTTTGCTGGGACTAGACTTAGGTTTGGTGAAACCAGGATAAAAAAAATCTATCTCCTCTCTTTCTCAACTCAACTTTACTGCATTTTTTAAATATTTCTTGAATTATAAATAATGCATCCTTTAGGTTCATGTAAGGGCATTCTAGTTACATCAACCATTCTCTTCACAACTAATACTCATAATCAATTCTGTCCCTAAAGTGGGAAGGATTCCTTGTCGTTTCCCTAACAACAACAATGCTAAAAAAGTCAATACATGATAAAATATTGGTGTTCCATCACACACTCTCAAAGTGAAGAGGATGAAAAATGGTTGTGTAACAAAATAGAATGAATCTTTACCCATTACTTTTCAATGAACTCCATCCTAATGTATAAAATTCAAACAAAAGTGTCCACTTACTTTCCTCCTCCATTCCATATCCTATCATCAATCCAAACATTGCCTCGGGATCCCACGTTATTTAACACATTATAGTGAAATGCAGAACGCATGCTGAAAGCAGAGTTGAATCAGCAACAGTAAACCAGGTTGCCGTGAAAAAGCTAAAAAACTTTATTTTATGTGACAAAACAATTACAAACTTAAAATTTCCCACTGTTCTAGAACTATAAACCTTACACTAACATCGACCATTAGGTTGACCGTTCAACACAAGAAAGTTTTGAACACAATACAATCAGAAAATCCAAAACAGATATATTTTCGAACTAAAAAATAGAGTACGTCTGACTGAAAATCTAATAAACTCAAATATGCTGCAGTCACAAATTCATGAAATCACACCAGTCAACAAATCAGAGTTGATGGATGATGAACAAATGATTTTGATTCCAATCCCAGTAAATCGGATTTGAAACAAGCTAAATATAAGGCGTTTAATCTCATCTTCATCCAACAACTTAGTTTGCTGAGTGTGGTCTGCGGTTGATATATGGATTTGTGACTGCAGCAAATTCCGATTCAATATATAATCTTATCTATACACATGAATTTTAAATCCTGAAAGAGCGATCAATGTAGAGCACATGGATATCCCACTAGATCTAATTTAACCATCAAAATGATAACAGACGCCATTTCTTTCCGTGATAGCCAATTTGCATGCACAGATCCCTTACAGCTATACACCACGTTGTTGAGAGGTTGGAAGTGGGAAGGTAAAACCTTGGAATGAAAGTCATTTTACAGTTGCTTGGCATAACAAAAATATGAAAAGACAGAAAAAGGATATATAACTAATTTTCTCCGGTTGAAAATAATTGCAACCCGCTTGTTTTTTTCACCTGCCCGTTTCTACCTACTAAGACAGACAGACTCAAGTGTAGAAAAGGAGAAATTAGATATTAAACCCACTGACTAAAGTATGAATACCAAAAAATAGACTTCCAAGACGCGGTGTAGAAGATGAATGATGATAAAATTCCATCTGACACCAGTCACAACCAGAATTTCCCAAAAATTCACAGGATAATATGCAATGTACAATTAAATAGCAATTGAATTTTCGACCTAAAAAGAAAGGTAAAAAAAATACCTCCTCGTTCAATACAATGTGTTATCATAAAGGATGGAAGCATGACCATGGAAATATTGAAAATGATTCTGGAAGATTACCATATTTAACTCATGCATTAGGATATCTCAATAAAATAAAAATAAACTATAAATTTCACAATGAAGCATAGATCTTTGATGTGATAATCAATAAAAGACCTTGTAAAGAAACACTATTTAACCAATTCTAATGCATGATGGTACTGACAAAAACAAATGCTATAGCCCAAGGTATGACCATACTTCTGCATAAACTTCAGGTTCTGTCAATTCTGTACCAGAGGAAACATAATTAGACTCACTAAAGTGCAAGTTGTAGATTCTAAACGGAAGTGCCAAGCGGATCAAATTTTGCTGAAGTTAAGCAACTTGTTAAGAAACTATGGATTGCAGTTTTGAGTTCACACCAACCACGTCCTAGATATCAATCCCTTTATCAATCATACACTTGCAGCACGACAGCATACGTCAGCTTGAAGATCAATAGATCATTAAAAGGAATGGTTCGACACAACAAGACTAATATAACAATCAATTTAGCAGCAGCAATTTAGAACAATGCAATTCAGCATTATGCAATCACAACTAATAATGATAACACATCAAGCGAAAATGTAGTACCCGGATATTAAAAACTTTAGTACTCAAAAACAAGCTATATAGTATGCCATCCGGCAAAGTTCCAACATAAGAAGACATTTAGCTAATGTTTAGATTTCAAAATGGGAATCAGACCCAGAAGCGTCATCAAACCTCAATTCCAGCTAGAGGGCCAAAACCCATGAATCCCGTAACCCGTCTTCCAGTTATCTAAGTGAACAACCTGCTTGACGGCCAAAAACGAAACCAAGAGCGCGAAAATCATAACCACCCGCTGCACGGTCACGTTCCTAACCCTGACAAGCCCGTGGGTAACAAACGCCAAGAGAAGGCCCACAACAGTGTAAAGAGACCCCACGGCAAAACCCTCTGCACCAAGCTGCATCCCGGAACCCTGGTAGAAAAACACGAGTTTGGAAGGGTCGTTGCGGTCCACGAGAAACATTGGCATCTTGCGAATGATGTTATGCATAGCCCCGGAAACGCTGAAGAAGTAAACGAAGACGGAACCGGCCAACCAGACCTTAGGGTCGTGGAGAAGGGTCTGCCCCGTGAGAACCTTCTTGATGAAAAATGGGATCCAGATGAGGATGACGACCGCGATGAGGATCAACTGGTTGCGCGAGAAGACGGGGGGACGGTGGATGGGGCCCACGGAGATTTTGGTCTTGGCCTCGACGAACTCGGCCATGGACTCAGCGAGTCGGGAGAAGTCGCCCTGGTCCATGGGCTCGGAGTCCTTCAGGGACATGTTGGGCCCAATTAGGCGAATGTGAGGGAGGGCGTTGACGCCGAATTGAGAGAAGCTGAGCTGGGACTCCTTGAACTCGATGTCGCAGAAGAAGAGTTTGGAACTAGAAGAAGGGTTATTGGTGAGGAAAGAGGAAGAGACGATGGCGAATTCGTTGCGGAGTTCGGTGAGGCGGAGCTCCGGCTTGTCGTGGAGCTGCGCGGCGTCGAAGAAGAGGAGGATGGAGTATGGCCGCGGGGTTTTGACGGAGGTGAGGAAGCGGGAGAGCGATTGGTCGTTGAGACGGATTATGCCCGATTTGGATCTGGCTTGAAGGGAGAGCAATTCGCTCACTCTTTCATCGTTGGAGGCCGCCGCGGAGGAGACGACCACCGTGAGGATCAGCAATAGGAGCTTCCGGAATGGAGACATTGTTCAATGGATGGGATTGGAGGAGACGGTTTGGAAGTCTACGATTGCACGGAGCACAACAAGAGAAAGACTCTCAGTCTTTCACAATATCAAACACTCCTAAAAAATACCCCAATTTCCACTCCCAGAAACGTTTATATAATTATAGTTTTATTATAATTTAAATTACTCTTTCACTTTCTCTCTCTGTCAAAAGTTTTTTGTTTTTGTCTTGTGATGCCAATTACTAGTTCTAATGAAACATACTAATAAATTGAGCCCTCCTTTGAGAGAAAAATAATTTGGAATTAATCTCTTTAAAAGTTAAAAGAATAATTAAAAATTATGTAAATAATTAAAAATTATGTAAATAATTTTATGAATATTAAAGCAAATGATATGTTTTATCATATGAGTTATAGAAAATATTTGTTGTTTAAAAAATTAAAATTGTACCGATCTCTACCGGATGAGTCAGGCTAGAGTGACCGACCGATCGTGTTAAAACATACTTTGAAACTAATGATGACAGCAGTGACCATGACACTTATGAAGAACTCTTGATGAGTCGTAATAAGATCTCACATTATGTTATAAGAAATCAGTCAAACAGTGAATAACTGAAAGATATTTTAAATATTCTTTAATATACCTCCCTATAAATCGAGGATCATGTTATAAATCAATTAACAAATAATATTTGATTGATTCAGCCCATCGCAACAAGGGTTCACGACTAAACACTATAAATAAATCCCCTACAAATGTGTAAGGTATGTTTTAATCGATTTACAAACATACATTCTTTACACAGAGTACTTACTTGATCGTCGAATTACCTATTTCAGGTCAACCACGACCGAACACTAGTAATTGAGGAATAAGACTTGAAGAAAGGAGCAAGGAGATCACCGACACGTCAGCAATTGTACAACCAGTTCCAGGTACTATCTAGGCCCTCTTTACCTATACAGGTACAAAAATATTTTTTGAATCAAACCTAGCTTTTAATTAAATATGTAGTTGTTTATTTGTACAAGGAAGAGTTTGATTATTATTTTGTTTTGAATAATGGATCTCGTTAAACTAATTGTTAAGGAAGAAAAATTTTTCCTACTATTTCATCTTAAACTCCTATTTGAGCACTCTTTCTTACTTGAAACACCACACTACTTCTTACTTGGAATACCAAATAATGTTCTCATTAAAACAATTTTCAGATGAAGCTTCAAAGTGTCAAGCAACCTCTTGCATGAAAGCTTCTGAGAAAAGAAGCAAAATTCAGGTAAGGAAGTTGTAGTTAGTAAGTTTAAAGGTATAGTACTTTCTTGTAAAAATCCTTGTAGCATTATCTTTCCACACCGACTAAGTTTGAATATTGTGAGTTGCATGTGAGTCTAAAGCTTTGGGGTTGCATGTAAGAGTAAAGATATTCAATAGGAAACAAAAAAAATTGCATCAAACATCTAATGTTCCCCAATAATTTGAGGAATTTGTTGGACTTCAGTTTCATTTTGAGTGCTCCAATTGTTTGTAAAACTGAAAAACCTCTTTTGCATTTGCATTTGACGCTTCCAGTAGACATTTATACTCTTAGCAACTTCAAATGTGCATGCATCTGGTTCTTTCCATGATCATAATACTTTCATAGCTTTCGTTTTATTTGTAAAACTATGGTCCCTTCATGTCTGTCTAAATCTAGACTTCCATCGAATCTTGAGTCAAATGTAAAATCAAATATCATATTGGAAAGAAAGAATATAGTGTTTTAGATAAAAAAAAAATATGTTTTAAGAAATATATGGGAGTAGTTACGTTTAAATAACAAGGTCACTGTTGTGATTTCATCTGAATAATTTTAGTGAGAGTATCATTTGATGCCCTTACTCCAACGAAGTAGCGTCTGAGTCACTACTTCATATGATACCCTCACCTAGCGAAATTATTTTCACCCAAGTGAAACTATAATATGGTATCTCAGTTTAAGTTATCTTCACTTGGTATGTTTCAATGTAATTGTTGTATATAAGTGTGTTAGGTAAATATGTTTCATTTTGTGCTTGAGTGATTATTGTTTTTTATGAAATGTATTATATGCATGAAATGACATGATTATGTATGAGGTGTGATTTTGAAGTCACAAATCTGGAATGATATGTGGACCACTATTGTTCATAAGTATTGAGAAAATGTTTATATTATAACAAAGATCTCATAACTTCATTAATAGTCTAAGTCACTTAGACTACGAGTCAGGTTGCATATATGAGGTGTTAAAACGAGTCATGTGTTAAATCTATAGTAAATAATGCTTAATATAGATTTTCAGGAAGACATCAATGAATATTCCTTGATGAATATTTTGGTTATGGAGATCCATGTGTTATTTGATTTTGTGCGTGTATAGAGTATTTGTTTCAATATTTAGTTAATAACTTTGAATTCTTATGACCTTTTTTAGTAGTTTAACTTGTGTTAATTGTTGTCTATGTGATACCATGTTATGAATGTATTGAGTATACACAATGAGTCTTTAAAATGATTTTTAATTTAGTCACTATAGCAACTAATTTTTTTTTGTTTTTAAAATTAATTTCTATTTTATAATTGTAGTGTCACATGAGACTCATAAATAATTAAAATAATAATATTTTTTTTATCACATTGGTAATTGTTAACGAAAAATAATACTTTGACAATTAATGAAAGTTATATAAATTTTTGATGTTATAGATTTAAATATAAATATATAATAAAGTATAAATTTGTAATTATATAATATGAAAAGTATTAAAATAATAATATTAAGGGTTGTAATGTGATTGTATAAAAAATATAAATTTTTTAATTAAAATTAAAAGTATCAAAAGTACGGGTACGGGTGATAAATAATTCGGAAGTTAGAAATGATATCTTATTTATTTGACACGTAAATTATTGTTTTATTATAATATAATATTTTATTTAAAAAAAAGTGGTAGAATAATTGTTTTTACTATTTGGAATTTGAGACAAACTTTATTCTAAAAGTAAATGGGAGTATTTCTACTATCAACCAATTTGAAAAAAACAAAGTTGCTTTTATTAAACTCAAACATCAATTTACCTCCCTTTTAACAGTTTTTTTTATTAAAAATGTTTGTGGTATTACATATTTCTTTTTTTCAAAAAATTATCTTTTCAAAATCAAGTTTTTTGGAAATAACTATGTTCTAACAACAAAATATCATACTTAAAAAAAAATCAATTAAAAATACTGCAACTCTTGTTTTTATAGAATAAAACAATTCTTTATGATTTAACACAAACAAGCAGGCCGAAGGGTAATTTAACCTATCTCTTCTTGATCTGATAATTTGATTTTTGGCTGCTTACTTACAGTTACATGGCTGGTGGTGACAATTTGTCAATCCACACAAACACAGACACAACAGGTACCGTCTCTTTATCCTTCATCATTCACACTTTTCTTTATTTATTCCAGAATTCAAATCATAGGCTGCAGGTGAAACAGAAAAGGTATGTGATGATAAAGTTTAAGCATCAACAATGTCCTCAGTGTTGGCCGAAGCTAAAACAAGTTCTGGTTCTTCCCTTCCAACTCCACACGTTCCATCAATTGCATTATTCCTCCCCAAAGCCTTCAACGCCAAGTGAGCTGCTTTTTGACCTGATATCATCATCGCCCCAAAGGTAGGACCCTGCACCAAATATCACCCACAAAACCTTGATCACCACTCAATCCAAACCAAGCCCTAATCCACAAGTTTATCAAAAGTTATTGGTGAGTATATAAACAAAATTGTAAGGCTAACATACCATTCTTGGAGCACCATCAATTTCTGCAACTTCCATGCCAGTCACAATCATGCCAGGCACAATCTCCCTAGTGAGTCTCACGATAGCGTCCTCAGCAGTGTTCATGTCCAGGGCCTTCATTCCAGGGACGCTATCAATCATCCCAATACTCTTCAACCTCTTAACTCCGGTGGCGCCAAAGGGTCCGTCATGCCCGCAGGAACTCACTACAACCTTAGCCTCCATCACGTTGGGGTCCATGCAGGACTGCGTATCGTGGTTCATCGAAACCAGCGCCCAGTTCGTCACCACCCCCGCGACTCTCCCTTCCTTCACGATCAAGTCCTCCGCCGCCACGGCGTTGAAGAGCTTCACGTTGGGCCGCGCCAGGAGCTTGCTCATGATGGTGGAGGTGAACAGCGCCGCGTGCTTGATCACCACGTAGTGCTCCTGCTCGTCGTAGTCCACGCCGAGCTCGTCCAGGAAGAGGTGCGCGGGCTTGCGCACCACCATGGCGGAGAAGAGCTGCCCACCGAGCCACGCGCCGCCGCCGGGGCTCACTGACTGCTCGATTATGGCGACGCTCACCGCCGGGTTCTTGCTCAGCTCGTACGCGCAGGAGAGGCCGGCGGAGCCCGCCCCCACTACGACGACATCGGTGTCGGCGTAGGTTATCATGTCGGTCATGTAGCGGCGCGTCATTTCGCGTGAGACTATGGATTCTTTGATTGGTTGGAACTTAAAGGATTGGAGGTCGTAAGGTGGTGGAGTTAGGGACATGGAGATTGTGGGTTGTTTGGAGGAGGATTTTGTGGGTGTGAGGCGGGACTGAGAAACGGGCTTTCCATGGAAGGAGGTGGGCTTGTGGTCGAAGAATGAGAGTTTGGGGTTTGAAGTTAGGGCAGTGGTTGCCATGGCCGCCATCAGAGTTTGATGGATTATGTGTTTTTGGAAGGGAGAGACACTGAGAACAGAAGAAAAGTTGAGGAGTTGATACTACTTGTCCGTGCACTGGAGTGGGGTTTTATAAAGGAAACCAAGAGTGATGGGGCAGTGATGGGGCTCTCATGAGGCTGGCCATGGTGAAATATCTTGCTCAAAAATCTATCAACTCCATGGTTTTTTTGTGTAGGAGGAGATAGAATTTGAAAGGCGCAGAACGTTCCATTTGGGATATTTTCATGTAAAGTGGTTGATTTCTTTTCCACACCAGAATCCATGGTTTACCATTACGAACCAGTTCCATCACTTGTCTTCTCTGCCATAAACCATTTTTAAGTTATTTGTTTATTATGTTTCAGATCATAAATACCAAAAACAAATTATGTTGCTTTTGGACAGAAAATGACAAGAAAAGATATTATTTTATTAAATGTTAAATAATAGAATAATATATTATAAATCATATCATTACATTTTTTTTTTCAATGTTTGAGTGCATATGTGTTAGTTAGCAGTTGTTTTAAAAAAATCTATGGTAATATAAGAAGGTAGAATAAATACTTGAATTTAGATAAAAAGAATTCAGAATAAAATTGAAAAGAGAAAAAATATGTGATGAAAATAAATAAAACTGATTACTAAAACTAAATTATGTGGTGGTTGAAATGTAGCTCTAAAGAAGAAAAAACAAAAGTGAGAAAGATGAAAGAAAATGAAATCAAAAAGTAAATGGTAGCTGCTGGTAGTCCTAAAGAGACACCTGTAAAATATCCATTTATGCCAACTTATGGGTCCATTAGATGTTTGCTGGCCCAATTACGAGTAACTTCAACGAAAGCTAGTTGTGTTGTGGAGCAAAATCTGTTTTCCTCTGTCCATTAATTATTCAACAATGGTTGATTCGGCTTCAGTGTCTTCATAAAAGTTTATAGAAAATTTTCCTTAATTTTTTTTTGCTGATAACATGATTTCATCTGTATAACTCAATACATGCTTGAAACATTTATATATAATATAAAAGGCTCTTAACCAACATAGATTATAAATGACTCTGATACAATATTAAAATATTAAAAAGTGAATTTTAACTCTAATTAAATATTATAAAATCAATTTATAAAGTGTGTTTTACATCCACTTATATATTAAATGTCTTTATCTTCCGTCAATATGAGATTTCTAATAAACAATACCCTTTTGAGTATGGTAGAGAGTGTGATACTTCTTCTTCATTTTCAAGTGGTGATGATGACTGATAGTGAATGCTGGTGGTTGGAGTAAGTTTTGTGGTGTTTTTACTTGTAATGATTGTGTTTTTGTTCATTTTTTTGAAAGTCACAAAACTCAAAAAAGAACTAGTAATGTGCAAAAATGAAATACAAAATTAAAAAAAAAATCATATTTGCACTGAAAAATGTCAAATATAACGAATCTTCTTATAAACTCTTTCACACATACTCAAATGATATAACTATTCTCCTAAATGCTACAACTAGAGATAAATGGAAGTTCTGGACAAATGTATGGACCGGAAAGAAAATGGAAGTTCTGGACAAATGTATGGACCGAAAAGAAAATATGAGAATGTAGAGTGCAACTAAGATTATTTAAATAAGTGAGATTATGTCTTATTTAGGATATTTAAATTTTTTTTAAAAAGTTAAAATTGACTTTTCAAATTAATATGAAAGTATAAGGGTAAGATATTGAGATGGAGAGAGAATTTGCTTAAATATACAGTGTATACAAGCTAATAAGTATCTATGTAAGAAAATATATTAAAAATTTCATATAACTATAAATAGTAACATTATAAATTATAAAATTGAGTGCTTATAAATCGATTTGAAGTTGATTTATGATTAACTTTTGTAAAAATCAATATTGAGAACCATATATCGAAATGCATTCACTCTTATATAAAATAAACACGTAGTTTTGCCTCAGTAAAATACAGTCGATTAATAACGACTGAATAAAACATACTTGTAATTATTTTAATTTGAAATGAACTATAATTTAAATTCACAATAAATTAATGTATCTATTGTCTGTTGCTATTTTAAAATGTATTTTTTTCTTAAAAACTTGTGATATTGACGTATAATGAATAACAAGAAGTACTACGAAAAATTATATTATGCTTTCGGTCTACCGATTGAATTACGTAGGAATAATTTTCTTTTTAAAAATATATTATATTTTTCAATATTTGAAAAATTAAATAATTGAACTTTTCAAAATATAATTTAGTTAATACAATAATAAATAAATAAATTATTATTATTATGACCATTAATATTAATCTTATTTAATAAGGATCGAGTTTACTTTTACATTAACATATAGAAAATTGAGTGAGATTAGGTTGAATTAAATTTAGTTAAACTATAATCCGATTTATTTAAGTTGAATTGAATTGTAATATTTTTAAATGTAACGAATATTCCTATTATAATATAATCATGGAATTCTTTTAATTATATTTGACCCTTATAAGTTATATCAACAATAAATGAAACTTGAAAAAATGAAAAACATATGACAGCTGTGGGATTTGAACCCACGCCCTTTCGGACCAGAGCCTAAATCTGGCGCCTTAGACCACTCGGCCAAACTGTCTTCTGATGATACTGTCTTGTTATAATATTTATTAAACACTTTCAATTGAAAAAATAAAAAATGCATTCAAAGAAATTACTTTAAATCTTCAAATGAAATTACATATACAGTATTGTTATTTTTTAAAATGTTATTTAAACTGAATTAAATAATTTAATGACTATCGAGTACTATTAATATTCAATTCCTATTTTTAACTTTATAATTAAATAATTTAATAATAAATATCTAATATTGCACCTGCTTACAAAGTGAAACATAAATAAAAATTCTTGATACTCTCAACATGTTTGTTTGGTATTACGTTTAATGTATAAGTTTTGTTTATGAAAATAAAGTAGACATGACTTGTGTTTATACCTAGAAGCTATAATAATACTCTTGGTCTTAACATGGATCAATGTTAATGTGATGAGAAATTAAATTCACATTTTTGTTTAGTGTGTAGAGGTGAGAAAAATTAGAAAGCCAAATAATTGTGGATTAAAATGGCCTATAAGTATAAATAATCAATTATCAAGATTAAAAATATATAAACTAATATATACAAATAATAATAAAATCATAAATAAAAAACAATAAAATATTAATAAATAAATAAAAATTAAAATGAATTATTTTTTAAAATTATTTTTATTCATTTTTAATGTATTGACAATATTAATTAATTAGTGGACTTCACCTATAATGCTTTAACTAAATATGGATAACATAAATAAATAATTTATCACTATTCATTTTAAACACAATACCAAATAATAATATTATAAATTTATTTATTAGAAAAAATCTGTTATCTATAACATCAATCCAATAACTCATTTTTTCATTCTATTTTCCTTCCTTCGCATCATTTTCCACATCTTAGTCGAATCCCAATCCTTAAATAAAAAAAATCAAAGATTTAAATTTCAGCATGAATAAAGTTAAAGTAAAAATATAATAAATGAATGGAAATGGTAGTGGCGGTGGTGTAGCAGTTCCCATTATTGAGAAAGATGTTCTTACATGCGATGGCGGGCCCCACTCCCACTTTCATTAGCCTTCAAGACAGACTACCATTGCAATTTGCAAATGCAGCCTGGCTAAGGTCCCACATTTCTATTTCTTTTCCCCAATATGCCCTTGCCTCCTCAATTCTTTCTCAAATTTCATCTATTTCTCATTCTCTCTCTCACTTGATCATCTATATATTTCACTCTACTTTTCACTATATTCTTAGATTATTTCTAATAAAATTATATATTTACTAATTCTTTATCATTTTTATGTGTAAGATATACTTTGGGGATTGTTATTCAAAAAGGGCAAATTTGTACAATTGAGCACTGGCACATGCAGTATAATTAAATAATCAAAGAAATCTAAGAAGAACAGAACAACAGCATATGATGTTACAACTGGAAGTGCTAAAACCATTTTAAAAGTGATGGTCATTTATTGAAGTGCCCCCTTCTCGGTTTCTGAGATCTAACCGAGAAACCCTCCCTTGTGTTGTGAGAGTTCGTATTCTCCTCCCACTCAGAATGGATTCAAGGACCTCTTCTTCAGCTTCTTCAGTGTCCATGGTGATTTTCCTTGCAGCAGTCTTTCTTGCTCATTTGCATTCATCCGAAGCAGCTGTGTCCAAGGGATCTTTTGAGGACAATTTCAGCATAATGTGGTCCGAGGACCATTTTACCACCTCTAAAGATGGACAGATCTGGTATCTCTCCCTAGACAAAGACACAGGTACCAAATGCATGACATTGAAATAAGCACTTTGTTCAACATGCATTGCATACTATGATTTGATGAGAAGAATTGCAACTGTTAGCATCAAATTTGATATCTGAGCTGTTTCTCAAGCACTCAATGTTTGATAGGATGTGGGTTTCAAACAAAACAACGCTACAGATTTGGGTGGTTCAGTATGAAGCTGAAGTTGGTAGCAGGTGACTCTGCTGGTGTTGTGACAGCATATTATGTAAGTGTACAAAGCATTTAAGTACAGTAGTTAGAATAGTACAACATTTAGTTGCCAAGTGTTTTTACAATTGTTCACTGATTAGAATTAAAGTATCATCTCACTAACTTGTATCCATCTTTGTAACAAATCTTCATTGTACAAATTATTGAATTAAAACATCAATTATATAAATAAATAGTGCATCTAAGTTTTATTCAGCGAGTGGGGAATTGTTGCAGATGTGCTCAGAAAATGGTGCGGGGCCAGAGAGAGATGAGCTTGATTTTGAGTTTCTGGGAAACAGAACTGGGGAGCCTTATTTGATTCAAACAAACGTGTACAAGAATGGAACTGGTGGGCGTGAGATGAGGCATATGTTATGGTTTGACCCAACTGAGGACTACCACACCTATTCCATCCTCTGGAACAACCATCAGATAGTGTAAGTTCCATCTTATGTATTATGCTTCTAACCTGAGTTCTTCTCACCCTAATCTCAGATTCAAAAGGTGCTTATATTCTTCAAAACGTGTTTGAACATATCCTTTATGCTGTTGTCGTTTAAAGTTCTGTTCTTAATAGTCAAAAGTATTACATGATGTGTTTCTGAGGTTTAAAGTTATATGTTCTTAATAGTCAAAAGTATTGCATGATGTGTTTCTGAGCTTGAGCAAACGAATCTTACTACCTTATAAGTTATAGTGCATATAAATAAATCACGTGGACAGTAAGAAGGATCCATGGTTTTTACCTTAAAGGACCATACATCTCAAGGATTAGAAAGAATGGTACTTAAAATTATTATTCCTTTTTTAGTATGCCATTTCTAATCACGTTTGTTTTTATCTACTAAGATCAACCACTTGTGAATAATTAACACAAGTTATTCTTAAATGTTTCAAATCTAACTAAAATACTAATAATACATCACATATAGTCATATATGATATCACATTCTAATTATAGAATATTCATGTGGTTTATGTACTTCATTCTAAGATGAGGGTGAAGAAAGTTTTGTTGACTGAAAGATGCAATTAATTGTGGACAGGTTTTTTGTGGATAAAGTTCCTGTGAGGGTGTTCAAGAACAATGGAGAAGCAAACAATTTCTTCCCCAATGAGAAACCCATGTACTTGTTCTCCAGCATATGGAATGCAGATGACTGGGCCACAAGAGGTGGACTTGAGAAGACAAACTGGAAATTATCTCCATTTGTGTCATCCTACAAGGACTTCAGTGTGGATGGTTGCCAATGGGAAGATCCATACCCTGCTTGTGTCTCAACCACAACCAAAAATTGGTGGGATCAGTATGATGCTTGGCATCTCTCTGGTGATCAGAAAATGGATTATGCTTGGGTTCAGAGGAACCTTGTGATCTATGATTACTGCAAGGATTCTGAACGTTTTCCAACTACACCAGAAGAGTGTTCATTGAGTCCATGGGATTAATATCATATACCAACAGCAAAAGTTCCTATTCTTTAGAGTCTCTATTTTCTGTTATTTTCTTGCTTATAATTTGTTAGTTGTCACTAGAATAATGTGCAGTTTTGGTTTTGTAAGCTTTTAAAGTTATTTATTTCATTCTTCGTTCCCTTCCTTTTGAACACTATTTACAAAACTAAAAATATTAGTGAAATGCATAAATTGTTATATAACCTAAAAAATCTCTATCCATTAACAAACAGTGTCTCCTATTTTCGCTCAGGTCCTGATTTGTGAAGTGGAAGATGAGAAGCAAAAACACTTGAAACTTCGTTAATCATAGTTACTCTTCTTTTCTAAAATAATTAGTAACAGTAGAAACATTTTTATAAGTGGATTGAAAAGTGGGAAATGAATAGAACAAATGCATTCTTTAAAGTGTTATACAAGGAATATAAAAGAAACAATTTTTTTAAAAACCATGTTTATTGTCTCTTTCAAGTGTCTTAAACATATCGTTATGGAGTTAATAAATAAATAAATAAAATTAATTAAAATATCATAAAACTTTATTGGTAACTTTAAATGTTAAAGTTTTCTATACAAAATTATTTGTTTATTTGGTTATTATATTAATTTTTTATTCGATATTATTTGTTATTCATCTGTGTTCTTTTTTTTTCAAGATAAATATTAAGTTAATAATACTATAAAAAATTACATAGATGACATCCTATTTATATTTAAATTGATTCATTTTTATTAATATTTTTTTAATTCGAGCATTCCATTAATAACTTTATGAAAACAGTTGAGTTTTTTTTTTTTTTTTTTTTTTTTAAATAAATATTTTTTTTTTTTATAAAAAAAAATTTTTTTTTTTTTATATAGTTTTTTTAAATTTTTAACTTTTTTTATAAAAAAATTATTTTA
>Ga0123342_1001074_pt1 | contig 45544 bp, 22 predicted proteins | sample Turbeawhitnodule_FD_89960 | JGI IMG/M metagenome (GOLD analysis project Ga0123342, IMG submission 89960) | Root nodule microbial communities of legume samples collected from Mexico - Turtle bean Mexico white nodule | ecosystem: Host-associated > Plants > Roots > Nodule | place: Mexico: Nepantla...
AAAATACTAATATGTGACATCTATGTAGGCCAAACCATCTGCGGCGAAATGGCGTGTGAATCCCATTCGCCATTATGACCTCATGGAGGAGTTGTGGTCTAATGATAGAGCCACGGGAAGTCGGGTCAGGACCGCCCGTGACATCAATTCACCTCCTGACATGAGCAATTTCAGTGTCAACCTTGGGGACAATAATATGGATTATATCCCCGAGCAACCGAACTATGAGGAGGCAGATGACTACGTCCCACGATCACCTGCTCCTCAATTCCAATCTAGTGACACTCTTTCAGACACACCATAAAACACTCCTTTTATGCTGTCTGCTGGCTCTGCGGGCACATCCTCATCTCGAGGATCAAAGAGAAAAGGCCCTACTATGGACGACATTGATGAACATTTTGCAATGTTGTATACTAATCTTCAACAATGTGTGTCATCAATGAAGGATGGAAATGAAAATGTCTCTCAGTTGGTGAATATTGCTCGTGCACAAGCAACGACAGCTCAAGATATAGCTGCCGAAATTAGACGAAGAAACGGCCTATATGCTAAGCATGTACACCATCATCGACGCCATGCCTCATACCAGTACTCAGAGTCTGATATTTGGGCAATGCTCATCAAGCTTAACATTCAGGATGAACAACTCATGGATCAATGCTACGAGTTTTTATGTGACCATCGCAGAAGAGTTAAGCAACTATTTGGGATGCCATATGAGCATCGCATGACAAAGTTGTTTGGATTTATGACTAGGCGTTGATTTCATATCTCTGCATCGGCATTACCTTTAATTATTGGACATGTAATATTTGACTGTGTTTGTTTATTATTAGACATGTAATATTTTGCTTTGTGAACTTCTACTTTCATTGGCCATGTAATATTTTGCTTTGTGAACTTGTACTACTGTGTTTGAAAAGACCTACCATTATGTTTATGATATTATGTTAACTTTTGTTTAGTTATTTATTGTAGTAATTGCATTATACATGGCATCAGCATTCCAGAAACGTAACAGAACCCATAAGGTTAAATCTCCAGCAGAAGATGTTGACGTTCCTCCTCAGCCAACAACGAGAATTGAACAAGTTCTTGATTATTCAAGATACTTTAGTACCAAACGTCAAATGGTGGTGTTTGAAAAGAAGTTTCATGCAAGACTAGTATTACCACGAAAAGTTATGCATACTCCATTTTTTGCTACTCTAGGATTTGAATTCCAAAATCTTCTGAATTGGCAAGGTTTACAACCTTTCCTTGAAATTAATCTTCCGTATTATGAGGACTTGGTAAGAGTATTTTATACAAATGTAAAAATCACACCTGTTGGTCACCTTGCCATTGAGATTTGCGAAAAGATGATACACATTAAAGAAATGGATTGGATGATCATTGCTCATCTACAGTATGACGGTCTTAAGTTAACCCCTGGGACGATCCCTGAGGAACTGAATTTTGATCGAGCACTAGCATTATTGTCCATGATTCGTGAAGATGTTGAAGGTGAAAATCTCAAAAATGTCAATAATTTGAAAATGAATGACCGACTCATTACACATGGGTGCATATCTTGTGCCCTCGTGGAAGCAACTTTGCACAACTACTGAATGAAGATATTTTAATGTTGTGGTTCATAAAAAATAATGTACGCATTAATTGGCCTCATTACATCATGCAACACATCATCAAATGTCGGGATAACAAGATGTCTCTCCCATATGCAAATTTGATAACGAGGATCTTGCAGGTGTATGGCTTCGACTTGTCGAATGAACAAGCAATAATGTTAGGCTGGAATCATTACTTTGGGAAAAAAAGTATGACAAAATTAAATATATTCCATGTCAATGGCATATGGCAACTTGGTAGGCCTCACCATGCACACGAAGAAGATGATGAAGAGGATGAATTGCCAGCACAACATGTTGAAGGTGGTCAACCTAAGGCGGCAATCCCCAATCAAACCGAATTGTTAACTCAAATTTTGTCCGGCATACAAAACATGAATACCCGCATTGACAGGGTTGATCAAAGGATGGACCGAATTGAGGATACTCTGAATGACATTCGACGTCATCAAGGCCATTGATTGTATTATCATTATGTTATTGTCATTGTTATTTTTATTTCTAAATTTCATGTTGAACATTAATGAATTGTTATTGTTATTTTTTATGTTGACCATTGACAAATTGTTATTTAATATTAAGGTTTTATGTTACTTTTCATGCTACTTATTTACATAATCATATTATTTTTAATGCAACTTTTTTACCATTTTATTTCTATTATGCATAAATCATATTTGTGTCTTTAAACCCTAATACGGAACTTCAACAACATTGGTTAAGTGTCATTCAATGTCTGCGTATCAGAACACGTCGTCATCTAGTTGTATTGGTTGTAGTGTGCAAAAACGTGGTACTTTTACCCATGCTACTGGGAGCACAAGTGTCATCGTTGCTTCTATTTGTGATTGTGGACAGTTTGTTGTTTTGAGAATAGAGACAACAGAAAAAAATGCTAGAAATTTTTTTTGGGGTTGTCTCAACTACAAGGTAAAATTTATTCAATTAGGTTTGATACAAACTTAAGAATGTTATTTTAAACTTATTCATTGTTCAATTTTATTGTTTTCTTGAAAACAGATTAGAAGTGACATGGTTCTAGACTGTAATTTTTTCAAATGGTGCATTGAAGACGTTGCCGATGAAAAAGATGCAATTATTATCATACAACAGAATAAAATATGTCTTCTAGAAAACCGTTTGAAGGTTTCCACAAGAAGGATTAAAATGTTATTACTGAAGATGTCTTTTCTTTTTCTAATTAACATTATTATGTTCTTCATTTTTACATAATTTGAAAATTACAAACAAATTAACATGTCTTTATATCTCTTTCCAAATTAAATATAATGACTTTATATTATATATTTTGACAACTACTTAATATTCATTTTATATTCTAAATATCTATTTTCTTTTTAAAATATATTCATTTTGCTATTCAGAATAATGAAAATCATTATTAAAATTAATTTTATATATATTTGTATATATATAACATAACATAATTTAAAAATTCTTATATAATATTAAAATTATGTAAATAAATTAAGTTAAGTAAAAAATAAAATAAAATAAATAAAATGTTAAATAATCAAATTATACTTAAATTTAAAATTAAAATTCATGATTTCTTTCAATTTAACATTTTTTTTTATTTATAAATGAAACTTAATTAACTAAAATATGAAAAATATTCATCATTATTTATTCTTTTTTTATATACAAGGATAAATTTGTAATCTTACAAATTTTACTATTCAAAATAATTTATAATATTCTTACAACCATCACATCACTCACAAATTTCAATAAATTTTATTCGCACGTCTACTCTAACATACCCCAATCCAAACAACCTCAACTTTCTTCACACTTCTACTCCACCTCACCCTCAACTTTCCACTCCCCCTCACCCTCTAATCTAAACAAAGCCTAAGGACAGTTTTATCTCTTCAAGTCTACAATCGGGTGCCAATTTGAATTGATCAGCTGAAGGGAGAATTAGCCTTAAAAGTTATTAGAATTTCATAGCTTTAGGGTAGCCTTAAAAGTTATTAGAATTTCATAGCTTTAGGGTTTTCAATAAAGCTCTATCATTGTATTTTCATTGCATGAACATTCTCTATGGGTTACATTGGATGAAAGCGAACACGGGTTTTTAAGCACACTTTTAGTACTTAATACTATTTCAATCCAAATTCGTGTTTAAAATCACGTGTTATTCATTTTGAAATCGTGTTTCAAATCAAGATTTACCCAATTCCATTTTTTAAAAAAATTATCCATTTACCCAATATTCAACTAAAATTACACTATTTTTTGCAATCAGAACTTAAATTATATTAAAGTTATTAAAGATTATTTTTAAATCATCAAAACATCTTTCCATTTAAACAAAGTTGTTGAAAGTTTTTGGGGTAGCTATACAATATATGATCCACTAATTAACTGAAGCTTTTCATCCCAATTTAAGGGACGGCAGAAAAATACAAAAATATGCAAATTGGTTCCTGCTATTGGCACTCCCAAATATTATTTAAACTCAGCAGCTACAGTGAAAAGATAAAAACATCTTTTTAGTATTTAATTACAAAATAAGTAAATGGAAGTATAAATCAATGTAATTTAGTCTTTAGAATAATGAAAAATCTTATAAAGTGACAATATTTACCTTTTTATTAAATTTTGTGAAACCATTTATCATTAAACTTAAGAATCAATTTGATATTAAGTAAAGCATAGGGGTCAATTTGTACTTATTAATATATTCAGTAAATCAAACTTTTCATTCTTTAAAAAGACTAAATTGCCACATGGACACGAGGTACCTAATTCATCATCTGCCCATTATAAATGCTTCCAGCATAAACATGTATTCCACTGATTAAAATTAATTCAAAAAAAATGTTTATGTAGAGTTAAAATTTAAAAACCCGATGAAAATAAAAGCAGTTTTTTATTATGTTTAATTTATTTTGAAAAAAAAAAAATCACAGTAGAAAGTTTTTTTGTGTAGATCTTTTATGGAGTCTTCATAGCTAGGTGTTAGTCTGGTTCTATTGTTTCCCTTAATTTTTCTTTAGAATTTTTTCATAATAGGTATAATACTCTTATATTTCGATTAATCTAAGTTTAAGGTTCTTTCTTTTATATATATATATATATATATATATATATATATATATATTAGCTTAATCTTTCATATTTGTTTATAATTTTATTTATTTATTTATTTTAGTTTAATAATATTTTTTTCATTTAATGATTTTAGTTCAGATTAATGGAATGTCGGTCTAATTGAAATGGTGATGGCTAACATGAAATTTTATAAAAAAAAATTCTGAAGATATTTTGCAAACAAAATAAAAGCAAAAAAATGGGAAATTCAAATAGAAAATTGGAGGGTGCTAAACTAAGAGGCCCGAAATGAATAATGCTACATCTTTATATTATTTAATAAATAAAATAAATTTAATATTTAGACAAGTAAAAATGATATTTAGCATACTGTAATTAGAGCACAATAAAAGTTATTTTCATTCGTCCCCATAAAATTGAAAACCCGAAATCAAAGTGAAAATAATGTAATATTAAAAAAAAAAAAAGTTTTGTGAAATCAAATACTCCTTTGAGTATTTAATCAATGCTTATAGTTACACTTTTATCCTTAATCAATGATTATAATTAGTATAGTCTGAATGGTGTAAGAGTGGAAAAGTAGATGTACTAACATGCATGACAATGTTTGGGAAAAAAAAGGAGATGATCATAAATTTGAGGAGTCCCAGCTGGCATAAACAGCAGCAATAAATTTATGATGCAATGGGAGACCAGAGCATGCAATTATACCTCTGTCAAGACCTTCTAAGTACACTCCCTTTGAAAAGTCCAGAGGGTCTCCTCCAGCATCAGTCACCACACCACCAGCCTCCTCAACAATCACAACACCAGCAGCATGATCCCATATCTTCTCCTTGTACCCACTCCTTGCAAATTTCATGAATATCTCTGCGTCGCCCCGTGCTATTGCTGCATACTTCACCATGCTATGCACGCGCAATGGCTGTTTTCTACACCACATTTTCAGAGGGAACATTCAATCCCACCAATGCTTTTCAAACACAATAATTCAAATATAGGACTAAATCAGGCTACAAGTTAAGTGCTTCATTCTTAATTCCTTTCTGGGAAAACAGTAGAGTTAAAGTTCAAAACAAGAGTTTCAAAACTTTAAAACTGAAAGTTTGATTGCTGACTCATCAAGTTGTTCTGGTCTGGATGAGAGGGAAGGAGGCTAAAGTGTGCACTTTATCTTTAAAAAGTTACCTCACTTTTTTTCTTTTTTTTAATTTATCTACCCCCCTTTTTCTTTTATAGAAAATAAACTTCAAAATTAATAAGAGTTTTTAGCAAAATGTGTTTGGCCTAATTTATACTTCTAAGGGAAAGTAAAACTACAAAAAGTTAAGCCAAGCACTACCTATGTTAACTTAGGATCATCATCAATTTAATGATTTTATTTATAAGGGTCAGCAGCAATCATATTAATCATATTTTATTATTCCATATTTAACATATTATAATTAAAGTGTCCATGTTCACGAATCGAATCCAACACTACAAGAGGTAACTGTTTATCCTAATCCTGTGATCTCTAGTGAATCAATCTCTGATTTCTCAACTGCACATGAACCTGAATCCAGTTTGACACCAACCTATGAGGACCTAGACATTCCAATTACCCTTAGGAAGGAGACTAGAAATGTACCACCGAGCCAAATACCCTTTAACAAATTATCTATTAAACACTTGTCACCTACTCATAAAGCCTTCCTTACAAGCCTAAACACTACCAGAACAGCTACCTCTCTATTTGAGGCATTGACTATAGAAAATGGTAACAGGTCATGGACCTCGAAATAGAGGCACTAGAAAAGAATAGTACTTGGAATTTGTTACTCTACCAAAAGGAAAAGAACCATTAGGATGCAAATGAATATATACTAGTAGCTAAGGGATTCATTCAAACTTATGGAGTGGATTATGTGGAAACATTTGCTCCAATTGCAAAAATGAATACAATAAAGGCGATAACTCTAGCGGCTAATTATGGTTGGAACTTACAACAATTTGATGTAAAAAATGTTTTCCTTCATGGGGAACTTGAAGAGGAGATTTACAAAGAATTTCCCCCTAGATATGGTGGGAAAACAGCTACCAATATAGTTTGCAAACCGAAAAAGGGCTTTATATGGACTAAACCAATCATCACGAGCGTGGTTTGGAAGGTTTACTAAAGTTATGTTAAGTTTGAACTTCAAAAAAAGCCATGGAGACCACACACAGTTTGTTCAAGACACAAGTCAGGGAGTGTAACAGTGTCACTGGTGTATGTGGATGATATTATAGTGACAAGTGATGATGAAAAGGAACAACAACTACTCAGCCAGCATCTAGCTAAGGAGTTTTAAATCAAAGCCTTCCAAAGATTGAAGTTAGTTTTTGGGAATTGAGGTACACCAATTGAAGATAACACGTAAGCCTACAATACAAGTATACCAATTAATCCAAATCTGAAGTTGGGAAATGCAGAAGAAGATATTGTTGTTGACAAAGAAATGTACCAAAGAGTATTTGGAAGACTCGTATATTTGTCTCACACTAGACTTGATGTTGCATTTGGAGTAAGTCACGGGGTGCATTAAGAATTGTGCAATATCGGAAAGGGACTCCAACCAAGGGAATTATGTTCAAACGAAATGAGAATGTAAATCTCGAATTATATACATACAGATGCTGATAATGTTGGGTACATACATACAGATGCTGACAATGCTGGGTCAATTGTGGATAGGAGATCAACTGCTAGATATTGTACCTGGTGGGAATCTAGTAACTATGAAGAGTAAAAACAAAATGTGGTAGCAAGATCCAGTGCTGAAGCAGTGTTCAGGGCAATGGCACAAGGGATCTGTGAACTACTATGACTAAAAATCATTTAATCATTTTGGAAGACTTAAGAATGAAGTGGGATGAAGCAATGAGACTTTACTATGATAATAAATTTGTTATAGCATAGCCCATAATTCCGTGTAATGTGATAGAATAGAACCAAACACATTGACATTGATCGGCATTTTATCAAAGAAAAACTAGCAGAGGTCAAATCTGCATTCCATATGTCTCCTATCAAGACAAGCTTGCAAACCTTCTATCAAAGGGGCTTAATAACAACAACTTTGAAAGGAGTGTTTCCAAGTTGGTAATGGAAAATACATATTTACCAGCTTGAGGGACAGCATCACCAATCATTTTATTATTCCATATTTAGCATATTAGAATTGAAGTGTTTAATATGCTTGAATCCTAGGGATCTAATTATATCCTTAAATAATAGGGATCTAATTATATCCTTAAATAATAGGGATCTAATTATATCCTTGAATAATAGGGATCTGATTACATTAAGTGTTTCTTATGTTTCTAATGCACTGATGTAGAAAGTACTTTCAGTTCAGTGAATTAGTGAATGAAATATGTCCAAATTATGGAAATTTTGAATGAAACACGAGGAAATATACATACCTAAGTCCCACACTGTGAGCAAGTCCAGCTGTGAATGAATGGTTTGAGTTTGCCCTTTCCACTGGTTCACAGAGAGTAGCCAATGCCGGGTCATCAATTGAAGAAACACGAATAAGTTTAGCATGATTTGGCCATTCTAGCATTTTCTCTCCATCAATCAATGACTGCAACCAAGCCTCACCACTGCCTCTTTTAGCATACAGCACACATCCTTTTCCTCCTGTATCAGGAGTTGTTACAGATGATTGTGGTGCTGTTTGGTGATGCTGGTAATGATAATTAAGCCATTCTGTCTTTACTGGGTAGTTAGGACAACCCAGAACTCCAAGAACAACTTTTCCATCCTCAATCAGAGCTAGAGCAACAGCATACTGATCCCCACGTACAAATCCTAATGTGCCATCAACAGGATCAAGTACCCAATATCTTCCCCTGGGGCCTCCAGTTGAGTTGCAACGGGCAATGGCCTCAAGAATTTCAGTTGATCCTAGAGTTGTCTCTGGGCTTTGAAGACCATACTTGGATGCAAAAGCTAAAGACTCATTCACAGTATTCACAACATCCTCCAGCAAGCTTGCTGATTCATCCTTGGAGATTGTTTGTATGTCTTCTTCAGCCACAATTGAAACGTTTTGAACTCCAAATATTTCTGATAATAACCAACTAATAGTTGCTTGAACACTAAAGTCTACTCACACAAAGATATGAAATGGAATAACCAGTCAATTAACAGTAAGCAACATTTGAACCAGAAACAAAATTTGAGCATCATGAATGAATTTGCAAGGATAAAATGGAGCATACGTAAAATATCCCAATTCCAAATATGGCTGATTTGTTTCAGTGCTATAAGAAAATAAACGAGATAGCTTGGTTTGACTGCAAAATTGTGATCTATGAAGCATGGACACAAACACGAACAAGACAATAACTATAATCTCCAAAATGTAGGATATGGTGATGCGAATATATATGTATGTATATATTGAATATTATCACGAATTATTTAAATTGGCAATCAAGATGATTTATATATTCAAAATCCTCTATAAAAAAGTTAGTCAAATATAATAGTTTGAACACATTGTTGCCTAATAAAAAAGGATCTAATTTATCCATGTAAAATAATAATATTAAATACATAAAATGAAGTCCCCTCCACCATCATTTTGCATAGAGGATTAGCTTCAAAAATTGAAGGCAACCATGAATAGTGAAAACTGGTTCTATTCTATGACTCTCATAAAAGATAAGAGTTACTTATATGCCATATTCCATAAACCCACAACATAAATCCCATATACTGGATGAAACTAAAAGCAGTAAAATAGGGAATTTCATATTGACTTTTAAATGGAAACGATAAAGGATACATCAAAATTCACAGTATTCATAAAAATACTTTCTACCCAAACTTTATGTGTTGACAAGAATTGAGAAGAGCATGCAATGGTGTGGAAGTGCAAAAGAGACTGGCAGCATAGAGAAGGGTTATTTATTTATATAGAGAAGGGGAAACTCAAGAGGTACATTAAAGAGAAAATGTAAATGGGAAGTAGATGGTTTGTTTGTTTAAAGGGGAAACATAAACTTACATACTAAGTTTCTGACTTTTCAACTTCTAAAAAATATCACCGTCTCCACCCTCACTTGAATCTTAACTTGAAAATATATATATATATATATATATATATATATGAATTTGAACAAGTAAGGAGATTCAAGTTAAGATCTCTCAAACTCTGTTTCTCAAATATACTCCTTTAAGTTGTTGGTATCAGAACAGGTTGATCCCGTTTTGCCTATACTGTCTTGTGAGAAAATTTCTTCTACCGTCGTCCACTATCTTTGGCCACTGTTTGCCAAACTCCACCTCTTTATTCGGCAACCATTGGATCTAAAGCGTCTCTCCAAGCTATGTTGAACATGACTAGTTGCGAAGGCTGGTTCTCTCTCAAACTTCATCAAGCACCACTTCTCTTTGTGGCTCAGTTAAGCGTGTGCAGCCCACATGTCACCTGCTTGTCACCAGAACACCATTGTGCCACCATCTTTTGTCTCTATTCCAACTCCCATACTTTTTTTTTTTTTATCAGCAATGAATGAATTAAATTAAGAGGGATACTTTAGGGGTATCCCAACCCATTTACAAACCACAAACTGGTTATACCTTCCAACTCCCATACTTACATTTCTAACATTATTCACGTATAGGTTCTCTTGAACCCTAGGGGACTCCTTTCTTTTTTGGTTTTTTTATTTCTGTTTAAGTTATGGGACATTTATGTACTGGACCTTCCTTTCCAATTTTTGGTACTCCATCGATTACTTCGGAAAAACTTAATGGTAAAAGTTATTTATCTTGATGTGCTTTTGTTGAACTTTGGTTTATTTTCCAAGGTTTACATGATCACTTGGAAAAGAGAGCAGTTAAATATCATCAAGTGTTGAATAATGGAAGATGTTGGACTTCCCACTTTCTGTTTTGTTGACCTATAGAACATTTAAAACATGTAAATCCCTTTGCAAGAAGGCTCAAAGCATCTTTGCAAATGACATTCAGACTTTACGATTCTGCCCATAAACTAACATCTCAAACAAACAAATCATGACATGACATCTTTTATAGCTAAACATCAATTTGATGTTGAGGAGTTAAAGATGTTCTTAAAAGCTAACTCGCGGGAAGAAATCAAGCAGAAGTTGGACAAGTTATATATGGTCATGATTATTCATGCGATAAATCCAAATTTTGATAATATCCAAGATCAAATCTTAACTATTCAAGAAGTCCCTTAAATGGAAAGCCTAACAACACAACTGCTCTATGTTCCAACTCTAAAGGTAGAAATATTCATGAATCTACTAAATTTTTTGTCATGGTATCTACTCGTGGAAGGGGAGATCATGGCAATAGGGGAGGACATGGTAGTTGAAGACGCCCTCAATGCTTTTATTCTAAAAGAATGAGTCATACTTAAGAAGATTGTTACTCTTTGCATGTTTTTCTTAACAAGACAAGAGATATCTCCAAATCCAAAAGAGTTGAACCAAGGTTTTCTAGTGAGGAATATCAAGAATATTTGAGGTTAAAATCCAACCGTCAAACACAATCTTCCACGCATACCAATTTGTCAACAACCTATATCTCATAATCCATGGAAAGTCAAAGTTTGTAGATAATTGACTCAAGTGCTCCTGATCATATTTCAGGTAATACCTACTTGTTCTCTTCTATTTCTTCCCTTAAATTTCCTCACTTCATAACTTTAACCAATGGATCCAAAATTGCTTCTCACAAAGTTGGTCATGTTTTCCTTTCTCTTTCTTTAAATTTAAAATTTGTTCTATTTGTTTCTTCATGTGCCTCTAAACTTATATCATTAAGTTAATTAACTAAGTGATTAAACTATTGTGTACTCTTTTATACCAATTAATTTGTTATACAAGAGCATGGTACAAATCAAGTAATTGGTGAAGGACATGAGTGCAAAGGATTGTACTATTTCGGGACCAAGTCATTTGTGTCTTGTCTTGCTTCCCCTTCATTTAAACTTCTACTTGATCGCTTGGGTCATCCACATTTGCCAAAATTAAAACCAATGGGTCTTGAAGTAAACTTTAAGTTCAAGAGTATGAATCATGACAACTAGGAAAACATCTATTTCCAAGCGAAATGAATCAAGACATTTGGGAACCAAATTGTTACATATTTTGGGTTTCAATATTTTGTTACATTCATTGATGAATACTCCAAATGTACTTGAGTTTATTTAATGAAAGATCATTTTGAACTAGTCTATCTATATATCTTTCTTGAATGAAATAAAAAATCAATTTGGACAAGTTATCAATATCTTCAAAAGTGATAATGCTAAAGAATATTTTTCTTTTGATTTTTCTACTACTTCAAGCTCACAATTTTACATCAATTCACTTGTTTTCATACACCTCAGCAAAATGGTATAGAAAATAAAATAGACACTTGGTTGAAATTCTATGCACCTCATTACTTGGTGCTAATATACCAATTCATCACTAGGATGATGTTACTTTAACGCCTTGTTTTCTTATCAATACAATGTCTTGTTTGTCCCTTGATAATAAAATTCCTTATTCCATTTTGTTCAAAATTTACCTCTATTTTATGCTACTCCTCGTGTCTTTAGTTATGTGTTTTGTACATGAAATGACTCCAGGTCTGAACAATTTCTCACCAAAGCCCATCAAATGTGACATCCTAGGATATTCACGCCTCCAAAAAGGGTATTTTTATTCTCCAAAATCAAAAAGGTACTATATGTCTGCAAGTGTCACCATTTTTGAAGATTTCTTCCCTTCTTCTCTTTAAGAGGTTGACTCTGTCCAACAAGTCTTATCATTCGAGTGTTATACTCAGAACACCTTAAATCAACCTAACTCTCCACATTCCTCTACTACATCAAACCCAACAAAGTCGTCATTGCCACCTATCTTCAGTTACCAATATAGGCCACAAGTGATTGGTCTACTATTGCATGGTGAGTCATCTTCATCAAGTCTTTCACAATCGTCACTCAATACCACAACTCCCGCTAATGAAGATTCCAATTGACCCCTTTTTCTCCAAAAAAGTACTTGTTTATTTACAATTTTCTAAGTTATCATTGATTATCTCCTTCTTACTTCTGATTTATTTCCTCGATGTCTTTTGTTTAGGGTTTAATTGCTCAAAGGGAGTCTAGGTTGGTTTATAAATTGAAATGGTCTCTCTATGTTCTCAAAAAAGTTGTTGGCATTGATGTAGCTCCATTAAAGAAGCATTACAATTTCTCAAAGGAAATATGCATTTGATATCTTGAAAGAGACATGAATGATTGATTGTATACCGCAGATAGTCCTATAGATCAAAATCATAGATTAATGGCAGAACAAAGTGACCCCTTCTTAGATCCAGAGAGATACACAAGACTTGTGGTTAAACTTATTATCTCATTATTATTAGGCTTGTCCTATCTTCTGCAGTTGATGTGATTATTCAATTTATGCAAGCTCCGTGCATTGATCAGTGGAATGTTGTCCTTCACATTCTCATATACTTCAAAATGCTCCAGAACAAGGTCTACTTTATTAAGATAAAGGACGTGCCTAAATATCAAGATATTGTTAAGATGATTGGGAAGGGTCTCCTATAGACAAACATTCCACTACTAGATATTGTATTTTCATTAGAGGAAATATTATTTCTTGGAAAGGCAAGAAACAGAATATAGTTGCTCAATCAAGTGTTAAAGCCAATGAGATCACTCACTTGCGAACTTGTATGGATAAAACATTTTCTCCAAGAACTAAGGTTTTGTGAAATTCAACAAATAATTATGCATTGTGATAATCAAACAACTCTTCACATTCACGTGTTTCACGAGAGGACAAAACACATAGAAATTGACCGACATTTTGTTAGATTAAAGCTTTGTCCAAGGAAATTTACACCGAGTTTGTTGACCAATGATCAACTTGCAAACATTTTTGACAAAATCCTTAAGAGGACCTCTGATTCAATTTATATGTTCTAAGCTTGGAACTTACAATTTGTATACCCCAGTTTCTGGAGAAGTGTTAGAATAGTTTATATTATCTTCTGACCAAAATATTTGTAATCTAGAATCCTAGGGGTAAACTCTATTTTTTTTTTCTTTATCTTACAGCTTCTACTGTAAGTCATGGATCCTTCTATATATATATACACACACACACATATGTATATATATGAATCAGTAAATATATCCAAGTTAAGATCTCTCAACCTCTTTTTCTCATATATACTCCTTCAAGAGTCACAACAAAACTAACAACTTGAAAATGACAGGTTGACATTAAAACATTTGCCCATAATATGCTCAATCAAAGTAAAATACCAAAAACTCTAAAGTAAGTCAACCTAACTTGATATTTTACCTAAAAATACATTTAAACTCTACAGCTACAATGTAATGATTCACACCAACTAGAAACCAAACATGAAAAAGGAATGTATACTGCCAACAAATAAATGTGGCACTAGCACCACTAAATGAATTAATGAAGGGAAAGATACATTATGCTTGCAATATTTCCAAAAAGTAAATTGTGAGTCATACTAACTAATGGATTTTCTTTGGACAAGATCATACCTTGTTCTAAAATAAAACAAACCTCTTTATATTATATAATTGGCTAGGCCTACTGTGCAATCAGTTTATTTGAACAAACCAGTAAGGCTATCTGTAAGAGTTTTTGAACTGCTGGTTTGAATTTCTTTAAAACTGAAAATGTTTCTCTAAATTTCAATTTATCCCAACCATCTAGATGTTTCCTACCACTGACTGCACAATTAAAAAAGCTGATTCCATCACAGAGTCAATGATTTGTTTCCACACAGAAAGCATCCAAGACGTGTTCTTTTTGGGGTGATACAAGGTTTACTGTTAGTCAAATAATTCTGTCTCCATATGTGATGAAAAAATATTGAATATTCCAATCCTGCTGGATGACTATGGACAAACTAATGTGTTCGGCCTTTAACCCCTGTTGATAGACGGGTAAAAAGAAGGAAGATGGGCTGAGAACAAATGAACCAAGTAGGGAAATGCAAAACTAGAAGGTGTGACATGGATAACAGAATGTCGACATGGCAAAGGACATTGAAGTGAACTATTCTACCATGATGGGAAAAACAGTGGAGGTGTCCATAGGGTAGGAGAGAGTAGCAAAAACAGAGAACAGAAATTGGGTGAGAAATTGGTTAGGCTTTTGCCTTGGGGTGGGGATAGAGGTTCCGTCTTGCATCTCTGGTTGTCATCTTTTCTGCATTGCTATTTTCTGTTTTTCCTAGTTTCTTTTGTAAGCAGAAGTTATACTACCTCTGCAAAGGAGTTATTCGCCTAGAATATCATCTATTTCCTTTCATGTACTACCAGTTTCTATCACAATAAATTTTGTTCTTCTGCATTAAAAATGTTAGAGTGCCCATTGCAATGGGTAAGTGAGTAACTACATCAAAAACTTTTAAAGTAGGCCAGAATGCTTGAGTCAATTTACTAATAATTTAAGCATTTCTCATAATTTATGGTTATGAATCGGAGATCAAGGAATTTAAACCTGCCAGAACCATCATATAGATTTAGTGTAAACTTAAAAAAGACAAGTAAAAATATTTACATAATTTCAACCACCAACCTAGATTTATACTAGTGTGCATCTGCACACACATTGTACATTTATATCTCAATACAAATTATGCCACAGCTTAAAATTCTGGTACGAAATAGCTTATTAATGTAAAACCATCTACGGCTATTAACCTGTTAAACTCTGGCAAAAGAGATAAACATTGAGCTGACTGAGACAATTTTATTTATATTGTGGAAAATGAATCTATACGATAAATAGAGGAGATTTGATATCTTCTAATAACAAAGATATGATACTATAATAAATAAAAATGTCCTTAATAATACATATAGAATATAGATATTCTTGATTATATAGGATTAGTTCCTTCTTTTAATAATTATAACATAATCTAACAAAAGTTGTTGAAACTAGTTCATGACGTCAGATCATAGCCTCTATGATGCAGTTAGGAGTTTGATACTTGGTCTTCTCATTCTTCAAAATAATACTTAAATTAAGAGTATAAGGTAGGTGGGGTATATGCATTGTCCAGACTCAAGTCTGAAGGACTCTTCAAGAGGGAGTGCGTTAGATATAAAACCAAACATGACCTTTAATCTTACAGCTTAAGCTTTAGACACAGCTGAAGCTTCTCAACAGCTTTACTGGAAAAGTTCAGCAACACTTTGAGATAAAGAAACAAATAGTCAAGCACCAATGAACAATGTACTTTTCTCTAAAAGTTGTTTTACGTTTTATGGTTCCTTATCATGACCATAATCATCTAGTTAGTTTTATAGAATACATCAAGTTAGATGAACAAGCCAGTGCACAGTGGATGTCAGAAATCACAAGTCTATAAGACACATACAATGCAATTATGATGCCACCATTCACGGAGGATTACAGTAGATGAAAAAATCCTTAACGATGCAAAGATCAAATGAATGTATCAAATTATGGCCATATATAAATGTGATATCAGATAATCTACTGAAGAATTAACCTAACACTTCACCACCAAGCAATAGCTCAAAAAACCCAAGAAGAACAGAATTCATAAACAAAGAATAAAGAATGAAAATCTTCTTGTAAGCTAAATTATCCTCTAAAGATTTAAATTCACTATAAAAACACAATTCTTCACTGGATTAATGTCGATACTGGTCCATCACAACGCACTTGAATACTTTACAAAGACAAGAGAAAATTTTCCCAATCCCACATAAATTCTCAAGCTACATTATATTGAAAATTAAAATTTCACAAATTTGATCCAAACTGGCAATCCATTACTTCACCAGTGATAAAAACAAAGATTTTGACAACCCCATTTGATTCCCCACACCAAAACACCAATCTTGCCAGCAACTATCACACAATGATTCAAATGCACACCTCCCCACACCGCAGAAACAAAAAAAGATCATACCCAACACCAATTTTTAAATTCGCAACGATCCTATTATTATGAAAACAAAAAAAAACGGAACTTGTCTGCATTAAAATTAAAATTAAACACAATACCTGCAACAGTAACAGGAGAGTCATCATCCTTGGACACAACGTGATCATTGGTGGTCTCAAGGAGCCTCTCCTGCACCCTCTCACAGAGAGCACAGGCCACATGGACCACCCTCACGGCCACCTCCAATTCCTTGGCGTACTTGTCTTCCTCCATAGCCAAAAAAAGTGACAAACTGGGGTTGAGAATCAGATGATTCTGACGTGCCCACCTCGTAAAAAGGGGAAAAGGGAAAGCCAGAGTCGAGTACAGTCTCCTACATGATGGGTTTTGGCGGACACAATGGCATCGTTTCCCAAAGTGAAAAGTGAAAGTGAAACGTGGGGTGGCCCTTTCACTGAGAAAAAGATGAAACGAAACACGTCCAAAGTGGAGTTTCTGGGATTTGGTTTCTCGGAATTGCACCCTCTCTTCATGATAAAATATAGCAAAAATTTTAAGCACCTTAAGAACTTAATATCTTTTCTTTATTTTGTCTCGTGTGTGTATGATCCACCTTTAATCTACTTAGACGACACACTCTCTGCTAATTAATACAAAACATTTTCTTAATTATTTTAAATGATTTTTCAAATATATATATATATATATATATATATATATATACTTTTTAGCTAAATTTTGAAAGTTTTAAAATAAATTAAAAACAATTTTATATTTTTATAGGGAAAACATATTTAGTCTATGCATTTTTTTTATTAAACTTACTTTAATTTTTTTTTTCTTTTTAAACTAATGAATTAGTCGTTCCTCTTTTGAAAAATATAAGAATTTAATTTTTTAATTTAATTTATTATTTAGTGGTAATTTTTAACGATTATAAATTTTTAAAAAATATATCAAATTCACACATTTTTTAGAATTAATTCATTAATTAAAAGTAAGAAAATTCAATAATCAAAGACATTTTTTATTTTTTATATTATAGATTCCAAGTCTTCATGAAAAGAAACATCTTACTCAAGTTAGGAAAAACCACCGAAATTATAAAGTTTTATTATTGAATATTATCAGCTAAATAATTTTATACTTTTGTTTATTGTAGATCACATGTTTTCATCATAAGCAATCTTACCCATTTGAAATATTACTTAAATGACAATTTTTTTCTTCAGCTAATATTAATATATATATATATATATATATATATATATATATATATATTGCATGTTATAGTTAAGTAAAAAAAAACTATAAATTATGAAGTTTTTTCTAGACGAACAAAATTATAAATCTAGAACTTGAATATAAAATTATGGATAATCTAAATTATTCACATGTTTCGTAACAATTTAATTTTATCAGTAAATAAAAATTTATTTAAAAAAATAATATATTAATTAAATATTATTTTATAAAATAAAAAAATTATTAATATGTAAAATGATTTTTATAAAATAAATTTTAAATCAACATCTAATATTTAGAATCAAGATTTTAACTATTAATTATCTTATATTATGAATTAATCAATGATTTATAATTAAAAATTAATTTAAATTTTTAAGTGATAAGTAGTTAATATTAATTTAAAAAATATTTTATAAATTTATATTAATAATATAAATTATTTATATATCAATATTTTTTAGTTTATAAATAGTATTTAATTTATTTAATATAATAATTAATTATTTGTTATTTTTAAATTAGTTATTTTTAAATTATTTTTTCTCTTTTTTAGTATATATTATAATTTAATTTTATATTATAAATAAAATATAATTTATATACGGTATAATGATACCATTCCACCTCTTTTAATGTATAACTCAGTGATTTATTTTATATAAAAAATATTATTAGAATTTAAAATATTGTACGTGTTCAAATTGCTTAAACCAATAGTATCATTTGAATTATACTATAAAGTAAGAGAATTATGTGGAAAGGAAAACAAGAATATTACAACATTACTAAAATCCAAAACATAATAACATAATTTGTTTTAAACTTCTAAAAAAGTTGATAAAGTTTTGTATGATAGATTTTTCAATGCGACAAGAATTCTTTTAGGCTTTTACTATTCACTAAGAAAAAGATTTAGAAATGCTTTTTTTACAGGTAAAATGTTTGATTCTTTTATTCATATATATATATTATGACGGTTATTTTCATATAAATTGATGTTTATAACTGTCATAATATACGTTTGTGACGGTTTTCTAAATCGTCATAGAAATGGTCGGCACAAAGTTTATTGTAGCGGTTTTATGTTACTCGCCGCAACTTCCATCACTTTAAACATAGTGTAAGTAGTGACGGTTTTTATATATAAGTACTGTTAGTTATAATTGTCGCAATTTAATTCATGGAAGAAGATTATGTTACCATAATATATGTAAGTAGTGACATTTTTAACTAACCTAATTTTAATTTTGAATAAATAAAATTTAACCACCACTTTTTTATAATTTTTTTTATAATCTATTTTATACAATTAACCTAAACATATATAATATATTTTCATAATAAAATAAAATAATGTATAAAGTTATAATCATTCATTCATTTTATTTCATTGAAAATTAAAGCACGCATAATATTGTTCAAAAGTTTATACATAATTGAAAATTACAACACATAAAAAGTTCATACATCCCTAATCAAGTTTAAAATTAAAACACACATCCCTAATCAGTTTTGCTTCCAGCACTTGATCCTATTAATTGATTAGGTGATGGAGCACCACTTCCATTATCTGATGCCTGAAATAAATAATTTTAAGTTAATGAATCTGTATGTTTATAATTATAAAATAAAAGACACCAATAAATATTTATGATTATGCATGGTTGGGCGTGCAAAGCGTGTTTCACAACATCCCATTGTTATGTCCAGTTTAGGATGAGCAATGCGCTTGCTTCGATGAATGAGGTTTGGAGAGTGATTTGGATCGCAGTAGTCAACGAAATTTGAAAGCATAGAAACAGCGTAATCTTTAAAGGGGAAATAATATTTCCTTTGGTTCAATTAAAGACTTGGTCATTGGTTACATTCAAGTCACAATTTACGGTTATTTCCTTTTCTGATTGGTGCATAAATTTGTTGGTTTGTATGAAGATGATCTCATGATGTATTCATTTAAGTTGTATGATTGTTTGCCTCAAGTGTCTTCCTCTGGGTTACCTAGGAGAATTCTATATAGGCAGACATGAGTGTAAGTCTACTGAAAAAAGTTATGATTGAATTCATGTATAAGAGTTGAATTATCCCTAAAGTGGTTATTATTTTTTTTTATTGTTGTACTATTGAGGATTTTTCTATAGTAAAAACATACTTAGTGTTGACTATTTATCCATTTCTGAAAATAAAAAACTTTTTCTATTTTAAAAATATAAAAAAAAAAATTGCACCATTTAAAAAAAAATAAAGATAATGAAACACCCAACAGCTTCCCATTCCCAACCTACATAATAGAGGGAGTATTTTCCGCGTAAAGTCTCTTCCTTTGCTCAAACTTCCCATACTTCGTTACACGCCCATAATCTGATCCTCACCGTCCACGTGGTACTCATCCACGGAATACACCTCGTTTGAAACGAGTAGGTCTCCCGCGCCAAATACATGATCACAATCATTGGCACACCCATTTTGATCCTAACACCTGTCCAACCTATTCAATTCCACATGACACGCGTCGCACATCTGACGGCCCATACAGTTGACCTCTTAACGAACCGCACTTCACCATTTCGCTGTTTCCTTTATAAACTCATCAATTCACCCAATTCCAGATCAAAAACCGAGAGACCACTAATTCCTTAGAGCAACCAAACAACCGAAGAGAGGGAACAGCAAAGATTCAGTTGCAACACGACAACAACGTTGGAGAAGAACGAAGCATGGTTTGCTTTTGTTTTCTGGTGGATCAGACAAAGAAAGTGAAGCGGAGCAAGCCGGTGGCGGGGTCGTGCTCACGGTGCGGCGGCGGTGCCAGTGTGGCAGACATGATTACTCAAACCAGATTTTGCTCCGTTCCTTTCTACTGCAAATCTTGGAAGGCTATCATGTGCACTTTCTGTGGAGCCATGCTCAAGTCTTATACATGATGATGAATTTTTTTCCAAGAAAGTTTTAGATGGCTGCCACACATACCATAATTTAGGTTACAAAAAAATCTCACAATACTTTGTAAGAGACTAAGAAAACATCTGGTTTTATAGGATAGTGTTCTTGAGGTAAGTGATGATGGTTTAGTCACTTCATGTTAGAGAGCATGACCATGGTTTTTTTTTTCTCTTCATATAAACAACAAAAATGAAAATAGTTGTATTTTTCCATATGAAGATAATTCATTGGCTATAGCTTTCTTGCTAATTATGTCCCTTGCATTCTTAATTATTTTTAGTCCTAAGATAAAGCCATGTATCTATGGTCCCATGATGTTTTAATTGGGAATACCTTTGAAAATGTCGTGGGACACCAGCTGTAAGAAGTTTAATGCGAATTTATTAATGTTCGAAAGCAGTTGTAGAGTTCTAACAAAGGTACTTTGTATGGAATCTTCAATCCATGCTACATTTCATATTCATTTTCCCTGCACATAAATATTAGCACGTGTGTGGACAAAAGTATATACAAATGTATATTTATTAATTAACATTAGTTTATTCGTAACTTATATATATCTAAAAGCTGCTTTATATATTTTCCTATATAATTTAAAAAAATATTTTTGATATGTAATTTTAGTTTATATAAAATAATTATTTCATTTTCTTATTTCTTAAAAATATTTTTGGGAAATTTTTTCCTAACAAATATACTAATTTTTAAAAATATTTCATCCCAAATGTATTATTTTAGTTTTTTCTCTTCACAACGTTTTTTTATCAAATAAAATATTTTTATTACGTAAAATGCATTAGGTAAAATTATTTATTCTATCATTTTTATAAAACAGTTTTAATTTAATCGGCGTGAGAAACATTCATATGAAGTGACATTTTTATATAAAAACAAATGTTAATTTATTTTCTAAAATTGTATAATTAGTGTAATTGGTTTCTAAAATCAATAAACGACAAAATGGTTTTCAAAATTATACATTATCAACCAATTTCATTTTTGAAATTACAATAAGCAGTCAAATTAATTTCTAGAACAAAACATTGAAATTTTTTTGTCATAAAATTATAAATTATTGATAATTTTAGATTTGTTTAGAAAAAATAATCTTCCTATCAACTTTTTCAAGTCCTTCATTTCTAACTTGCTATTCAATTCATATTTAACATTTTTACTTTAGTTTTAGTATTGTTTACTATCAGAATATCATCTACATACAACGACAATATAATAAATAGACCTTGTACTAAGAAATTGAAGTAGATGCAAGTATTATACTTGTTACATTCAAAACCAATTATAGCAATGAACTCATCAAATTATTTGGTCCATTGTCTTGACGATTGTTTTAGACCATACAAATATATGTTTAATTTGCAAGCATAATTTTTTTTTTCCTTCTATCTCAAATACTTTTGTCTACTTCATGTAGATGATTTCGTCTATGTCTCTATAAAGAAAAGTCATCTTGACATCCTTCTTTTCCAGCTTAAGGTTAAGCTCGACAACCATAACTAACAACATCCTTATGGATTTTTGTTTTACAACAGGAGAGAAAATATCATTGTGTTCAATTCTTCTCTCTGTGTAACATCTCTAACAACTAACCTTGCCTTGAATCTTGGTTGATCAGTTCCTGGAATGCTATCTTTTTGTTTGAAAATCCATTTACAACTGACCAACTTAGAACCTTGAAGTCTACACACCAGAGTCCATGTATTATTTAAGTAAGTGACTTCATCTCCTTATTTAGGGCATTTAACCATTTAGTCTTCTCCTTGCTTGCTAAGAGAGACGACACACTAGAAGGTTCATCTTCTAGCACCTCACTAGCAGCCATTGAGGAATAAACAACAAGTTCTACAAAACCATATCGCTCTAGAACTCTGATCATTTTCCTAATTTTATCTCTAGTTATTTTGTAATCATCATTAGCACAATGTTCTTCATCAGACATAACAAAACGTGTATAATCTTCAAACACATTAACTAAGTGTTTATCATCTTTAGATGTATCAAACAATCTCATGGCTTTAGATTTGCCTCATCTTCTGGACTCCACGTCAATGTTAGCCTTCCCAACATCTTTATTATCAATAAGATTACATTAAAAAACTTCATCTTTATAAGCCATTTCAGTTTTTCTGAAGACAACATCTCTGCTAATAAAATTTCAAGAGTCTTCATTTTTAGAATCATTGAAGGACATCTATTTATTAGATAAACAACAATAGCCTCAACCTAAAAATTCTTTAGAACTCTAGAACTCAACATCATACACCTTACTCATTATAGAATAGTCTGATTGAGTCTCTTTACTAGGCCATTCTGTTATGGTGTTCCTAGAACCGTCGTGTGCCTTGTTATACCATGCTCTCTAAAAAAATTTGTTAAACAATTATGAACAGAACTCAAGCCATTATCAGTTTTGAAATATTTAGCCGTCTTACCAGTCTAATTTTTTACTAGATGCTTCCAGTTCTTGAAGTTCTCAAATGCTTCATCAATGGGTTTACTTATTGTAGACCCATAACTTCTTTGAGTAATCAATAACTGTTAATAAGAAGTAGTTGGAACCAGAGTGTGACGCAGTAGGAGATGGGTCCCATACATAAACATGAATATAATCAAAGGTCTCCATCGTTCTCTTTTAACCAATGATGAAATGAATTCTCCAACCTTTCCTTTCGCTACAATGTTCACAGAATGCCAAATGGTCAATTCTATCTCTTCCAAAGAAGTCTTCTTTGTTCAACTCCACTGGCCCCCCTTTTCACTTATATGACCTAATCTTTTATGACATAACTGTTTTGGTGTAGTCGATCGTTTCAGTGGTAGACGCTGACCCAAAGATTACAACACCTTTCAAAGCATACAAACCATTCTTTCTCACACATTTCATGACCATTATGCACTCCCTCAACACCTTCATCATCCCCTTTTCACCTTTGAATATATATCCTTTCTTTTCAAGTTCTCCAAGGGATATTAAATTTCTCTTCAAACCATGTACATACCTAACTTCTTCAAGCATTCTCTCAGTTTTATCATGAAGATGAAACTTAATTGTTCCAATAATAATTATCTTGCAGGACTTGTTATCACCAAGAAGAACATACCCTTCTTCAAGTTATGCAAATTGTTGAAACCAAAGACGATTAGGTGTCATATGAAATGAACAACCAAAGTTCATAATCTATTCACAATCATCAACACTACTCGACGCCATAAGGACCTATGATGATTCATAATAGTCTTCTACTAGAATTGTTTCACCAGATGTAAACGGTCAATCAATTTGTTTACTGCATCCAAAGTGATGGATCGTTAGTTTGTAAAAACAAGTAGAATAGTTTCATGTCTTGTATTTTTGGACAACTTTCAAGAGTAGACTTTAAATAAAACGTGTACAATCTAGAAACCCTCAAGCAAGAGTTTCTAGAGCTCATATGAGCACAAAACACTACCATATAAGCATCAAGAACTCACCCTAGGTTAGCTAGACAAGCCAAGGTTAAGGTAGCTTAAATGGAAGCCTATAAATAAATGCTTATAACACTCTTGTATTCAGATTTGATAATATTGAATAAGTAAACTAAATATTTTAGACTTCATTCTCTCCCAAATCTCCTTTTGTTAGAGAGCCTTAAAAGGACCAGTGAACCCTAAAAAGTTGGCTCAACCTCTTTCTACTTTAAGCATCTATTGTCACTATTCTCATCACTAAACCATTCCAATTCTCAGTGCATCCATTCTCATTCTGCTGCCACTCCATTCTTCTTCCATAATCCATCAACTTGGATTACATTAGTAACATAATAACATGGATATCAAAAGTATCCTAATCCAATTGCCTAAGAAATTAGTGAAAAACTTGTTGCATCAAGCGCTTACTATTGAAAGTTAAAGCTTATAGTTAGGGAACAACTCTTTCTATTTAAAAATGTAGCAACCCAAGTGCCACTAAGGGTGGCAATGCGGGCTGGCTTGCCCCGCATAGGCCCGCCCCACACTAGGAGTGCTGACTCATTTTACTGGTCCACCCCGCATAAGAAGTAACTTGCGGGCCAACTCGTATAAGATTTTGTTTTTTCAAAAGTTAAAATTTCATTAATTATAAAAACTTATTCCTACTACTGAAAAATTAAAATTTTATCCTTGTTTCAATTAATTTAATTAAGATAAAAATATAAATTCAAATATGAGGGTTGTTAGAAGGCTTGATTTAAAATAATTAAAGTTTTGTTTTGCATCTATTTTTTCCTATATATGTATGTAAATGTATAAAAGTATCTTACCAAAGTTTTGCTACAAAATATTTTAATGAAGATGACTAATTTCTTAACTATCCTATTGAAATCTCTTCTTTATATTAATTTTTTATTAAATTTTTTTAAATATAAGACTTTGCTTAAAACTAAATCCACTGTCAGTCTTAATATTAACTCTTTTAGATGATTAAATAAAATATTCTTTTTCTTAGTACATTAAATTCATTTTTTTTAAATAAAAAAAAAAGGTCACCCTGCAAATGAGTGAATGAGATATGATTTTTTTTTAAAATAATTATTTTTTTATTTACGCGGGCCAGCGGGCTAGATTAGTGAGCCCATCCCGCACTTTTTTGGTAGCGGGCCGACCTGCATGACTCGCCTTGCATTGTCACCCCTAAGTGTCACAATTCGATTGTGACTTGACCCACTTGACCTACACCACATAACAATCAATGTCACTTACAATAATCTTCCCCTCAACAAATCTCCTACTAGGAATCACAAACTCTCGAACTCGTGATCCTCGCTCCCATACCAATTTTGGATTGAGTGTTTACGACTAGACCAAAAACTATAACTTATAGTCAAGGCACAAGTCTTTCTATTTAAGAGCGCAACAACCCCAACACCACAATTTGATTATGATTTGACCCACCTAACCTACGTCATCAAACGATTGATGTCACCTACAACACAAACTCAACAACAACAAAAAAAATACATAAAAATCTTCCAACTCAATAACTACATAGTTACAAAGCTTCCCATTTCTCTTAAACTTAAACTCAATAACGTCTCATTTTTTGAGAAAGAAGAGCAATAACATCTATAAATCAACAGTTTAGTCTAAAGATTAATTATAATACACTAAAAGATAGTGTATTTCAGATTACATGATAATTAAAAAAAATAGAAATTTTGATCAAAGTGGGACACTTAAATAATTTATTTTCTCCAATAATATATTGTACCAAATATGTACTCTTGTAGCATATTATGTCAAATAATTAACCAGATAACACAATTCACTCTAGCAATTAAATTTTTTGTTTATGAACTCGATTTTTTTTATTTTTGTTTTTTTATTTAAAAGTCAAGGAAAGAGAATTGATAATTTTGAGTTTAAAAAAAATAACTATTTAAACAAATTGGATTGAAAACTAATTTCTTAGATTAATTATTTCAAAAGTAATTATGTAGAATATAATAATTTATAATAAAAAATTATTTCAAGAAATAATTATTTAGAAAACATATGTTTTAAGCAATAATTATCTATAAAACTATGTAAATAGAAAAATTTGTTAACAAAATTATTATTTAGAAATTTTAAAATAATTTATCTTTGACTTATGGGCCTATTAAAATAGCACCATTAATAGCACTATGGGCCTATTAATAGCACCATCTCAATTATATGTTCTGAATTATCATTATTTTAGTATTTTATTTTCCATATTTTATACTTATAATTAACATTAATATTCTTAATTAAATCATGTCAAGTCATTCCTACAAAAAAATGTCATACAATGTAAACAAGTAGTACAAAGTCTTACATAAACTTTTTTATCATACATAATGATCAACTACTACCCTATCATATTCAACAACATTTACATGTAAAAAACAAAACCACTAATAATTTACTTGTAAACATTCACCTCATATATTCTTCTATCTCAAAAGTTTTATTTTATATAATATATAAATCGATGTTAAAACTTACATTTTAATTATTTAGTATATAACATATTGATGCTTCAACTTATAATCTTCGTAATTAAAATATTTATCTGATTCAACATATAATTCACCATAATAACATTTTTCATAAACAATGTAATGTAAAAAGTAAATTTTGTAAAAAAATGTAATGCAAAAAATAAATTTTAAAAATGAAAAAATAAATTTTAAATTAAAATAAATAAATTATTATAAATTTTAATATATAAAAATTTATATTTTAAAATGATAATAAATTAATTTAAATTTTAATATCAAATAAAGTAATTTATTTCAATATTTAATTAAAATAAAACATTAATATTTATTTATTATTTTAATTATTTATTTACGAAATATAATTATTAATAAAAGTAAATTATATTATAAAAGATTAATTTATTAAAAGTATATTTTTTAAACTTTCTTTGCAGTTTTAAACATAAAGTTTAAGCCTTGATTTTTTCTCGATTAACGTATTTATTTTTCTTGAATTTCATGCTTTCATCTCATTTCTTACTAAACAGTATTTTCACGATACTATCAGCAGAAACAAACATACCATTTGTTCTTGTTAGTTGACTTACTCGTCGGTTGACTCTGATGACAAGCTCTACCTCCGTCGATTTTTTCATGAGTTCGTCTTATCTCTTGCTGCTCTAGAACGTAGATCCATTGAAACAGAGGGAGCCCTACTTGTTGATGGCGCTCCGACGATCAAGTCAGTATAAGGCTTATAAGAATTTAAGAAGTAGTAAGGGTTAGTCTTGGAAACAGTGTACCTTAACCTGTCTCAAACCCCTTTTATAGCTTACCTTTTGTAACAACTTTCCATCACGAGAATCTAATCTCAATTGAAGGCATACTCAATAGGAAAATATTCTGTTCAGGGGCACACTCTCTCGGTGCTGCAACATAACAAAATTTTTCCTCCAGGGAGTGTATAAAATAATAACAGAATAACCATCAGGGCACCAACTCATGTACCAACATCAGGGGTCCATTCTGCTTATGTGGGCACCCTACTCATGGTGCTACGCTATCTTTCGTTATACATTCAACCTAACCACTACGTTCCCTAAAACACATGAGCTTAGGTTTAAAAAGAAAACATTTACTTGACCTAGACTCCATATGCACTAAGCGCACCCCTAGGTCCACAACTACCCTTCGTTAACTGCCTTGCCTTTACATACGAAAGGTTACCTTAATTTTACCATAACTGGCTTACTCGCACAACCGGGGCTCAATCACATGGCCCATTATACTGGCCCAACAACCGAGCTGACCTACATGTGCCATGCACCGAGATCTGACCACTGAGCACTGAGCTCTGAGCCATCTGGTCCAGTACACAAGCCCCCCAGGCTCGAGCTGAGCTTGATCCAGTGAAGAGACCATTTGTGTGCTCTGGTGGCTTACGTGTCAATCTCTCAATGGGCAAGTGTGACACAGCGCACACAACATTTCGGAGGTGACATTTCACCATACTTAATTGGGAGCGTACACGTGGCTTCTTCATCATCGGTGGAAAGGCGTTTCTGTTTGCGATTCCCCCATTTGTTTAAGTTAACGTTCGAAAACCTTTGCCACTTACTGTTTCATTTCTTTCATACTCATGAAGCTTTCGTGCCCCTCTCCCACTCTCTCACCCAAACCATTACCCTGTTGTTCGCATGATGACCTGTTTAGAATATTTGTTGCGATCATACTGCTTGAGCTGGGTCTATTTTGGGATTTATCTTTTTTCTGCTTACACTCATCATTATCTTTGCCAATAGCTTCGCTTGAATCTGAAATGTAACTTTGAATGTGGTTTTCCTTGCCTGAATGTATGTTTGAATGTGTGTCTGCATTTGCTTGTTGTTTGTATTTCTAGATACTCTGTATGATGGATTACCAAGCTATGTACCCCTAGGCACCCGAGAACCTATTAGAAGAAGTCTCGATATACACCTCTCATAAACAAATAGTGGCCTATATGAAAAGTGAACGCCAAAAGAAATGCCTTTTCGGTAGAGAGAACGATAGAGCCCTTAGGGTAATCCCGTCTAGAGAGGATGAGCATGTCTGTTGCGATGAGTCCTCAGACCCTGATGGTCCTTTTTGTTATTTTTATACCACAATCTTCAAAAGGATTCTCCTTCGTTTACCCTTGTTCAATTTTGAAAAAGAACTTCTCACAAAGATTAACGTGGTCCCTGCCCAGCTACATCCAAATAGTTGGGCATTCGTTCGGGGTTTCTCTATTCTTTGCACACAATTTAGCCTTTGCCATCTGTGGAAGTCTTCCTATACTTCTTTGAGGCCAAACGCCTAGGCCGCCAACTTTGGTTTTCCTTCAATGGAGTGGCTGGGAGAGATTGTTATCGCTCTTCCAACAGTCTTATAAAGGTTTCAAGGGTAAATTCCTGAAGATAAGCTGCAACAAGAGGAACCCAACTCTTCTGGATGGGTTTCCCTTATATTGGACTAAGAAACCAACCTTCCAAGGTGCTTGGTGCTTGGAAAGCATGTAACAATGTGACCATGAGGTTTTCCATTTCTTCTCTAGCTTAAAGGTGGTTTTTGACACGGCCACCCTCATAAGCCAAGAGTTCTCCCCAGGGGGACTAAAAACGTATATTGGTACCTTTCATTCTCTTACACTTAATGATGTTGACTTGATTATTGTTGCTGAATTTCCCATGTCTTTTTTGCAGACAACATGTTGGCCCGAATCAATAAGAAAGATTTGGCAGAAAGGGCCAAAAAGATGAGAGCAGTTGCCCAAGCGCCCCCAGCTCAGGATATCAAGCTTAAAGTTGTTGTCACCGTAACTCCAACTCCCGCTGAGGACGACTAGAAGACCTACTCTAGAACGATCTTCAAAAGGAGGAGGAAGACTGCAGCTGTTCCTTTCGAGATATCTTCCTCAGACGAATTTTCTCCCTCCCAGCAGGCTCCTCCGCCAAGCCCATCCCTACCTCGTGATATGGTTGTGGCGCAAGAAGGCGAGGGCATGAGTGTCTAGGAAGAGGGAATGTGGGACATATGTATTGCAATAGGATTGTATTGCAATAGGATAATTAGATAATTAGATAATTAGATAGCACATATGTATTGCAATAGGATTGTAAGTATGTGTGTATTTTGTTATTTTCAAAAACCAATATTTTTTTGAAAGTCGAGCCTCATTATAAGCTTGTAAAAAAGACCTTAAGATTCATGCTTCTAATATGATTGTGATAAAAAGATGAAATGAAAAACAACTGTGATTTGTTAGGATTCAATGGAAATACAGAGAAACACTTACCTGTGAGAATATGAGAAGAAATTCCTTGATGAATTATCATTTCATTGTTTGTGTTATCCTGGAAGTTGATTGTATCTATATCTTGCTATATTTGAAGTTGGAAGCACCATAAGTTTCTAATTTAATTTGTTGTTTAGTAAATAAAATTGTTTTGATATTTTAATTTAAATATGATTTATTTATATTCATTTACTTTGCTTGATGACAAGAAGGATTAAAGGTTGGGGGGAGTTAATAAGATTCATAATTCAGTAATATTACATATAAGTAGATAGGCACTTATGAATTTTAATTGATTAAATAGTTATAATTAAACCCCTAATTTAGGAATTTGAACCTTTTTACATATTTTTTATTATAAGATGAATGTGAACGGTTTATTCCAAATTTTTTGTTAATTTCAAGATTTTGGAGAAAATGTAGATAAAAGGGCTAAAGGAGAATGAACAAGATGAAAAGGAAAAGTTGAAACATTGGAAACTTGCCTAAAATTCACCCAAATTCGCGCAAGCAAGATCACTCTAGAGGAACTCACCAAGCGAGTTCACTCTAGCGAATTTGGGTTTGTTCTCGTCAAACTCGCTTAGGCAAGATGTTAGCCCAAGCCCAATTAGGTTAAATAGAAGGCGTGAGACATAACCCTAGACATCATTGAGATAATATAGAGAGACAAAAAAACCCTAGAGGAGGCAACAGTCAAGGATAAACATCCTGGATCTTCTTTTCTTGCTTTCTATACTTGTAAGAGCCAACATGAGTGACTAATTCTTCCCTTAGAGATTGAGAGTAATTTGTTCAAACTCTTATGTATTGAAGTGATATTTATCTATAATATTCAGTTCTTGATTGATGATTGGTATTATCATTTTATTCTTAAAGCTTGAATTATTCCTAATTTTTATCCTTAGATTTGATTGGAAAGTACTTTTAAGCATTTGACCTAAATGATAATGCTTAAGATATTTGAATGCTAGGAATAAATTTAAAATGTTAATTGCTTTATAACACCTGTTCATATTGATAAGGAATTTTTATAAATATGCGAGAAATCGATATTTAAGAGACTCTCTTAATAATTTTGTATGAGAGGAATCAATATGAATGATTTTTATATGTGCATCAATATCAATCAAGATTGAATATTATATGCTTTTGAAAAATATAGACGAGTGAGAAGGATGAACCTCAATCCCAATTTTCCCAATTGATTAATACAAATATTTTACTTTGCTTTATTTAATTTCTTACTAATCCATCATAAACACAACCTTTTACCAACTTTTACCTATAATCTTATATTAAGTGAATAACATACTTGAGAATTCAACTGTTTATTGTGGGTTCAATATTTGTCCTTAGGGACAATTTATTACTTTTGACACAATACACTTGTCGTAAAATAGTTATCAAGTTCACATCCTCATTTAATGTTTGTGCTATCTCGATGGTTGAGTTCGTCTTGGTTGAAATTTGTGATGTCTATGATCAAGTTTTCAAGAAGCCCTCACCAAATCATGGGGACTTTCTTTATCTACGAGTTCTTCTTTAAAGAACTTGACATTTTGTTTCCTTTATCTCCCTTTGAAAGACAAATGCTCATTACCATAGATGTGGCTTTGAGTCATCTTCACCTAAATAGTTAGGCTTTCTTGAAAGTCTTCAAAATACTTTGTCACTACCTTCAAATTAGACTTACCATAAATAAAATCATGTACTTCTACTAATCGAAGCATGCTTTTGAGATTGGTTAGATTTCCCTGAACAAAGCTTAACATGATCCTCTTTTTACCATCTACACATCATCCTTCAAAAATTTCAAAAATAAGTTTTTCAAACTGAAATGCTTGCCATAAGATCCTTGAAAACGTATTTTCTTTTACCCTAACTTTGCTCCCAAATTTCCTCTATACTGGAAAAGATCAGATAAGTTTAATGTTGAGAAGAAAATAGACATAGAAATAATAAAAACCTACCTTAGCAATAAATGTCTCCTTAGTGTGCCCCTACCGAAGACTCTATTGCCTTGTTCACGGGTAAGGTTCTAATTTTTTTTTTGTTTGCTTGTAAATATTTTATATTGATTATGTTGATTGTTTATGCAAACTATTATCAATATCAAATCAAATCAAATTATTGTACATATTCTTATACTTAGTGAATGTTACTTAGGATTTTAAACAATTGTTCTTTATGGCTTCGATATCCGTCCTTAGGGACAAATTATTACTTCTGACTTGGTACACTTGTCGTTAAAAGAGTCATCACACCCCCGCCAAAGATAGCTAATCCTCCTCCATCAATGAAGGTAACAGTGCCACACTCGAGCCAAACGACAATTCCTACTACTTCAAGTGCACAAAGTGTTCCTTGCCCTCCTCCATTACCCGAGTATGGGCGGTTTGCCTTGCTCGGGATAATAATCCAAGGAAAATAAGGTTCATTGACCAGAGTAGATCATGTATCTATCTCGACACTAAACTCCAACTCCTTTTGTCACATAAATATGAAGGCGAGTCAAGTTAGGCTAGAAGTGAGAAGAGTATTCCAGTCCCATATGATGTCGAGTTACTAAAATTCATCGATCCAACTTAATGCCTTGACTTTGCAGAGATAATGATGGCTAGAAACATGGTGTTCATCCATTATTGAAAAGGTGCAATGATTGAGAATTCTAATCACTAAGATACAAGAGCTTGAGCAAAAAAAACCAAGATCTATTGAGTTAGAGCTCACTCTCTTCGCTAAACCATTAGAACTCGCTCTAGGTCATGGTAGGATCAAGGCTTTGGAGCCGAGGTGGAGCTGTTGAAGAAAAACCTCAAAGATACGAATGAGGTAAATAACAAGTTAAAAATGAGGAGACCAAAAACAAGTTAAAGGAGGTAGAAGTCTACGTTGTCTTCTCTAAGAATAAATTGAGAAAATTGAGAAGAGTAAAGTGAATTTAAAGATTGAGAATGTTGAGTTGCCTCAACCAACCTAGAAGGCTACGCGGAGGGTTTTAAAAAGGCAATGCGTTAAATGGTGCATTTTTCCATCTCTATAGATGTAACTTTATTTAATTTAGAGAGATATATCATTGGTGGAAAAAAAGTTAATGAATAATTGTAGTTTAATAAATTAATGAAATAAGTAACTTTTGAATAACTTGGTTTCTTTATTAGTGTCAAAGCTAGATATTTTAACTCAGCAAATATGTTCGATTTGATAACAAATTTATGAAATTTTTGAGGTTGCTTCCTCTATTCTTGTTATGGTTGAAGATGTGCCGCTTGCTTTGGATGGTGTCCTCGACTTCAACTTTCATACTTACATTAGAAGCCACCTCCTCGACCACGACTAGGTTGGCCATTATGGACAAAGTGGACCAAACCCCAGACTGTATGAGTTTTCAATTAGATCCCAAAATTTATAGCATTCTTTCATAGTGTATCCCTGATTTTGATGGTAGATGCATCGCTTAGTAAGGTCAACAAATGGAGGAGAAGGCATGGGTCGAGGTACTCAGACTAGTTGTAGATTAAAAGCTTCTTGGATTACTACATTTCGACTAACATTAAGGGAGTATAAGTCTCATATTTACTGACACTTCTCTTCTTAAAAGCTTGGACATTGGAGGTTGGAGCGGTAGGCTGAGCTTTGGCCCTCTTTCTGGTTTTGAGTTTTCCTTTATACTGATGTACCTGGCTATTCAGGCTCAGAGTGCATCCATATATCGACATATAAAGAGTCTAGGATAGAACTTGGACAAAGTTCTACATTCATCGAGTGCATGGCAACGACATGGTGCAAATCGGGAATGCTAATAGAGGCTTTGGAAAATTGGGTCATATACTACCATAAAGGCTTAACATCTCCCTGTGAAGGGAGGCTAAATCTTTGACCATTGGTTGCAATCAATAAATCGTGTTAAGAACCTTGCATAAAAGGTGTTAAATGAATCAATGGAGTTCCAAGGTAGTGAGTAATACCATTCGAGGACAAATTCGTTGAGGGTAGTTGGGAACGACCAACAATGCACTTTGAGGTCATTAAAAAAGAGGTTAGCCTAAGTTAGATAGGTTTTGACGTTTGCCCCCTAAGTTTGAGGATCCGTTGTACTTTTCTATACTCAACCACTTCCATTTAGTTAGGAGTCGAGAATTGTATAACTTCAAGGGTGAAGGGATGAGAGCTAACAAATGTCTGTATTGTTTCGTCCAAATTGGGAGTTGACAGTGCGTTGAAGGGAACATTTTCGTAACATACTCGTGATTTTGTTTGTATGGTTGATCCTTTGACCCAACTTATTAGTTGCGCCAAGTCGATTGTCTTCCAGGACCTCAGGATTGATTGTTATTCAGAATATGTTGTGTTTGTGACTCCAAATTACATTCTTTTGTTGAATGCGTCGTCTTGCTTGGCCCATATCCTTGATTGATTTAGGAGGGTTATGAGATGAGACTAAGTTACGTGTTCTGTGTGTTATTGTAGATGTTGTTTAGACCGATGTGTGGTCGGATCTTGTTGCAGTATAACAATTTTCTCAGGAAGAGCCTACATTTAATCTCGATGGGCCTGCATCTCATGGTGTTAATTTTGTAAAAATTCCATATCTTTGTTGAACTTGTGTTGTACGCCAGTGATGACATAATGGACGTTGGTTTTGGTCTTCGAGATAATTACCTCCATATGAGCTTTAAGAGTTTCAAGGGAAAATGAGTTCCTCTCACAATATGATGATGTTGACGTGATATTCTAACTTTTGGTGAGTACCATAAGAGCTTTGGTCTAGAAATAGTTTTACCGTGGCCTCACAGTGACACCAAATATTTTTACCTCTCAGTGACACCAAATGTTTTTGCCGAAGTTAAGTTGGAACCATTTGAGGTAGATGAATGAGCTTTTGGAAAAGTTGACCTCTTTATTGAAGGTTTATGAAACTTTATTAATAAAGTACAGAATGAAGATAAATATATAAAAATATTTAAATGAATAAACAAAATTAAGTAATCACTCCGTGGAGAATAACTTAATATCAAATAAGATAGTTACCAAAAATTGAATTGATTTGTCTATTATAATAAAAAATAATTTTTTAAATGAATTCAAATTATTCGAATTTAGGTAATTTTATCCAAATTTATAAAGCAAATAATATTATGTTGTTGTTTTTCAAGTATTGGATGGTAAAAGTTTCATTCTTATTTTACGAGTTTCCTACATGCAGAATTCTTGCAGGAAAACTAACGTGGGTGCTGATGAAATTTGATGACAAGCAACGTGAACACAATGATCGTCATATGTTTCTATCTTCTAGATGAAGGAAAATTCGTAACTAAAAATTGAAAGGTATCTACCCACATGGTTTTTTCTCTTGCTATCATTTTCTACAAAATTAATTAGATATTTGACCATCACACCAATGGAATTTGCACAAGTCCTAGTCACTAATAAACCTCTCCTAGTTTGTGTTATCTATAAAAATTATTATTACGATAAATTACACAAAACTATATATACCACTCAATTATTATTCATGAACAGAAGAATATACGAATAAAGACTCAACATCACAATCATGAATTTTAAGGAATTTATTAGAAGAAATTTTTCTATAAATATTTTTTAAGGAAGAAAAATAAAGTTATAAATTAACTTTCTAATTAAAATTAATTGAAACTGAAAATAGTTTATATATAAATTAGAAATCATATTTTTGAAAAAATAATCCAAAATCACTTTAGCATATGGAGAAATTGATTTATTTTTTCTTATTTTTTTTTATTAGAAGTGTTATTAAGGAAAAAATTCTTTATTAAAAGGAAGAGGAGAATTAAATGCTCCATCTCCATACCTTCTTCCTACACTTTTATACTTTTTTTTTTAATTTTAATAATATTTTTCTAAGTATAGTGGACGGTATGATGTCTTATTTATTTTTAAGTGTGGTGGTTGCTTGTGAGACGGGTAATGAACATTTTGAGGTAAGTTTTGTGGTGTTTTTACTAGTGGTGATTGTGTTTTCGTTCACTTAGTTTTGTCATTTTTTTTGGAAACCACAAAACCTAAAAAAAAACAGAAAGGTGCAAAAATGGAATAAAAGTCTTAAATTTTTTTTATCTTTGCATTGGAGAATGTTGAATACAACGAATCTTCTCGCCAACCCTCTTATACACGTTCAAATGATGAAACTACTATCTCAAACACTATGACTGAAAAATAATGAAGTGTTACGACTGGAAGAAAAATATGGAAGTGAGAGGGTGTAGCTCATGTTATTTAAAAATGTGAGATTATGTTTTATTTAGAATTATTTAAATTTTTTAAAAAGGATAAAATTGAATTTTCACATTTAATATGATGGTGTAGGGGAAGGTATGAAGATGGAGAGAAAATTTGCCAATTGAATTTTAACTTTAATAATTTTATTTCTATTTTAATAATTTAATTATATGATACTATTTAATAAATATTAATATTTTTCTGTTTTTAAAATGTCAGAGTGTTTTTCTCTTTTAAAATCTAATTTTAAGTTGAGATTTCACTGTGTCCATTAGTATCCGAAGTAAAATTAAACACATTTTTTACCACGTAATCTTCATTGAATATTTATTAAACTTATCAAACACAGGTGATATAACGAGTAGAATGTTTGGGTTTACGCATATTTTTGCTTATAAAATGCACAATTCTTTGAACCTTATTTGACTAGCTCATTTGATTCGTACAAAATTGAGTGGTATAGGTAGATACACTAAAAATTCGAACCATTCCTTATATTTATATTTATCGCTAAATAGAATCATACTTTAGAATAACTTATGATATCATGCTATTGTACAGTATATTTTATACAGTCAAAACACATAAATAATTATCGTAGTATTTAAATATTTAAAATTAAAGTTTTCAACTACATTCCTTCTTATAAAATATTTTTAATCATCATATTGTACTTTTGGTCACATAAAATCAATGCACAAATTAAAATAATTATTTAAATATTTACCACTGAAATTTGAAATTCCTTTAAATAAAAAAGGTTTGTTTATTTTTCATAAATTTACTCCTAATTACATATATGTTATTATGATTTTAATATAAATAATTTAAGAAACATATTTTTCATCTCTGAAAATAATATTGAATTTTTTTCTTACTTATATGATTAATTATACATATAGCATACAACACAATCTTATGGATAACTTGATATAAAATATAATAAGAAAAAAACATCTTAGTCCATGTACGTTTTGTAATTGTTTTTAGTTAGTTGTGAAAATAGAAAATGTGGAATGAATTAGAATAAATAAATTTCAATCTAGTTTTTTTTATTGATGTTATAATTACAAGAAATTGGTAAATTAAGGAAGATTCACCGATTTGAATTGGAAATTCAAATATAAGAATTAATTTTTTTAATAAAGAATATAGAGAAAATTATCATTCATGATTCAAATTTCAAAATGAGTAATTCTAAGTACAAAAGTTTACAAAAAAGTCTTATATATTATGTACTACGTACTCATGGATCCAATTATTAAGAAGACTCATCCAACAAATCTCTCAAACTAATGTCTATAGAAAGTTTCTAATTAGAAGAAAAATACAAAAATTTACAAAAGAATTACAAAGTTCAATAAAAATCCAACATAAAAAAAATACAGAATTTATATCATAAACTTTTAAACATCTTTGGTGGTCCTTTATTATATGTCATCCATGATGTCATCATACCATTCTTCTAAAGAAATTTTGACCTCAAATTCAACACTTTATTACCTCCAACAAACAAACATAAGTACTAAAATACTAAAAAGGTCTCAAAACTAAAATAATACAAAAACAAAAATCTATCAAATTGAGATTTGAATCCCATAATAGGCAAATATCTTATTATAATTGTGTTTGGAGATCTTCCTTTAGAATCAAAGAAAAACATGTAAAATACATCAAACAATTTCAACATTTATTCACAATATTTCACATGGGAGAAGTAAATACAATTTAATCTAATTTAATTTTCACAAAAATATAGGAATTGAGGGATGATTGAACTGGTGTACTATCCGATTGAAATGAAAATTGTTGATATTTTGACAAAGGGTGTAAAAACTTATAGGTTTGAGAGTACCTTGCACATATTGAAATAAAAGATGGGTGTTATAGACTAATTCAAAGTATGAGTTAACTTTGTTAGTATTACGAAGTGGACTTTAAGCCTAACTCAACCCCATAAAACCGGCTCATGAGGTTGAGGTTTGCACTCACTTATATACAATGAAATATCCTCATCTCTAGTCGATGTGGGATCTCCAGCACACCCCCTCACGCAGAGAGTGACAGCTCGTGTGTGGGATAACATATTATGGGTGGTCCTATGACAGTCCGATAGTGGGTGGCACGATAGGCCCAACAAACACTCGCTAGGATAGAATCGAAATGACTCTGATACCATATTACAAAGTGGACTTTAAGCCTAACTCAACAACTCGTGCGTGGGATAACATATTATGGATGGTCCGATAACGACCCGATAGTGGGTGGTTTGATAAGCCCAACAAACACTCGTTAGGATAGGCTCGAAAATGGCTCTGATACCATATTACAAAGTGGAATTTAAGCCTAACTCAACCCCATAAAGCCGGCTCATGAGGTTGAGGTTTGCACTCACTTATATACAATGAAATATCCTCATCTCTAGTTGATGTGGGATCTCCAATAGTTAGTTTGTGATGTGAACCTTAGGAACATATCAAGTATTGTAGAATACAAAAAGCAAAGGAGAATAAGAGTGGAGAAGAATAAAGAGAAACAAAAGGGGAGGCTATAAGTGCTTAAAGAAGAGATTAGGGGATAAAAGAATTGTAAAATTGTAGAAGATTCTAAAATGTTTTAGAAGCTTCTAGAAAGTGAAAAAGTGGATGTCCAATTAAGAGAAGGGAAGTAGAAAGGATCATGCATGAGATCAACTAACTCATGATTATTCATAATTAAGGTAGTTCATCACATGCATGCACTGTTATGATTTTTTTTAGCAAGTGAATCGAGTCAACTATAATATAGTTGATAAAGGGTTATCGTATCCTATAAGATTGGGGAGATGCTACTTCTTCCATAAAGCACAATGCATACATTTGACACATGAACTACACAATATTTGAAGGATGGTTAAAGGTAACAATAAAATTAATTATTTCCAAATACGATAAAGAGGTTGGATTGAATAAATGTTGAAACTAATATGCATTTAATGATATATATATATAATATTACAATTCCTTTGTTCCTTAAGACCAAACCAAGTTAATCCCTTAATCTTGGTTATCTAGAAAGCAAATCACCATAATCAATCCTTTGAGTTATAATCATTTGATTTGTGCATTAATCTTGGAACAATAATAGCCAACTACAACAACTATGTTCTCAGTAGTTGAATTCCTTGGCTGATTTGATTTGGTTCATAAAATGAAAGTATTTTCCAATATCAATCATGTTCTAATGTAAATAATAATGATTCCTCACTTATTAAGCGTTAATCATAAAATTAAATAAGATAGGATTGAAACATACTTGTATATATTAATCAAAATAATACATCTGAGTTACATTGTCATTCAATTTCAACAAACATTGATTTAGCTACTCATAATGATTAATAAAATATAATAAGATCCTAAGTAGCTAGCAGTTAAGACAATTTTGAATATTTGAATCAGTTTCACTTTCCTTTTCTCAATGTCTCGCTCTCGATGCCCTAAAACTAACTTTAAGCTTCTATTTATACTTGTTGAGGCATATGTTCCTATTCCATTGATTTCTCTCGGCGCCAGGCTAATCCGCTCAGTGAATTAAGATTCTTCATCTAAAATAATCTTTTGCACTTAAGCTTTTTGTGCTTGAGCTCAACATATGACCTTTCTTGGCCTCATAGTTTATATTATGTTCAACTTTCATTGGCTCTCTCAACAGATTCTGAACTTTAATTGTAGTCCTCTATGGAGTAGCTATACACAACACTGAGTCATGTCACTCAGCTTATTGAGGTGTTCCCTTTGAACCTTCTCTTCCTTGAATTTTCTTAGCACTCACTGGATCTTTTTTATTTTAGCATACCATTGTTTTTACTTTTGTGTTCTGAAAAAAATCAACCATAATTCTCATAAAGTCATAAAATTTCAATTACACTATATTTCTAAGTGGGTGGTTTACTATTTTATGAGTTTTCAATGCAATTCACTCCATTTAGGTGTCTAAATTAGCATTTTGACAAGTAAAATTAACACTTATCATGCACCTAACTCCAACATCATGTAAAAGTTGAATTTCCTCCACATATCCTCATCATAGGTAAATGTCCAAGAACTTGAATGCTTTGCACTTATTTTCTTTTCATCTGTAAAAGGTATCCAAACTCCACTCTGTAATAGGAGTTCCTCCTCTTTGAATGTTACACTCGGTTAATGAATACAACTATTTTTTTAGAATCCTAAGTGCCTTAAGAGTGTGATGTTATTTTATGAGATCTTATAAAATTCAATTTTACAATTTTAGAATCCTAGTTCCTAATTCAATTTTTTTGTTTTGAATTTTACCTTGTTTTGTTTCTTTCTTGCTATGGTTGAGACCCATTTTAGTCCATCCATGTTGAATACTTCTTCTAAAATATCTTTAGTTGATATATCCTTCAACCTTCGCAAAAGAAATAAATCAATTTTGTTTTGGTGGTTAGTTAGTTATAACAAATTATGTGATGTTGAAATTCTTATAAAATAGCTAAGAACATTTGTTTTCAAGAAGACAATTCTTCAATAAACAGACCTATATCATTATAATTTCTCTCTTTGTACTCTTTATAATTAATTCATATTTTGTGCATGTTTGTTTTAGTGGAAACTACACCACTTGACCTCTTTACCAATATTCCAGTCCCTCAAACTTTACCCTATTCATCATCCATAAAGATGTTTATGCTTCCTACTTCAACTTTACAATAAACTACAAGACACATAAACTTGAGATTCTACTTAAAAGTAATGTGCACCATTATCTATCAATTTCTAATATTTAAGATAATTTACCAACAATAGCATGTCATAAACTTTGATGTCATATGTTGGAGTGGGTATGATATAAACAATTATTCATTTTATAAAAACTCTAAAGATGAAAAAAAATTCCATGCAAAAATAGTGGAGTAATTATGGTAGCTAAATTAATGTGTTTCTCAAGTTCAAAGGATTAATTGAAGACATTTGGGTGATAAACTACATCTGTTTTAGAGTACTTATTTTTAAACGTAAGTGGGTTGACATTAATAGTGGTATCAAGATCGATGATCTAGGTTTTACCTTGGTTGACCTAGAAAATGTAGGTTATATTGAAGAGTCATTCATCATGACATCTCAGAAAAAATAAGTGTTTGATGTTACTAATCCCACTAACAAACGATGGTTAGTGGTTCTCCAAGGAAGAACCATGCATAGTACCGATGAGAAAGATTATTTAATACTTGATATTAGTGAGACTCCATCTTTCTCTACAAATATGCCAACCTTGAATGTTGATAATGAAGTAGATGATATGTATGCCACACATGATTATCATCATGGAGCATTATAGAGAACGTTCCAAATTGACAATGTACAAAATTTATTTATGTTTATCCTTTATATCTTATGAACTATATGTTTATTTTTATTTACTAATTTTAATTTACAATCTAATAATTATAACAAAGATATGTTTGATCCATCTAATATCTCCCCTCATTCACAAGGTGGGAGCAAGAGTCATTCATCTACCCAAAAAAGGGTAGGCAAGGAACTAGGTTGAGAGAGTTGACTCTCAGATGAAGAACCAAATTTGGCAAAGTATCATTGTAAAAAATCTTAACTTATTTGATTTATTATAAACATATATAATTGATATTTATTTCACAGGTTACATATAACGTCCCAAACAATGATTAATTAAGGACAAAATGGATTTCATATGCTAGGACATGATGGAGGGGTTTTATGATTGACCTTACTAGTTGTTATATTTATGGTGCATTGAGTGATATCATATGTTGGTTAAGAATTTAATTACCTTGTAATGTAATTATTTGATTATTGTATCTAGTAGGCTAAGAGGAAAGTTGCACATGACATTCAGAAAAAGAATGCTCACCCCCACAAACTGTCTCAAGGGGACTATGATAAATTGGAACAAAAAATCATAAAAGAGGCATCATGCTCTCATTCCATTAGGCACTCAAATATGAGCATTATAACTCGTCCTTCCCAGCATGATAAATGGAAGAGAGTTGGCCAAAGACCATTAGGGAATTACACATTTGAAGAAGGTCAGAGCATAGCTAACCGCATCGTAAGTAATTCAGATGATAGGTTGTGTTTGAAAAATTTAGCAATGTTTTTCAACAATTTGGTATGTCTCGCAGTGAAGCAGATCATTCAATTTTTTTACCTTCACTTGAGTGTTGGGTGTATCTATCTCATAGTATATGTTGATGACATTGTTCTTACAGGCAGTGATCACCATGACATCTCATAGGTAAAACAAAATCTTTGTCAACAATTTTAGATTAAAGATCTTGGCAAACTCATATATTTCTTGGGGATTGAGGTACCAAAATCCAATACTGGTATTGTTATCTCTCAAAGAAAATATGCATTGGATATTTTGGATGAAACTAGGTTGATGAATTCAAAATTTGTTGATACACCCATGGATCTCAATGTCAAACCTCAACCCAATCAGGGAGAGCCTCTATCAGATCCTAAGAAGTAAATAAGATTAGTTGAAAAATTGAACTATCTTACTATTACTCGTCCTAATATTTCTTTCGCAATGGCGAGTTAATTTCTTAATTCCCCATGTGAAGATATTTGGAATGCATGCATTCGTCTATTGAAGTACATTAAAGGCTCTCTTGGAAAAGGTAATACAAATCACAACAACCAGTCGATGACTAAGGACACCTCAAGAACTCCACAAAAAAGTCATTCATCTCAGTATACAAAGTCAGGCCTCACCAAACCTCGAGAGAGCATCAGCAGAAGAAGAACCAGATATAAACCAAAATATCTGAAGTTCTTTCTTCTTGTCTTCCCACAAAGAGAAGTTGTGTAAATAAATTGGGCCCACTTTGGGATCTAAATATAAGAATAAGCTAGAGTAGGTTCACATAGCATAAATGAGAGTGTACTTAGTAAAATGGGCTTGTGCCAAGCCCACCTTTTCAAGACAAGGCACCTAGGTTTAGGAAGGTTAACCTACCTTCTAGAAGTTGTGCCTAAGGGGCGACTTTGATCCTGGTCAACATCCTAGGCCACCCCTCTCCCTTTCCATTCTTACCCTTCACCCATCTTTCCCACCAAGGCACCCCTCCCTCTAAAGGGTGCCTTGCCTCATGTATTGACACATTGAATTTGGATAGTAAAGAAACTCTACATGAGTGTTTTTGTGAGACTTGAGAGTTCTCATAGTGGGTCTTATCTTGAGTGTGTGAGCACTTCAAGTGGCGGCTCTTTCACCACTCATCTTGGAGTGCCTCCTTTCTCCGAGTGGCGTGACAACCCTTCTTCTTCCATAAGCTTTTTTCACCCCTTCCTCTTTTTATCTTTCTTTTTGCGCCATCCATTCCATTCCTCTTTATGATATCATGCTTGTCTTTTAATTTTGGTTATCACTTGCCTTTCTTCATCTTATGTTCCTTCCATTTCTGCAATTTACTTTCATCATCATAATCACCATATTGTGTTTTTGTCTTTGCCCTCTAGAAGTGAACCTTCACACTTATTTAACCACTTAGTTAAGTTCGTGTCCAGTGGGGATCTTCTTTGGGTTCTCACCTTAAATTGTTAATCTCAAAAATCATAAACAAAAGAGGAACCTCTAAAATGTGGCAATCTAAAATCAACTCACATAAAAAGGTTTGTTATATGGTTCGAATAATCATACTAAAGTTGTTTATTATTCAGATGTTGATTAGACAGGATCTTCATCAAATAGAAGATCAATTTTTAGATATTGTGTCTCCATTGGTGATAACTTGATCTCTTGGAAGAGAAAGAAAAAAAGTTTTTGGTGAGATCTAGTGCAGAAGTAAAATATAGAGTTATGACCTCAATTACTTATGAACTTATTTAGCTTAAACAATCACTTAAAGAATTGTAATTTCAAGAGGTCACTCAAATGAACTTATATGTGAATTGTTTATGAAAGATTTTTGCAAATATTTGAAAGGTAGATTGAAAGCCAATGAGAAATCACTGAAGGAGAAATCAGTTCAGCCAAAAACAAAATCTATTTCTAATATGATTTCAGAAAATCAACTGGTTGGTTTTGCAAAACAATCAATTGTTTTATCAACAGTTATTAAAATCAAAGCATAACATATTTAAATGAGATAAGGGATAGAAAGATCAACACAAAAAGTTTTATACTGGTTCACTCTTTACCAAGAGCTACATCCAGTCCTCAGAAACCTTTGAGAATTTCACTAAGCACTCAAACACCTTGATTACACAACACACACCAAAATGGTGATCTTGAACCCTTCAAGAATACACACCACATTTGGCAAACAACACCACATATCACATAACAGCCTTTGGATATGCACAACAACAGTTCTTACAGAAATACAATAGTCAAGAGAGAAAAGGAATGATAACACCTAGTTCAATCACAAATTGAAAAATGAAAATTACAAAGCAATCCTATTCCACTCTTAGAAAGAACCCAAAGCTTGAAGCAATCTTGGAAAACAGATTTGAAAGAGATAATCTGAATCACTAACCAGGAGCGTAAAACTGATTATTTAAACTCCAATTAGTTGTTAAAAACATTTAATGCAAGAGTCAAATCATTTTTAAAACTATTAAAACAGATTAAACTACTTTAACAAAAGTTTGTTAAGGATTTTAAAAAATCAATCGATTGAAAACACGAAACAATCGGTTGAAAGCAAGGTCAACCGATTTAAAGCTTTTTCAAATTCTTTTAAAAATAACTAAGTGTAAAACAACAAGTTGAAACGACAATTCAACAGGTTGATTTTCCACTTTATTTAGAAAACATCTTTTTCAAAAGAACTTGAATCAAGCAACCTTGGATCATAACTATGAATGGATTAAAAAAATTCAAACAATACAAAACACACACACACAAGCAGCAGAAGAGTCTTCAAGCAATCCACTTGGATTTGGAGACATCAAAGCCTATCTTCAACACAAATATCAAAATGTAGCAATTTATTCTCCTCATAACATATTAATCAAAAGGAAAACCAAGGCTTTTGATAACTAATAATCATTAAAATCATTTAATCATGACACCAACTAGATGTCATGCCCTTCACTAC
>Ga0123342_1001075_pt1 | contig 45527 bp, 18 predicted proteins | sample Turbeawhitnodule_FD_89960 | JGI IMG/M metagenome (GOLD analysis project Ga0123342, IMG submission 89960) | Root nodule microbial communities of legume samples collected from Mexico - Turtle bean Mexico white nodule | ecosystem: Host-associated > Plants > Roots > Nodule | place: Mexico: Nepantla...
CTAACAACTTCTTACTGTCAATGCCGCAACAGCATGGAGTTAGTTACAAGGCTAACAGAAAACTACGCTTCAGTAGCACAACCATCAGAGTCTGATCATGATAACTTGCACTACAACAACATTTATATGCGAATATAGAAATAAAGATTATGTCATTCTTAAAATAAGTATGAAAACTATCAGCCTCAATAATGTTATTATCTTCGAAATAACTGATAAGGATATATCATAAGAGATAACAAACTAGTAAAAACATAAAATAATTATGATATAAAAAAACTTATTATTGTGTCTCTAATCTATTCTCCTATAGCATGTTGGTGACACTTGATGTTCAAGTTAATTAGTAATTTTTGGCATGTGATACTAATATACTTACAATAATTCATTGAACACTTTCAACCACATTAGAATGAGATAGACGCTCCAATGCTTTAGTAACATGAAATATATACGATAAATGTAAACATAAATATAATACAAATATAATATGTATTTATTAATAATGAGGTGAATCATCATAAAAAAATAACATAAATACTATTTACTTAACATAGGATCCCTTATTAGGGATAGGGATATTGAAGATATTATTGTAATCCTATAACTAGTTTTAAATTCCTTTTAGAAGAATAGAATTCTTTTAGGATGTTGTTCCAACTTACACACTCCATGCGCGATGGATTGGCGAGTGGGTGACTCATTTATTTGGATAGTGAGTGTGTAGATGAAGAACATTCTACCTCATTTTTTTTCTCTCAATATAGGACAAGAGAAATTTACTTGCATACCCTTAACCCTAACACATGCATGACACTACGAGATAATGGCACTAGCACAGTACAAAATCAATTTTTCATGCAATGTTTACAACATGAAAATCGATTTATTAATTTTCATGAGAATCAATTTTGTTAATTTGTTGGTGATGAAAATCAATTCTTTGGATAGTTATAGAGGGGTCAAAATCAATTCTCCCATGTGAGTAAATAAATTTCCTTTGTGTTATTTAAAGGAGAATTATCCTTAAATTAATTTTAATGTTCTTTGACTTTTATAGAAAATCGATTCTCATATTAAATATTACATATAAATAAAAATATTTAATTATACTATCAACAATAACTTATAATTATAAATAATGATAGTAACAAAATAAATTATAATATAAATAAAACATATATATTTATATAAAATAAAAATATATATAATTATTATTATTATTTTCATAAATTACAATATATTTAATAATATTATTTAAATTTAATACAAAATTATTTTATATTAAAATTAAAAAAAATGAAAATTATGGATAATTTTTAGGTAATAATTTTCAATTTTTACCGATAATTTTTCATCCAAAAATATTGACAATTATGGATATGCTTATTTTATTTTTAATTGAAACAACATAATTTTATGAAAAAATTTTATGATCTGACAAATACATTTATTTTTCCTATTGTCAATTAATATACGGTACCAAAATAATATTTTAATTACAATAAATAAAAAACAAATAAATATTTTTTTGTACTTTAATAATATTATTTTTATCATAATTTTTAATTTTTTTTATGTGTAATTCGTATTTTTTTTAAAATAATTATTTAACTGTTTCAAAAATAATTTTTAAAAATTTAATTGACTCAAATAAACATATCATAATTTTTCATTCAAATATTTTTTAACGACAAAAATAAATTTATAAATTATATTTTACACTTTTAAAAATAATCTCTTAATCATTCCATTATTTATAAATTTCAATAAAATATTTTCACAATTTTACTTTAATATCTCTCGATTCAAACAACACCAAACGTTCTTTTAAATCCTCACGCATGACTATAGTTGCGTCCGTGGTTAAAAGTTAAATTATGTGAAAATGAGCAGGCAATATAGTTTGTTTTGTGATTCACGTGCAACTCTATGTGAACATGGATACTTTATGAATAGGAATGGTTGCATAAGCAACTAAATGACCCCTTTGCCCGGCCAATGGCTGACACTTGTACTACACCCCCATTAACTTCTTTCAATAAACCTCACCATTTCTAACTTCCTTCTCACCGCCAAATAGTTCCTTTATTTATACACAACAAAATATTTCTCTTTATTTCATGTCATTTGTATAATGGAAGATGGTTTAAAAGTTTCGTCCATATAACAATTTTAGAAATTGAAAAATCAATGGTTCTGTTACAAGATCGTGCTGCCCATATCGTCTTTTCTTTGGACGGAAAGTGGTACAAGGAACAACTTTCTTTAACATGTCAAGCACCCACTTGTACATGCTTCATTGATGGTTTAAAAATTAAAATAAATAAATAAATTTGATATTTTACAATAATTTCCGGAATATCTGTCGCATAAAATTTCTTAAAATACCTTTTTCTTTCAATTTCTAACATATAGTAAAACTGTCGATCAAGAATTGGGGGTATTCCCAACCCAACCCAACCCATATATACTCGTGGAACATGTAAACTTAGAACAGAGTATTGTGTTGAAATCCCGTTTGCAATGATTCAGGGAAAAAGAAAATTCCCATTATCTAAAGCATAAAATGGATGATGCAAGATTTTGAATATATATGATTAAGTTTAACGCTGTTTTCCATGATTTGAACTAATAACCAAACACGTTAAATCATCCATATAGGGTTGAACCCAGTAAAGTGAGTGGGATGAGATGTATTGCCACTTGTAGTTTTCCAGCAGGACTCGTTGATTTAAAATTTCTTCCTAACGGGAAAGCTATTATTATTATTATTGTATCGATTGATAATTGGTGATTTACAAGGGGATGAATAAAAAGTCCTGCATTTCACGTGCTCTCCATTAATTACGACGAAGGGGTAGCGGAAGATGATGATGGAATCCAATCATTTCCTTGAATGAAATTCTGCACTGAATACGCTAGGATGTGGTCTTGAGGGATCTTGCTACTCCAGGACACCCTCTGAGACAAATCAGAACCAGGTCCCTTGTTCCCAAACTCCCCATAGTAGAGGGTCTTGAGGGCAAAGTCACCACTCCATGGCATCCAACCCTGGGGTGTCAAAATCACCGCCAACTCTGAATTAACGAAAATCGTTCTGGAATAGTCCTTCCAAGGCCTACCCAAATAGTTCTTGTGCACCTTAGGGTTGCTGTGATACAAAGCCAGGTACTCCTCCGTCCCATTAATCACACAGTTCTGGAAAACAAAGCCTGTGGGTTGTGAAGGGTCTGTTCTCCCATGTGCAGTGATAGCATTGTTCTCGCCCTTCTCTGGATGCAGTTGCCTGGGACGAACCAGGACGAGACAGTCTTGGAAAACTGCAGCAGAGTTTCCAAAGATGAAATCCACGTTGCCCTCAATGCGGCACGACTTGTAGAATTGGCGCAGGGAGTGAGCATAGAGAGTGTCTTGGTTGCCCAAGAATTCGCAATTCTCAATCACCGAAAGATCACTGTCTGATCTGAATGCCACTGCTTGGTGTGCGTCAGGACCAGCCGTGTTCTCAATCGTCAGATCCTTTGCCATGAATCCATCCCCAAGAACAGCTGCCATCATAGTTATATCAAATTAATTAATTATTCAAATCTTATACAAAACTCCTCTTAATTTTAAAACACTACAGTCTCACTCTTTTTACATTAAAGATTTAAGTTTTAAAACTATTAGTTTAAATTTTTCGTACAATTCTCAAAATAAGAAGTATAAACATAATTATAGAAAATTTTAAAAGATACTAAATCAATTTATTCTACAAAATTAAGTTAAATAGACATTTTAATTCCTGAAAGTACAAATAGTGTCAATTTATAAAGAATAAAAATATTAATATGCAATATTTTAATATGTAAAAAGGGAGTTAATTTTTATGCAACTATTTTATCCAGGTATACTATTTCTGCATTCTAATTATTTAAGTACCAAATTAATGTTAAGCAGTAAAGTTAATGTAGAAAATTATGCTGTGTTACTCATTTGAGAAGAAATGTGATTTTTCATTATCTGGAAGAGCTACTGAGGGGACGAAAATGACGAATTTACCCATAAATATATAATTGAAACGTACCGACGGTGGCAGAGTTGTAAGTTGTCATGGCTTGTAGCCCCACGTTAGCGTCACCGGTTATTACCGTCTTGCCAATGCCGTCACCCAAGAACACCACATTCCTCTTCGCTAACGGAATCCTAACTGTCTCCTTGTAAACTCCCTCTTTTATGAGTATGACAAACCTCTTCTTCCCGTCGCCGTTATCTGGCGCGGCGTTAACGGCCTCTTGTATGGTTTTATAACAGCCGTCAGCTCCGTTCTTACAGACCGTAACGTCGGGCTTCAAATTGGGCGGAACACCTCCCACGGGGCCGGAATCGCCGGAGGCGATGGTGCCCCAGAAGCCGTCGCGCTCGGTGACGGGAGGCTTCCACGAAGCGGTATCGTTTCCGAAGGCGTCGAGGGAGAAGACCATGTTGAGGGCGTTGCTGGAGAGGGATTCGAGGGAGTCAATGAACGCCATGGCTTTGCCGACGGCCGCGGACTCGTTAGCATATTTGAGGCCGCTCCAGCAGTCGTACTGGTACGCGAGCGCGGCGCCCAGCCACGCGCGCGCGTCCTTGATTTTGCCTTGTGGCAGCGCGTCGCTGGCGAGGGAAGTGCGGTGGTTCGAGTTGTCCAATACTTCCACGCAGGTGGAGGCGGCCATGGTGAGGTTGCGGCTGCCGCCGGCGTTGTCCAGGAGGGACTTTACCATGGACTGCGCGGTGGCGAGGTTTTCGGAGTAGATGGCGACGGCGGCCTGGATGAACTGGAGAGAGGAGGGGTTGGGCGGGAGTTTAGGGTATTGGGAGAGAGAGGTTTGACATTGCTGCGGAAATCGCGTGGCAGCGCAGGCTTGTTGGATCTCCTGCGTGACGGATTTGACGGCGGCGACGGGCGGGGCTTTTCGGTGGGCAGCGGAGAGGGTTAGGAGGAGGAAGAGAGAGAGGAAGAAGAGATAATCCATGGTGGAATGTTGGGAGAATGAGTGATGGTGGAAGGTATTTATAGGTGTATGTGATAATCCATGATTAATTTAGATTTTGTTTTTTTGTTTTAGAAAGATGGCAGTGGTATGAATCTGTTGGGTGTGGTTTTTGTCCCGTGACTCTGAATTTGGAAGCGGTTCACGGGTTTGTTTGTTGGTTTGAGGGATGAAGGAGTGACCACTTTTGTCATTATCAATTTCATAATTAAGGTACATTTATTTTTGTGTTTAATAAGAGAGGTGCAATAATGTTATTATTGCAGAAACGTTACTATTGACCCTAAATTATGCGAAGTTGTGATGAGGCATGAATTTGGAGTGATGAAGGATGTGAAAAAGTAAACAGTAAGTGGTACGTGGAGTAAGGAGTGAGAGGGAAGCTATTATGTTCTCAGTATCGCAAATTTTTACTAAAGGAGAAATAAATAATGTATTAATTAAATTTTTACAAACTTATTAAATATTGTAATAACTTTAATAAATTTATTGAGTTGATTATGTAATATATTAAATGATATATTAAATTAGGTTGCGTTGCTAATAAAATAACATATTACAATTATTTTTTATTTTTTAAGTAGTACATAGTATTTTTTTTAAATATTGTATTGTGATTTAAAATTAATAAAATTTTAAATTTTTTAATAATGATAAAACTATTTGATAATAAAAATTAAAAATTTAATTTATGATTTAAATTAATTATTTAAGTTAATATTGTAACTATGTATTTATTTAAATGCATTAGAAAGATTGTTTCCTAAAATAATTTAAATTGAAATTTAAAATGAATATTATAAATATCATTTATTAAAACGATAAGAAAATTCATAAATTTAAACTAGAAAAAACAAAATAATAATATCTACAAAGTGGATAAATAAAATTATAAAAAAAACTCTCAAATTCTAACTTATTTTTTTATAATAATGTGTCAAAATGAAAGCTTAGAAGTTAGTTTTCATCCTGAATAATAAACAGTATTATTTAAGTAAATATCGTAAATAATATGTGATTTGAGATATAATATGTGATTTGAGATTCTATTAGATAAGAATATTTTATTTTATATAATTGAATATAAATCGGTTTTATGGTTTTATGAGATTAAGTTATATTTTAAATTTTATAATATAAATTTTAATAACTGAGGAAAAAAATTGTCCGTTCCTTATTATGTTTATTAATTTAAATATTTTGTATTTCTTTTAGATAAGATTATTTAGTTATTACTTTAATTAATGTTAGACAGATGTTTATTAAAGTCATTGTTTTTACTCAATGTAACTTAAGATTAATTCTTGATAAGTTTATTAGAGTTTTCTTCTCAAAGTTAGATGAACTATTTTTTATGTTAATTAAATTTTAAGTTAGATTAATTGCTTTTTGTTAATTATAATTAGGATTTTTTTTATCGATGTTAGTAACATTATTTTTTAGTCTATACAAGGTAATAGAGGTTTTCTTTTCTACTTTATTTAAATTATTTTCCCACTCATATTAGTCATAATTTTTTTTTATAAGTTGTGGTTTTTTATATCAACAAATTACTTTTCTGTCATAGCCAATTTTTTCAAGTTGACATATATTTGTTATTTTAGGATTAATATATATACATATTATTTTTTCATAACATTACACCACTAACTTAAAGTTTTTTTTTTAAATTTTTTTTTGACTAAATTTAGATGATAAGTAACATAAAAACAACAAAAATATAACTTCGGTGAATGACAATGAAAAAGTAATTTTGACTGTTGTTAATTAAAGTAACGTAGTCTATATCATCAAAAGTAAATCTCAATCTCAGAAAAATCTTTATTAATGTTAATGTAAAATTTTCTTAAAGATTTTAGTTAAAAAATATCTCCACAAAGAATTTATTTTCATAAACATGTTTAAAAAATCTTACTTAAGAAATTAGGGAGACTACCTTTTCCAAGTCAAACAAAAAAAAGTTGTTTTTAACTTTTTTTCCTTCTTTTTTATTTTTTATTTATTTATTTATTAATTATTATTATTATTATTATAAGATTTGATTTATTTTATAATTTTATAGTATATGTTTAATATTTTAAGAAATTATTTGAAGTTCTGTTTTTATTTAATTTTTTATTGTATTTATATTAATATATTGTTGGGTATAATTATTATTTTTATGAGTTATAATTTATTTTATTATAATTTTTGATTAAATTTTTTTCTATTTTAATTACTGATTATGATTAAAAAAAATTGGAGTAGTATTTTTTATTTTTCATTACAAAGATTTTTTTTAACCTTGATTAAATTACAAAGGTTTTCAACAAAATACTCTAGATTTTTAAAACCTCCATAAATAAATAAAATTAATTAATTTTAATGAATAAATAATTAAAAAAAGATATAATTTTTTGTAGTTCAAAAAGCAATTTTGTGGTGTGACAGTAATTTGGGCCTGTTTTTGCAAAGTCCTAAAATGTGTAGTGGAATAGTGATTCCGGTGGTGTGAAGAGCAATGTTATTCTGTTTTGAATTTCTTTTACATATGAATCAATTGGATTTCTGTTCTTCATTCTTCTTGGAGTGATTTTGAAAACGTGTGCGCGGAAAACAGTACGTTGTTGGAAGAATTGCTAACCGAGGAGTTGCGATTTCTGGCGAAACCGATTAACGGAGAAGACTACCGGAACAGTGCCTTGCGTTTAGGTTTTGAAATCGAAAATGAATTTGAAGCGATTTGCTGGAAAATTTGAGATTGAGCGAACACGAACCAACGAGGAACTGTAGTATTTCGTATGAATTGATTCATGTAAGTTCCTGCTTCCGTTTTTGTTTTCAATTCCGAAAATTCGTTTTCTGTGTTCTGTTTGTTGTTTTCTTTTTCTTCTCACTGCAAAATTCATCTTTAAACTTGTTGCTTGAAACGAAGAACTGTATTGAGAAATTACGATGAGGAGATTGGAACCGTAAAGATAAAAAATTATTAGGTGATTCCGCAAATCGTTGGTGATTTTGAGTGATTACTGGAAAATTGAGTGAGTCGTTGGTGATTCAGTGGAAGTGTTTAAGAGGAGCGCGAATCTTTGTGTATTTGGAACAGTTTTTACAAGTGCTTTCTTGTTGTTCTTTCTGGAAATTATTGCGATTTAAATCGTATTTATGTAAAAACTAATTTTTTAAATATATAAATTATTTTTTGATAAAAAAGTTTAATGTTTTTAATAAGTCAAACAAATAAAATAAAATTTAATGTTTTGAATAAGTCAAACTCAAACTTTATTTAAATTTAATAGAATAAGTTAGTTAAAGTTGAATAATTATTTTTTTGCGCCAAATTTAAATTTCAAAAGTTGGTTCCACTAGAATTAGCTGAATACAAAGAGCACTATAAATATGTGTATGAGAATTATTATAAGCATTATGATAAAAACAGGCTTCAACTATTCAAAAGAGAAGAGAAGTTCAACGGATTACGTCCAATCAAACTAAGTTTTCTTCTTCCTTTTCATATTTTAAATTTTCATGTTTTTCTTTGATTTGAATATGAAGTTTATGTATATGCAATCTGATTAAAAGATATGAATATTGCAGTACTATTGCAATCATTACCTGCATTCTTTTTCCAAACCCATATCATTTTCTAAGATCTCCTTTTCATGTGGAAACAACATTTTTGAAATTTTACCTGACATCTTATAAGTTCTTCTGTCTTTTAAATTAATTTCGCAATTCCCTAAGCCTGGAATTTTTAAATTAATTTTAATTTTAATTTTAAACTTGTAAATTTTATATTTTTTGATATAAATTGAGAAGAAAACACTGGTTTTTATTGGTATCCCTTATTGATCAATGTCTAACAATTAATATGGTTTTTTTTTTCTTTGTTCGAATTAGTTCTTCCAAAGCCAAGAAGATTGGGGGAAGCAAGATTTGCATTCAAATAAGGTTTGTACATCGAGAAACAAAGTTAAACAACTTTTGATTTTTTTGTCATCTCTTTCTTTCAAGATTTTATTTTATTTTTTGCCCTTTGAATATACATTTATTTCTTTCATATGAAGATCAATAGCTAATAGAAGAAACAAGGTACCGTTAAACCTCATAAAAAAAATCCAATAATCCAATGCTAATCTAAATATTTAGATAAATTTTAAATTTAAATTCATATTTTTTATAAAAGTAATTTGACTTTTTACAAATCCAAATTCAAATACCAAATATTTAAATTTAGATTGAATTTTAAATTCATATTTTTATAAATTGTTCTTTTACAAATTTATGCAATATTAACAAATTATTAATATAATGTAATTTAAAATTTATCTTTTAAATTTTTAATATTAAGCTTATATTTTTAATTATTCATTAATTTCAATATTTTATTGTAGTTTAACATTTTTATGTTTATGTATTTATTATTTATTTAATGCGTTTAGTTTATACATTTTTATATATATCCTTATTTCACACGGTCAAAAGATATAAATGCATTTCAAATTCAAATAGAGACTCAGAAAGTAATAGAGGTTATGGATTCATAACTTATAACATAAAACATTTTTTGGACTTGCATGTATACTTTCATTCACGTTCATCTACAAAGTAGGAGGTAAGATATAAAGTTTTTCGTTCATATAATGAAAATCTTTAAGAGAATAACACAAGTTTGTGATTGGTTTTGATAATAATAAATAACTCTTTAATTTGCTCTTTGGTTTGAAGAATATGTGGCAGAAAGGACTATAAGGATTACTTTGGCACTTACTTTCCTAATAATTGCTTTATAATCCTTTTATTTTTTATTTTTTTCTTAACCAACTCAACCAATAAAAATTGATAAGTTGTTTTTATAGAAAGTCAAACTTTTTGACTCATTAAAATGTTGTCCTTACTCATATATTAATAATGAAATTATCTAAGTTAGGACAATATTTAGTTGAGTCTAAAAGGTTTGTCTTTGCATAAGAAAACTTGTCAAATTTAAAATTTTATTGCTTGAGTTGATTAAGGAGTTGTCTCATGGAAAAATAAAAAATAAAAGATTATAAAGCAATTATAAAGAAAGTAAGTGACAAATTTATTGTTACAGTTGTACAACTGTCATATATTCTTCCAGCCAAAGAGCAAATTGACCGTCATTTATCATTATCAAAATCAAAACTTGATAAAACATATTTCTATTTGTATTTTAGACCCGCATGTGTGAAAAAAGTTCAGAAGACCCACATATGTGGAAAAGGTTCAGGAGGCTTAGTGCAATTATACAAATTTAGCTATGTAATCTTTTAGCAATGCTATATTATTTGTTCCTTGCATATTATTGTTTATAAGATTATAATACAATTGCAGAAACTTAGCAACTCATATACACTTAAACAAAACGATTTCTTGTTTTCTTGTATTTTACAGGGTAAAACTTTGGATGCCCAATGTTATTATTTTAAAGAAAATGAAAATTATAAATAAAATAACAATTATAAAGAAATTCACACCATATATCCCGATTTAACACTTTTTTCGCTGCAAAATGTTTAACAATTGTTTTCTAAAAAATGGTTTGTATTTTTTTTTAATTTTTAAGAATTTTACTGTAATAAAAACTATACAAACCAAATCCAAAAGCATTTTTTTGTATTAAATTAAAACTAAGTCAAACAACATTCAAAATCAAAATCAAAACACGTCAAACTGTGAACACCATTCTTTACACAATAACCCCAAGGATTATACAAATCATACAGAATAATATAATCACACGTACACATCAATCTTAAAAAAAATAACTAGAACATCTCAACTTTCATATTCACATAATAACCATACAAAACTCAAGGGTTTATTATGTATATTTTTTTTCAAAATCATACATCATTAAGAAAAATCAACATTACACTTCGTTCATGTATTTGTATCCGTATCTAACACATGATTTGCAATTCACTACAAACAATTATAAAATTCAATTAACTTCCCTCACCTCTTAAATACTTAGTTCTTCAAATCACTCACACAAATATATAAAAAAAAAGTTTAAGAAGTTTAAACTTACTTCTAAAAAACTTGATAAAAAATCAAACATATTACTACAATATTAACTTATCAAAGTTCATATTTTTTAATAAGATTTCACATGCATATTTTTTCCTGCAAAATTATTTCTTTATTTTTTAAAATTAATAATTCTTTTTGTAGTTAATGTTTTTCGATATTCCTAAGAGTTTGATACATAGAATTTATTTGTAAAGGGAAAGAGAAAAGAAGCCTTAATACATATAAGAATTTACAAAATATGGATCCAAAGATTCGAAGTGAGAGTGAGATAGGTTTGGACATAAGTGTCACTTAACTCTCTTAAAAAGAAAAACACAAAATTGAAGAATTGTTGTTCACTCTTTTATAACTTAAATTTTGGTTAGGTGAGATTTAGTCCAATTTACCATCAGACCAAATAAAACATAATTCAGTACTTTAAGTTGACGAGTTAATTACAATATTTACTGAATAAATCGATCCAAACTAATTTGAATTCACTAATCAACTTGAATATATATTTTGGAATATAACATTTTGTATTATAATTTATAATACCAGAGATCTATCACTTTTAACACTAAGAATTTTTTATTTTCATAACTGTAACTGTTATTTAATAAATAATAAATGCTAACAATTACAACAAAATTAAGCACAGAGCCCTAAAACAATAATGCTCCCAGTTGCGTAATTAACTTCTGAAACGGTAAGAATTGGACACAATAATCCCTTTGTTTTCTCAAAAACACATTGGCTTAATTTTAGTTTCCAAATGTATCAATTAATAGACAAATAAATGAACAATTAAATAAAGAGAAAAAAAATTGAAAAAACGAAAAGGTAATAAGTACATGAAAGAAGGATCAACTAGAAGGAGTCAAAATAGTAGATCTCGACAATTTACCAAAGTGAAAGCTAGAAAATAAAAAATGAAAAATTAGTTTTTCTATTGACAATTCATAATTTATCGAAATGGAAAATTATAAAATAAAAGAAGAAAAAAAGACGAAAATGGAAAATAAAATAGTAGAATACGAAGAAAATTATATCTAGAAAAAAGGTTGTTCAACTTTAACAGAATAAAATGTATTTACCAATGACTTAGGTTTACAAAATAGCTTGAAAAAAAAATTTAAATTTAAATTTAAAATTAAAATAAATATATTATATATATTATATCATCATATTGGGTTGGGCTTATCAAGTTTAAAAAATTACTATTATTATCTCTCTTTTAGCTAAATTTACCCCACCTTGTGTATTTAATTTAATTTTCGAAACTATCCTTGTTGACTCTTTATGACGGTTAAAACAAATCCTTTTATGCCGATTTTAAACCCATCATAGATATAAGTGATATAGAAAGTATATATTTTCTGCTAATTAAAAAAATATATTTTCTATGTCACATAAAAGTATTACTTTCTATGATACATAATATTTTAATCATCATAGAATATTTTATGGCAATTTCTCCCTCCACCATATCAATTTCATCATGCACTCAATCAGCTCTAGAAAATGATAAAAATACTCCTCTTAAATGACGAAAATAACCTTATACAAAAATGGGAAAAATTATTTTTGAAACTTTTATCTGAAATATTTTGGATTTCAATTTTCAGAACATATTTTTGAATTCTGAAATTTTTTATCCAGAATTTATTTTTAGTTTTGTGTTCAGATTTTTTTTTCCATCATGTATTTTTTTATTTCTCAATTATAATTATTATTTTTGGATTTTTTAATTTGGAATAAGGGTAGTTTTGGAAATTTAAAAAAATTGATATGGTAGAGGTTAAAATTGATATGGTGCAGGAGGGTAGTTTTGGAAATTTAAAAAATTGATATGATGGAGGTTAAAATTGATATGGTGCATGAAGAATTTGTCATATTTTATTTTCTACAACAGATAATGTTTTAACAGTCATAAAATGTGTTATCTCTATGACAGATAATATTTTAACCGTTATAAAATATGTTACTTTCTGTGATGGACAAAGACAAATTAATCATAAAAAATAATATAATTTTTATGATAGGTTTAATAACCATGCTCGTCATGAAAAGTGTATTTATTTTTATTTTTTGTGATATATTTATTTTTTCAGTTATATAACATATCTACATAATAAACACAAATCTCAAATTCCAATAATAGAGAACAAATTTCATGAATTAAAATAATCAAACAAGGTTATTTCTATATCTCTACCAATTATAAGTGAACTTACAATTCCAATTTATGTTGAGGATATACACTCTGTATGAGGAAAGTTGTGGGAAAACGGTTATGTATGAAATAGAAATAGGTAAATATGAAAAAAAGAATTATATAAGACTAGTTTAGGTTATAATCATAGTAGGTGGAGTCAGAAGTATGAGTTCATGCTTTAAACTCTCTCTAAATATTTCACTATAATGTCTAGTATTCCATCTATATGCACGGTTATGAAAATCTTTACCCTTTTTCCTGTACCGAACTTTGGTCAACTCTCCTCCTACAATATTCACACGCTTGATATTAATGTACAAAACTCGTGTTTTGGCCAAATCTTCATCTTATAGAGGGAGTAAGAATTGTGACGAACAACTTAATTGTTCTCGTGAAGGGATTGACATTTTTTAGAAAATCGGTAGTGCATATATTTGTTTCTATAAAATCTATGTTTTGAGATGGAAAAAAGATATGAGTAAATTTAAGAGCAACATTCTCATCAACATTAAAATTATAGTTACTCCGATAGTTTTCCATATACATCGTCATTATCTTTGTATTTGTACCGGGAAAAACGAATTCTGATGTAAGGATGTGACCATAAATTTAAATTAATGTTTTTCAAATTATAGGTTAATTATGTAGGGATCACTAATCATGAGATTCTATCATTATTAAACTAAATACGTAAAATTGCGTACAACATCGTACAATAATTGCATACAATAATTGTGTATAATTTGATAACTATTATGTCCTAAATTTGAACAACAACCGCTCTTCACAACAAAACACAAGTTTCAGGTTAAAACTTAGTATCACGAGTAAAGGAAACCTGCACAACATAATATCACGAGTAAAGAAAACTTACACAATATAATATAGTTATTGATTGATGATATGAGGTGATTATAAAAATAATATAGCATGATATGTATCAAACCTTGAATTGGCTTCATGTGGTGGTTGTGTCGTTGTGTATACGAACATGATCAAATATATTTAGGAGATATTCCTCCATGGAAACATACTTCTTTTTACAAGCATATACACGACGGGTAGATGAATTGAAATACCACAAAATATTTCATATCGATAATATTCCACCTGAGAGCCTGCTGGGAGGATGACACTGGCAGGCTTTGGTCCAAGAACCGTTGCTAGTTGTACGCACAAAAGTATGTCTGCTAGATGGAATATTAGGAAGAGCACACACGATCAACAAATACCTTCAAATTATAACAAGTGGAGTCAAAAGTATGACCATGAGGTCGTGCTTTAAAACCTTTTCTAAATATCTCATTATAATGTCTAGTATCCCATTTATATACACGCTTATGAAAATCTTTACCCTTTTTCTTGTATCGAATTTTGATAAACTGTTGATATTAATGTACAAATCTCGTGATTTTAATGTACAAATCTCGTGATTTGGCCAAATTTTCATAAAGTAAGAATTGTGACGAAGAACCTCTTGATCGTTCTCGGTCTCGTGAAGTGATTGATACTTTTTAGAAAATGGGTAGTGCATATATTTGTTTCTATAAAATCAATGTTTAGATATGAAAAAAAAAAAAAGATGAGTTAGTTTAAGAGGAAAACAAATACTAAATGGAATGTAAGAATGTCACCATGGATTTAAATTAATGTTTTTCAAATTACAAAACTAATTATGTAGAATCACTAATCATGAGATTCTATCATTATTAAATTAATTACGTATAATTGCGTACAATAACATACAATAATTGTGTATAATTTAATAATTATTATTTCTTTAATTCAAAAAACAACGGTTTTTAAAGCAAAACACAAGTTTAAAACTTACTGTCATGAACTCAAAGAAGTAAAAGAAACCGGAACAATATAATTTAATTTAGTTATTGATTGATGATATGTCGCTGTGTATAAGAGCCATGACCAAATATATTTAAGAGATATTCCTCCATGAAAACATATTTTTTTTAGAAGAATATCCACGACGGGTACGATGAATTGAAATACCACCAAATATTTCATATCGATAATATTCCACTTGAGAGCCTGCTGGGAGGATGGCACTGGCAGGCTTGCTGGGAGGATGGCACTGGCAGGCGTTGGTCTAAGAACCGTTGCTAATTGTACGCACAAAAGCATGTCTGCTAGATTGGAATATCAGGAAGAGCACACCCACAATGAACAAAAATTCCTTTAAATTATAGTAAGTGGAGGAGTCGAAAGTATGACCTTGATGCCATGATTTAAAGCCTTTTATAAATATCATTATAGTCTAGTATCCCATTTATATACACGCTTATGAAATTTTTTACCAATTTTTCTGTACCGAACTTTGATAAACTCTCCTTCTACAACATTCACACTTGATATTAATGTACAAATCTCGTGATTTGGCCAAATCTTCATAAAGTAAAAATTGTGACGAACAACCTCTCTTAATCGTTCTCGTGAAGTGATTGACATTTTTAAAAAAAAGTAGAGCATATATTTGTTTCTATAAAATCAATGTTTTAATATGGAAAAAAAAGATATGGGTTAGTTTAAGAGCAGCATACTCACCAGCATCGATGACCTTCTCTACTCCTAGGAAAACAAATACTAAATGGGATGTAAGAATGCGACCATGCATTTAACTTAATGTTTTTCAAATCACAAAGCTAATTATGTAGGGATCACTAATCATTAGATTCTATCCTTATTAAATTAATAATTACGTATAATTGCGTATAATAACGTACAAATAATAATTGCATGCAATAATTGTGTATAATTTAATAATTATTATTTCTTTAATTCGAAAAACAACGGTTTTTCAAAGCAAAACACAAGTTTCAAGTTAAAACTTATTGTTACGAACCCAAAGAAATAAAGGAAACCTACACAATATGATATAATTATTGATTGATAATATGAGGTGATTATAAAAATAATCTAGCTTAATATGTATTAAACCTTGAATTGACTTCATGTGATGGTCGTGTTACTGTGTATACGAGATATGATCGAATATATTTAGGAAATATTCTTCTATGAGAACATACTTCTCTTTTAGAAGCATATCCACCCACGAAGGGTACGATGAACTAAAATACAACCTGGGACGAATATTACGATAGAGATCCTTGATCATGAGATTATGTCATTATTAAATTAATTATGTATAATTGCGTACAAATACAATTAATAATTACATACAATAAAAATATATAATTTGATAATTATTATTTTCTTAATTTAAATAATTTGATGATTATTATTTTTTTAATTTGAACAACAACGACTTTTCAAAGCAAACCACAAGTTTCAAGTTAAAGGTCATGAACTCAAAACTTAGTGTCATGAACTTAGAAGAAAGAGGTATGACTCTTGATTTTTCAATTTATTTATTTTTATTTTGTTTCTTACTCTCTGCGTGATATTTGACCAATTATTACATTATTCTATCTTTGTTATTCATTAATGAATGAAAGATGTGTTTTGTTTTTCTTTTTTAATACAAAATTTGTTATAAATTTAATATGAATATGATTTTTATCAATCTCATGATCACAATTATACTTGTATTATGTCGCAATTATTGCAGCTATGTTCAGTACTTAACACTACCCATTCTATTATCCTATCTGAATCTTAGCTTTGTGTTTTCTATTCTGTTTCAGAAGGAAGCAAGCCATGCCTTCCTTGAATTGTCCCAAGAATTGGGAATGTCACCAATAACATAGTATAATTTATTCTTTTATGTTCTTATTTATTCGCTTTAGAAGTTCTATTTCATTAAACGTATGACTGATTTGTATTTTTTATTAGCAATGAAGAAGAGTTTTGATATATGTAATTTTATGCTAAATTGGAATTTCAAAATAAGGGTTCAGGATATTTAGGTGGATGGATAAAATTCAGAATATTCAATTTCATTTGATTTGATTTTATTCTCATGGTCAGAAGAGGAATTGACTGCAGGGTTCAAAATTTTGGTTTGTTTTTTTTTTATTATTTCGATCCTCTTATTAACACTTTCAAAGATCTAAATATTGAGGATTTGGACTTGAATTTCTATAAAATGCTGGATCTGAATTTCTTATATTGTTAGTTTATAATATTTTGCAGGAATTTGCAAGTTTAGCCAATTTTTTCAAAACACCTGTGGAATATCAGTAGAGGAGAAACAACACTCTGTTAGCTGGTGTAATTGGGAAATAGTTGATCTAAATGGTTAATGCCTTAGTGATAATGTCATGAATGGTTTCTTGCAGTGAGATTTTTACCAGTAATCCTTGTTTTTCCTGGGTTATTAGATCTCATTTTACACCTCTTTCATCCCAGCCGAAGACCATCATGCCTTCCATCTTGCAAAGTTTGAAAAGAAACAAATAAATATTTAGTTAATTGAATAATAAATGTAGAAGAAAAATGTTAATTAGTAGTGACACGTTAGTAATATAGCTTCAAGTTTCTTATATAATATGAAAAATATTTGAAGTCACATAGTTTAGATAAGTTTAATATATTTGTAATATAAGTTTATTGATTTATTGTATACTCAATTTAACCGATAATAAAGTGCATAGTCAAATCATAAAATAATTATCTACAATAATAATTTATAAATATTAAAAAAATTATGTTTTTATTTTATTTTAGTTATTTATGCTTAAAAAAACCTTTAAGTTCACACTAAAAACAACGTGTATTTAATTACTAAATTGTTAAAATAAAATACATAAGAGATACCCATTTATTTAAGTTAATATAAAAATTACTGGGATTCAATTTAGGTTTCTAATAATTTTTTGGCTTAGTTACTCGGTTTATCTTTACGGTGCAGTAAACTGGAGCATGTTGATTTTGAAAGAGTGAGTGATATTGTTTGGAATTTGTATAACAGATCCTTTAGGTAATGATAGTGCTAAAAGACTCTTTTTTAATACATCATTTATTATTGAATAAAAGTATCAGTGTGGTTCCTTGAGTGTTTCTTTCTTGAATAGTTTTCAAAAGAAAGAACTTATACTAGTAGTTCCTAAAGTAAGGAAATCCATTAATTTAGTTCTTAAATTGATTTCAGGACTTTTTTTAAGGATTTTACTTAATTATATATTCATTATCACTTTCTTTCACTACTGTGTCAATACTGGGTTTGGTTGGTTAGGTTTTCTAGTTACATAACGAGCTAAATACTACTTTGTGAAACCATTTGAAATTAGGAAATTAGAATTTAGTGTCCCAGCTTCATTGATTAGAATTAGTTAAACATGCGGTGGAAGAGATTGGATGCTCTAATTTTTTTTTCTGGTAAGTGCTAGAGAAGTTGTGTTTGGATAAACTTTTTGATAAATAGATATAATATGACAAAGAAAGGAGAAGGAAAAATGAAATAAATTTGAACTTATGCACTCGTTAAAAATCATCTTCTACAGAGAGAATCGAGGAAGGATGGTTTGTTAGTTTGTTTGGAGAGATGTGTTTGGGTGGGAATAGAGGTTGTTTGAGGAGGTAATATATAGAGAAGGAAACTGTCCCTAGTAAATGTGTTATTCTAATATTATCCTAAGTGGAAAAGGAAATATGCTTAGTTGGGACAATTTATTAATGATGAGGTGTGATATTAATAACTAGTTGCATAGTTTGTGTTGAACAATAATGTTGTAAATTGAAGAGAGTGTGTATGTGTATGTGTGTGTGGGTCAATTGGGATGGGGAGGGACTAGGAAGATTCATGGTTGAAGTGGGAGGAGGGTTTCTCTTGTTTGTTGTGTGCATTCATTGTCCAAAGTGAAAGTTCTTAGAATGACTTAGAAGGTTCAAGGTACAGATTGAGACAACCCTTGTGCTGTCACGAGAGTTGTTTCTGAAGCAGAGAACACTAACAAGTTCAAATGCGTGTCTGTGTGCATTTTCTCTTTCTTTCTGAAGGGGTTCCTCAATTCTCTTCACCTTATTCCCAGTCAAAAGAAGCCATTCACAGTTATTGATGGTGTCAGTGGAATCATCAAGCCTAAAAGGTAAGAGGGTGGAGTTGACCTTTGTGGAATTGGTATGTAGGATTGTTGACGAACTAAACTGAACTATTTTTTCTCAACATAATTTGGTTTGGATTATGAAGAATGACACTTCTTTTAGGCCCTCCAAGGTTTGGAAAGACCACATTATTGTTGGCACTGGCTGGAAGACTTGGCAAAGATCTAGAAGTAAGGACGTGCTTTTGTTTCAGTAACTGCTCAGATGAATAAGAATCATTTAAGGTTTATGATTCGTTTTACTTTATTGCTGATGAATTGCAGTTCTCGGGGCGAGTTTCGCATAATGGTCGTGGGATGGAAGAATTTGTGCCTCAAGAGAACATCAGCTTACATAAGTCAAACTGATCTACACATAGGAGAAATGACAGTCAGAGAAACATTGGTCTTTTCAACAAGGTGTCAATGGATTGGAACCCGTTATGGTCAGTAAGCCCTTTGAAAACAACAATCATCCTTGATGCCAGGTCTAGAAACATTTGGTTATTATATTTTGTATTCTGTAAGAATACAATAACATAAAGGATTTTAAGAGCATGCTTTGATATTTGTAAGAAATATAGTTTCACTATGAATTACCAACTACTTCATGGGTGTATATATTGCGTAATCGATAACAACGGCCGGAAAATTAATATATTAATTAACTAACATCATTTTATCGTGCAATACATGATAAAATGTTGCGACAACATGTCTCTTTCCTATGGATTTTTCATAACACACATTATTATGCGACATCGACTTTGACGAATGAGTCACCAATCATACTAGAGTGGAATAACAATTTTAAGAATAAAAATATATCATAATATTTTTAAAATAAAATTATTTTACAAAAGTATTTAAATATTTAATTAGTTTTAAAATATATTAAAAAAAATCATAATAAGAGTCATAATTATTATTATTATTATTAATATTGTTATATATCTAAAATATATATAGTTAATATATAACACATAATACAAATAAAATAATTTTTAAATAATATTAAATGTATCAAAATATAAATATTAATTATTTCATAAATTCAATTAACACAAATTTTTTATGATATTATTAATGAAATGAAATAGTAATAATAATTAATAAAAATAATAATAAAATAAAATTTTAATATAAAAGTGATATACATAATTATTTATAATCAACAAATTATATACTAATAAAAATCATTATTATAAATATAATAATTATATTTACATTTAATACATATTTATGTTCTAATTATAATTTCTAAATTTATGAATATGTGAAAATTATTTATTTCTAAACAAAAATAACTCTGATTTCATTATTAAATTTTGTAAGACGAGACTAAATTTGTAATCTTACATTTTACAAATTCAAATTTTTTCCAAAATCATCACATTACTCACAAACTCCACCCAGATCTCCTCAGACATCTAATGTAACATACTTCAATCTAAACGCATTCACTTTAGATACACTTTCTTATCAAATTCTCACATATTCACTCACTCAAATTCTCTCACTTTCACTCCTCAATCCAAACACAAACTTAAAGTGGAATTAAGTTTTAAATACAAATCTTAATAAATTTTATTTTTTATTAAGAATACTTCAATTGATTTATTTATTTTTTGTTAGGAATGTATTTTTAGTGTCTTATTTTTAATTTAATATTAAGCTTTACGAAATTATATTTTAAAAAAATGTTTAATTTTTAAAATAAATTAATGCAGTAAAAAGTTATTAATTAATTTTCTTAATTAATGTGTATGATAATTTTATATTTATTATATTCGAGGAAAGGAGTAATTGCTATCCTGGGAAATTCTGAGGAAAGTTTTGAAGCAGTTACAGCCTTTTAAAATCATCCATAATCCTTTCCAATGGTGAAACCATATACATTTCCAATGACGGAACCATTAAATTTATACACATGAAAGGTGAAACCGTTAATTTTGTACACAGAATCACTTGCACAACCATAAGTGCAGGTAAAAGAACACATACAAAGAGACCACCGTTTGTGTTATGAATACTTTTATTTTATCTAAGAATGAATGAATTAATTAATTAATTTTAGTCTTCTAATATTTGTATACCTTACAATTCTCCCAATTTTTTTATATTTTTAAATAATTCTTACTATGATTTAGTAAGTTAATAAATAAAATTATAAAAATTTAACCATATCTTACCAATCATCATTCTAGAGTGAGCATGTGTATAACATTTTTGGATAGCTTTAGATTTATTTTTTATCAGTTTGATTATATACTCAGTTTATCAATTTACTATTTTGTTATTGAATTATTTTATTATTAGATGAGTTGAATTTTTCAATTCAATTGAATTTTTCAATTCAATTGAATTTTGAGAGAAAGAATTTGTGTAATTGTATTTATTTCAAATAATCCTTCTTACTAATTAGCTAGTTATGATATCATATATATATATATATATATATATATATATATATATATATTATAAAATTAATTTATTTTTCATTTATATTAATTTTTTTTAATAAAGTTTCCATCCTTTAACTTCTGTTTAAAATTATGAGCCAATCGTTTAATTCTAGATTGTAGGTAACAAGAACTAGGTAACGGGTAATAGATATCAAGTACTATGTAATAACTAGGAAATAAGTAATAGATAGCACCTAACAGGTAATAGATAAGATAGCAGCTAGCAGGTAATAAATAGCAGGTAATAGATAAGATAGCAGGTAATAAATAAGTTAGCAGGTAACAGGTAGCAGGTAACAGGTAGTAGGTGACCAGGTAGAAGGTGACCAAGTAGCAGGTAGCAGGTAACTAGGTAATAGGTAACCAAGTAGCAGGTAACATGTAGTAAGTAATAAGTAGCAGATAACAAGTAATAGGTAGCAGGTAACATGTATAATAGGTAAGAGGTAACAAGTAACAAGTACCAGGTACCAAGTACAAGGTAACAGGTAATAAGTAACAAGTATAAATGATAATAAGAAACATGTAGCAGGTAGCACGTAAGGTAATAAGTAATAAGTAAGGTAGTAAAAGGTAAGATAGTAACAGGTAAAGAGGTAATAAGTAGTAGGTAACAAATAAGGTAATAGGTAACAAGTAGAAGGTAAGGTAACAAGTAAAAGGTAAGGTGACAAGTAAGGTAACAGGTAGAAGGTAAGGTAACAAGTAAGGTAACAGGTAGAAGGTAAGGTAACATATAAGGTAACAAGTAAGGAGGTAAATAGTAAGGAGGTAATAGGTAGAAGGTAAAAGGTAGTACAACATATAAGGTAACAAGTACAAGGTAAGGTAACATATAAGGTGGTAGCAGGTAGGCAGATGGGCAGGTAGGCAAGTAGGCAGATGGGCAGGTAGGCAAGTAGGCAGATGGGCAGGTAGAGGGTAGTGCAGGTAGCAGGTAGGCAGATGGGCAGGTAGGCAGGTAGGCAGATAGCAGGTTGCATGTTGCAGGTAGGCAGATGGGCAGGTAGCAGGTAAATTATAAGGTTGATGGTAACATATAAGGTGGTAGCAGGTGGGCAGGTAGCAGGTAACATATAAGGTAGCAGGTGGGCAGGTAGGCAGGTAGTAGGTAGCATGTAACATGTACAAGGTAGCTTGTAGCAGGTAGCAGGTAACCATGTAGCAGGTAACAAGTAACCATGTAGCAGGTAACAGGTAATCAGGTAGCAAGTAACATGTAGCATATAACAGGTAATAGGTAGCAGATAAGAGGTAGCAGATAAGAGGTAATAGGTAGCAGGTAGCAGGTAGTAGATATGAGGTAATATGTAGCACGTATAACAGGTTAATAGGTAACAAATAACAAGTATAGCAGGTTAATAGGTAGCAGATAGCAGATAACAGGTTAATAAGTAGCAGGTAGGTAGCAGGTAGCAGGTAACAGGTAGAAAGTAACAGGTAACAGGTAACATGTAACAGGTAACAGGTAACATGTAACAGGTAACAGATAACATGTAGCAGGTAACAGATAACATGTAACATGTAACAGGTAACAGGTAACAGGTAACCATGTAGCAGGTAACCATGTAACATGTAGTAGATAACAGGTAATAGGTAACAGATAACAGGTAATAGGTAGCAGGTAGCAGGTAACCATGTAACAAGTAGTATATAACAGGTAATAGGTAGCAGATAACAGGTAATAGGTAGCAGATAACAGGTAATAGGTAGCAGGTATAGCAGGTTAATAGGTAGCAGGTATAGCAAGTTAATAGGTAACATATAGCAGGTTAATAGGTAGCAGATAACAGATAACAGGTATAACATGTTAATAGGTACATATAGCAGGTATAGCAGGTTAATAGGTAACATATAGCAGGTATAGCAGGTTAATAGGTAGCAAGTAGCAGGTAACAGGTAGCAAGTAACAGATAGCAGGTAGCAAGTAACATGTATATGATTTGATTGTTTTGAAGAATGTGTATTTGGTTGTCTGAAATATTATTACATATCTGGTTGAGCTTTTAAATGAGCAAGTTAATTAAAAGAAGAAAACGCATAAAACAAATTGAACTAAAAAATAATGTCATAATAAAGTACGGTTGTAGTCAAAACCATAGTTTATGAGCAACTACATGCGTTGGTTATAGACAAAATTGTTGTCTATAGTGGCTCATAAACTACGACCGTAGTCTATGGGAAAGGCCATGCAAGAAAAGGGTATAGTCGTCGATTCTTGTAATAACTTTTGCATATACCCTTCTCTGAGTATATTAAGATATTATATTATGTAAGAAATAGGCATCGGTTACTAAAATAATTGGTGCCTATAGTGACATTAATAGACTACGGTTCATAGTCGTAGTTTATAAGTCAAAACTATAGATGACTTATTCATAGACTACGATTGTAAAATTGGCACCTAAGATCCTTAAAAATCATTGTTTAAGAGCATTTTTACACTTGAGAAGGTGTACTACGGTTGTAAAATTGATGCCTAACCATTTCCATTTGTCTGAATTTTCCTTATGCAAGTGTACTGTTGTTTGCTCAGTGAAGAGATGTTCTTCAAGTATTTTCTCTCATACAAACAAGCTCCTTCTCCACAGTAAATTCCACTGTCATCCAGTGTTTGTCCAAAAACCTACTTTCCCCACTTTTATCCTTTGATTCAATGAGATGAAATACAACCTTGGAAATCTATTTCTAATGGAATCATTACCTATTCGCTTATCCTCCCAAAACCTAACCATATTTCCTTATGCTAGTTCACACTTGACAGCTTGATAAAACCAATTATCATTAGCTCCAACTCAACAGACTTTACCTATATCTCTCCACCACCTAGAATGATACCTCATTGTTGCTTTGTGTTGTTGTGTAACTCTATTTCATATTTAGATTTTATGATATCTCTCCATTTCCATTTTTTTCATCCAGAATTCTCCATCTCCACTTGGCAAATAAGGTTATGTTAAATTTAGATATGTCTTTGATACCCAAACATCCCTCCCCTTTTGGTCTACGAAGTTTTTGGTCTACAAAGTTTTTCCTAGTTAATCCATGCTATTTTATTAGACTCACTCTTCCAACCCTATAAAAAATTTCTCTAAATTGTAGTAATATCTTGACAAACCGATACATGATTCTTATACAAGGAGAGGTAGTATAGAGGTAAAACACTTAGGACTGATTTAATAAGGCACATTCTGGCAGTATAAATTATATGTTTACCTTTTTTATTTAGACAATTTTATCCAAGATAGACTCCAAAAAAGTTATACTTCCTAGGATTTCCACTATTGATAAGCCAAGTACTTAGATGGCACAGTCATTTAATCATTAAACATAATTTTTTTCACATGGACACCAATAAATATATATATATATAACATGGTTTGACGTAAACAATTATAACAATATAAAATTATAATTTAATGGTTAGATTGATAAATGTTTATTTTCATATTTGAGAGTGTTAAATGTTATATTGGTATAATTCGATTCATCCTCTCCGTATATAATATGACAAAAAGCATTATTTTAGGAGTGTGAGAATAGGTAATTTTGAACATATGAGAACGAATAAATCTAAGTTATATAATTTTATTCTGTAAATTCTGTTTATAAACATAGTATATAAACTATGGTGATAATAATTTAGTTAAGAATTGTGGGATTACTTAGCATGGCGTGTGTGTGTATGTATTGAAATATGATGTAATTATTTAGATTTATCGATGATGTTGAATAGCATTATTCTTAGTGGATGATGATAGGAGATGTTTATGAGTAGGACTTTATTGCATGCACATCGTTTAGTATGATTGATTGATTGTTATCTGATGAGTAATGGAGAGAGCATGATGTATGAAGAAACGAAAGGTGAATATGTTGACAAGGAAGGACAAATCACTTTCAGTAATGGCTTGTTAATTAATTAATGAATGAATGAATGAATGAGAGAAGTTCCGTGCGCAACGCATGGTTCTCGTGTGTTCTTGAAAAATTGCATTCGAACCAAACGAGAAGAGGAATGTGATGTGAAAATATATAGAGAAGGCAGAGAAAATTGGTTAGGATAGGACTCGAAAGAAGAGCTTTCGAAAGGCCATTCTTGAACCCAACAAGGGTGGCACAACTTTTGAGTCCTTTATCCAAAAGTGGAAATGTGAAATTCCTCACTCTAAGCAAGTCACTATAGTCCGGACTCTGAGGAGGCCATTTTGAAGAGGAAGAGTTGAATTCGATGACACCCTTTAACTCTCTTTGGTATGGTGGTGGGAAAGTGAATGCATGGGGTGGTGTCAGATCTGACCCAATCCTCCTCGTAAAGATGTATGTTCTTCCATATATGCATAACTATTCTCAAAAGTGACTATCCTTCTGTAAGGGCATTTCCCCACCCTTTTTATGCTCTTACATTAAATCCCTCCCTCCTTTCTCACTGCTTCTCTTCTGGAATTCAACTAAGTTCCCTTCCTTCAATATCACATTTTCAGAAACCCCTTTTATTACTTCCTCACTCTTCTCTTCAATAAATTCTTTTCCTTCCATAGTAACCAAAATTTCAACGCCAACTAGCTACCACACCTTTACTTCTCTTCATATAACTTTCAGTTTCACTACCACATACACACACATTTACATTTCAATCAAATCTTTCTCCTAAAACTCTATCTAAACAACGCTACCTCTTCTCTATCTCACCAAATGTCTCTTTGTGCGTCAATGGAATCAATCAAATTGTTTTAACGTCTGTGCTAGGTCCACTTCATCATTACTTTTCAGGTTTCAATACAAACTTTCCAAAACCATGTGTAAGACCCTAAATGCTAATTAATTTCGCATTACTACACCCTAAAAAAAACCTCTCAACACACCTACTGTACTCCTATTTTCATACTGATATAAACTTTGTTGTCTTCACTCTTAAATTAATTGATCTTACAACAATGCTCACACATGAGTTTTAAACTAATTTTTATTGATTCAGATTGCATGAGATTTGTTAAATTTACTTTACTCGTCAGTGTGGTATTAATGAATGGTCTTGTATGTCAATAAATTTCACCCCGAGATACAAACACTGCATGTACATTCACATGGATGGTACATAAATGTAATCGATAGCGCAATAATTTCCTAACAACCAAAGAAAATTATTTCAAACACAGTACCTACAAAAATAATAATTGTAATTAGTTTACAGGTTCTGTTAAAATAGAGATAATGGGGTGTACTATAGTTGGAAAAGAAAGATCCATTGAGTTGTATTAATATCTTTTCATAATTAATTAAATAGTATGGAGTCGTACTTGACGTATGCAAAGGAAATTAGGGTTTACGTTTGTGTTTGCCAAGTGCTAACTCCTTTGGTTATTCATTTTTCCATCGTCTCTGACTTGCTGAACTTATATTATTGAGAAATTTTTTCTTTAACAGGGAAAATTTATGTAAGTAGCTATTGATTATGCAAAGTTAATGAAAAGTTAACATTTTTAGGTTGGTGGTAAAAAATATGGGAACAATTTGAAAGTGTAAAAATGCATGTATTTTTTCTAAATGACAATATTAGCAATAATATGATTTTGGTTGTGATCCTAGCTAGATTACTAAATAGATTTGTTGAGACAGAGTACAGGAGTAGCTGATAGAGAAAAGCAAAAGGCAAGGAACCAAACCTGCGATAGATTTGTTTTTGTGACCAAAGCCAATTAAGTGAGATGGATGAGGAAGGAAAGCGTAGCCATCACAAAATGATTGCTTTGTGCATGCGCATACAACAACATAGAATTATAATATATAGACACAGTGAAAGTCATGCGCAGGTGTGTGAGTTTGTGTGAGTGTGTGTGTTGTACTTGAGAACTCTGAAAAAATATTAAGAAAGAAAATAATAACAGAAGAAGAAATCATCACACACTGCTGTGTTCCCCACCCTCTGATCATATATCATGCATCAACCTCAACCTAGCTGATGTAACATGGTTTGGCATATCACCAACTTTGTTGCTTCTCATTTCTCATTCTATCTTCTAACTTCTAACATTACACATAACTTGTTACACTTGTGCCAATGAATACAGAACATATACACACCAACACAAAGACCTGCTTCTGCGAGAATCGTCATAAAGATATATAGCAGCACAACCCTTTTCACTTTCCTTCATGCTTCGTGACCCAACATATATACGAGAAATAATTGAGAGTTGAATTCATCTACATATATAAAGTAACGTAACTATTTTCCTGCTCCAGAAACAGAAAGATTTGTTCGAAACCTGGAATTATTTGCAGACGCCATCATCTCTCTAACCTTAAATGCATCCATTATTGCTTCATTAATTAGGTTTGAATCTAGCTATATATTTCAAAGAAGGTGTCTTGAATTAGTTCATGCTTTGATGTCAAGCTTCATAAATTTCGATGACCAATGAAGATTACTTAATTAATTTGTATAGAGATCAAACCTAACCAGTATTCGAATCATTTTGTTAAATTTCTTCCCTTTGATCAGCTATTTAGGCAGTGTCTTGCATTGAATTTGTTCAGCAGAGCGGTTTTCTTTTATTAAACAAAATGACATCAACATTGAAGGACCTCAACAATGGTAGATACTAAATGGTTTTTCAAATTTCAATTTCCGTATGCTGGATAATGTTCTTTGATAGGGAAATCCTTCCACTTTTGGAAATACAGCATCAGCTTCCTTTTTCAAAGATTAGTTGGCTTCAAGAACACGAAATTATTTGGTGGTGGGCTAATTTCTCATTAAATATGCTGATCATCAATGATATTGGTATTTTAATCATATATTTTGACATTAATGACCTATAGTATTAATCCTTCATTATATACGACACAGGGCATGTTAAAATTAATTATAACTTTGGAATTGTCTTCTTATGACCAACCAAATTAAACCTTTGGTTAGGTACTCCAATCAATGCTTACAACCCTAAAACAAAATATAATATTGATTGCGATATCATCTAATGCAGAATTATTTTAGTTTAATCAATTATTTTATTATTTAAGTATTACGTAAGCTGTTTCATTAAATAGATAATTTTTTTCATTTATAATAATTATATTTAATTATTGCTTCCAACATAATTTTTTTTATATATATATATATATATATATATAAGTAGTACCTGTAAGATCTTAAGATCCTTTTCATCGTTTTAGAAAGTAATTAATCTAGTTAGTAATATTAATTAATTTTGTCAAGAGTTCAGTTAATTTAGTTAGTTAAGGAGAATGTGTGGGTTATTATAAGCTATTTGACTCATGTTTAATTTTTACAGATAAAGAAATATTAAAATTGTTAACAATGTTTTTTATACAAACTTCTAGAACTATTAAAATTATTTTTTTAATTTATTTTAACTTAATTAACATTGCATGTCTATAAGGACATTTTGTAAAAAAATATATATATATAATAGATAATTTAAGTGAATAATAAAAAGTAACGGCCCAAACGTGAAAAGGTTCTTATAAAAAAAAGGATAAAAGATAGTAAATTTGAAAGAAATGTTTTTTAAGGGATTTCCTCTCTGCACCAAAATATTCTTTACCGATAAAAGAAATCTCATGTATAATACTTATATCTATAATAAAAAAAACTTTTCACTTACACAAAACCTAATCAGACATTAATGTCAAAGTAAAAAAAAAATATTGATCATTAAATTTTATTATAAATTGACAAATTATAATAAACCAGTTATTTGATTTTTTAGTATATAATAAATTAAATTTTCACTAAAAATCATTAAATAAAAATTAATTTTAAAAACAAAAATAATTAGTTGTTATATTTACTAAATTATATATTATTTATTTAACTTTTTATTGATAAAAAATTGTTAATTATTATAAAAAAATTATTAATATTATAAAATATAAGAAAAAAAACACTATATCCATCCCATAATCGTAAAGATATTGTTGAAATTAAAAAATATTAAGATATAAGAAGAAATATAGAAGGGCATGGAGAATTTGCCAAAAAAGTAATACACCTTGTGTAATGTGGCAAACAACCTCAAAAACACTACACCAAAAATTGAGTCTATTGTAATAATCAAAGTAAAACTAGTATCAAAAGATAAAATCATATACTCTTCTTATCTTTTTTTTTTCTGACAAAAAAAAACTCTTGTCATGCCGTATCCCCAAACCCATCAACTAGCTTGTAACTCACTACAATAATTTACTACAAACTTTATATGATTAATATATTATTGTAACTCCCCTATAACAATTTAATATGGAACTAAAGCTTCATATATTTGCATTTTTTTAATCACCAACAAAGAATATATTGATTATGAGTCTAATATTTGGACTTTTTTTAAGGATGTAAGCTTTTCAGGATATGTTATTTTGTATAAGAATTGAAACATTTCTTATATATATATAGCATGTTTATTCATTCTATATTTTTTATTGAAAAAAGAAAAATAAATAAAAAAATATATTAAATATGGAACCATTAAGAATGTTCTATCCCATGTAAAAATTTACTAAAAAAAAAACAAAAGTCTTGTGGAATAACATATATTTGCATATAGTTTTCATATCTCATTTAATTTGGTTCACTATAAGCAAAAAAAATCAATGTCATTGTATTTTGCGGTCAAATTAATTTGTCTAATTTTGTTCAGTTGTATATATATAAATTCAGAATTGCTTTAAAAATATTTGACCTGCTCAATTTTTTTTTTTATTCCTAAGTTTTCAACGCGATATTAAAATTTTCTAAAAATGTAAGAAATACCACAAAAATTAAAATATACGTATTACAGTTTATAAATTATTCTTATAAGGGCAAAGTAAAATATAAAATATAAAATAAAAAATTAAAAATATAATATTTAAGATTATTAACATTTTTACAACTATTTTCAATATATATGTTTAACTATTGTTCCAATAAGATGTTGTTTGACATAAAGACATTCCTAACAAGTACAATAGTAAAAGTTATTAAAGAGATAGGTCGACTAGGGAAAAAAACATTTTATATCATATAAGTGAGTGTTAACCTCATTTTATAAGTCGATTTTAAAAGGTTGCACTAAACACAAAGTTTATTTCTTAATATGATATCAACGTCATTTAAAATATAATATAATGATAATTTGTTGGACTTATCGGACTAGGTTGTTATTAGATCATCTATAAATATATAATTTGATACACCATTTTAGAGGTCTCAGCGTGAGAGAGGTATGTTCGAGATCCCACACTTATTAAAAATAAAAATATTTCATTTTTTATATAAGTGAAAATCTTACCTTATAAATTATTTTTATAAAATTGAGTTAAGCTTAAAATTTACTTCTTATTAAAATAAATTACATATTAAAATATAAGCTAAAATATTTTCATCTTGTATAAGGTTCAACCACTCATAAAGTTACTCATATCTTCTTTTTTTTTCTGTTTGATAAAAGTAAACTTGGCGCGTTCTAATTAAGAATCATATATTCCTAACAATTTCATTCTAGAAAGTAATTTACTTTTGCAATTATTTATGCCATCTAGGCATTGGATACAATAACATAAATATGCTCTTAAATGGAAGGGTCATTTCTTTAGGCTTCTTATTTTGTTATTTTTACAAGGATTTTTCTTAAATGGAACGCATTGTTGATTTATTCCCTGTCAATATTTTTTCTTTATAACAGATCGGAAAAAACTGGAAGAATGGTTTTTTTTTTTATGATTGTGTTATTAATTCTTTCGTATGCAAATAATTTTTAATTATGCTATAATTAGTATTGGTTTTTAAAGAATATTATTATCTTATACTTTCCCCAATCACAAAATACACAATTTAGTTTTAAATAAATCAAGTCTAACAACTTTAAATTTTTTTTAATGAGATATCTCTTAAATGATTATAATTTAATTGCGATTTTATTTTCAATAGTTTTATTCTATTTTTTTATAAAGGCTTTAAGAAATTTCTTAAGAAATTTTTTTAGTTACGTTATTTTTCTGTAATTCTGATCCCTTTGGGAACCACGATGGTTCTCTACTGGATATTCTATAGGAATAATCTGGTTGGAGGAGTTCTTTCTGTTATATTTTGAAATCAATATATTATCCTTTTCGTACATGGATTAAGGTATTCTATATCGTCACAACATTATTAAATAAATTATTGTATTAACTACATATTATTTTAAAAATTAAAAAAATTATTAATAATAATTTTTATTATTACTGAAACTTTTGAATTAATTTTTAAATTAATATGTAGTTAATTATTAAAATTTTAATTTCTTTATGAAAATAATATTTTTGAATATAATATTATTACGAATATGGCAAATTTTCGGTGAATTACAGTTTGGCGAATAAGTATTACAGCTTTTTTTTTCACATTCTTCTAACTATAATTTTACTTAATAATTATAAGTGGCTGTATCATTTCTCTTTTATCAAGCGTTCTTCTTCTCAATATCTTAGTTATTATTATAGTTGTATTAAGTACAGGAAATGATGTTACAATTCATATACAATACGATATATACAAGAAACATGAAGAGAAAAAAGACATTCGTTTAATATAATTTTTTTTTTACGAAAGAATGAAATAATACAAATAAAACATTAGAAGTTTTCCAAGCCAAATACAAAAATTTAAAAATATAGGAATAAAATTGACCATTTAATATGCTGTTTTTCTATAATAGAAAAATAATATATTTATATTTTGTAGGATTAAATATTTTTAAATTGCATATATTGACCTTAAATAACAATATTTTTTTAAATAAAAGGAACTGAACTTCAACTGAAATGTGCATTTTTAACTTAAATTCTTCAGCACACTGTATATAAAGCTTGTGTTCACAAATCCATTTATTATAAAAATAGTGTTTGGAAAAATATCCAAATTTAATTTCAGCCTCAAAATCAGTAAAATAATTGAAGAAATTGAAGAAATAATTAGATGTTGTGAATTGAATGTGTAGGAATGCAACCGAGTCACACTATTTTCTGAATTATGCAGTTAAATTGGTTAATTACAACTTTATAGTTAAGTTAAATTTATTAATTATTTTGTTATTAAAATTTATTATTTAAATGAGTTGATTCTATACTTTACTTTTATTTTTAAACGCTAAAAAATCCAAATTTTAACAACACTAAAAAAATTATTAAATAAAAATTAATTTTAGAAAAAAATAATTATTAACTAAATTAAATATTAAAAATATAAATATACAGAAAAAAAATTATTATTAATAAAAAAATTTAAATTATTTTTTAAATTAATATCTAATTAACTACTAATATTTTAAGATTTGATGTAATTATAACTAAAATCTTTGTAATTAATTAAATATCAATTTTAAAAATTAATTTATAAATTGTATTATTTAATATGATATACGGTAGGATTTTTATTATTAATAAAAATTTTAAATTATTATCTAATTAACTATCAATATTTTAACTATTAATTTAGAACTAATACTTTGTACTAATTATTATCAATTTAAAAATTAATTTAGAAATTTTATTATAATAAAAATTATTTTAAATATTAATAATATTTAAAATAATATATAATTTAATTAATATAATAATTAAGTTAAATTTGTTTCAAAAGTGAGATCCGGTTTGAATTATTTACATGGTGCACTATTTCTTTTGAATGTCTTAAACATTCTTCCAAAACATTTTAACATTTTCTGTATATGTGTACCAATGTAAAGATTAGGATAAAATATACCCTTCAACTATGATAAAGAGAAAACTGGTTAATTTATGACACACAAATTAAAATATTTTTTCTTGAAAAAACTTGTCATTGTACATTTTTGCGGAGCTTGTCATTTATCTCTCTCATTAATTACTACTTGCACATTTTACACACCATTGTTTTTCTCTATTCTTGGTAAGAGTGCTATTCACAAAATAATGATTAGTTTTATGTTGAAATATTGAAAGAACAGATAAATTAAAAGATTTATTTTTTGCAAGTGTGATTGATAAAAAGAATTGGAGATATTAAGACTTAACTTTTACTTAGAAATAGTAGTTTTAGAAAGGAAACAACAAATTGTAAGGGTGTAAGGTGTGACTTTGAGGAGGCAATCTAAGTGTTCATCAATCCCGAAATTGAGGGAATTGAGGGAGACTGGAATATACCAAATGGCAATAGCCACATTAAAATGTAATAAAGAAGAAGCAGCCCTAGGATTTCAGTGCCCCAAAAATCATTTTGGAGAGAGAAACTAATCTACTCTTTCTAGCTTCAACTCTTTTCACCGCTACTTTTCTCCTATCACTCATCTCATTCTTCATCATATCATACTAGTTTAAACTTCTTTTTAATCGCCAAAAAACTACATATATAAATATAAGAAAAATCATATATAATTATAGACTCTAACAGCATCTGCAATAATGCAGTATATAACACTTATCTATTTTTTTTTTCAAAAGAAGTGACATGCAGAGTAAAGCTTGTTCATCTTCTGATTTTCTTCACTGAAGAGAAACTTATTGAAGATTAGCTTTTGTCATCCTGTTGAACCTACAATCCTGCACATAAACCACAACAAAACAAACATACAACACATTTTGGGAGGCACTGGTACTTCATTAGCTTCTTTATGGCACTGACTTTTTCTTAATTTTCTTGTCTTTATTGTTAATTTGTATTCCTTATATCAGACGAATATCTCAGCATGAAATGTTTTACTCTAATCTAAATTTCATAGACCATTTTTGTCGTGTCAATTTTCTAGAAAGGTCTTGTCATGTCTCAAGTAATAATAATTGGATCTTTGACTTTATATTTTCATCAAACACCTTCATTTTCGTTATTAAGAAGTTCAATTTGGAAATACTGTGCAATGTAGGAGTGTATTTTATTATTTCTTCTTAAAATAATTGGAATTTTTAAACATTACTACACCAATCTGAAGCAACTAATCGCTTGTTTGGAGTTGCATTACAACTTTTTAAAATCATGTTTTCTGGAGAAAACATTTGAAACCATTTTAAATAAACCTAGTTCCAGTTAACACAACTCTTATAGCACTTTTCTTTAGCGGTATAAGTTTATATAAAAACTTACCAAATTAATTTTAGAATAAAAGTTTTTACTTGCATATTAGTGATTTTATATAGTGATAGTAGTTAAGATGAAACTTATAACATTATATTTGATTGTTTTATTAGGACTTGGTGATTGAGTTAATCTTATATTAATTTATTGTTTGTTAAGAAGAAAAAGAAAGGAAAGAGAGAGTTAAGATAGGATCCGTGGAAATTAAGTAGGTTTTGGGATGTGAAGGGCAAGATAGCATTGATAGTATTTCGTAGAAGCGCGCATTGAATCTCCTTTAATCTGCTTTACCATCTTTTCTTTTTATTGATTCATGGACATGCTTTTTGCAGTGAGTCCCCTTTCAGTAAAAACCCGTTCCTAATACTTCATCTCCCTCTTTCTCTCCTCCATCGGGTCCCTCTCTAGGGTCTAGCCACCTTTTACAGCCATCAAACATACTACTATGTTAATTCAGAGACAACCATAAAAGCTTCAAGGTAAGCCTAATTAACCTCTTCTTCCTTCAATTCAACCTACACAGCTGTCATCCTCTTATACGCACCACTAGTACCACTTCTTTGATTATATATTTATAAGGGCCTTTCATTTCAAGCATATGATCACACCAAAACTTAAACCCTGTTTATTCTTCCTTCATGCTACCTCTCTAATTTCCTTCCTTTTTTTTTCCTTTTCACCCAATTAATCTTTAAAAAAACCAACAAAATAAACTGCAACACACCGATCTGAACCAGCTAGCCCCATCCCATATTTTTCATATTTCTCAATTTGGTCGACATGGACACCAACCAGAACACCACCACTAGTGCATTCACAAATGTGAACACCACTTGGAATCTTGAAAAGATGGAAACTAATGAACAACAACAACATCATCATCATGACCATGACCATATTATCCTCCAAGTCCAAGACCCTCTGGCTTCTGGGATTTGGCCCAATAATTACCCCCACAATCACAACCCCAACCTTCTTCAAATGCATCAAACACCCCCCTCAACAACCTCATCCATAGTACCACCACCCTCCTCCTCCTCCTCAGGGTTCCTTGGAGACATACTAGGTGTTCACAGCATGGAAGAAGATGAAGAGCCGGAAGAGGAGCTAGGAGCCATGAAGGAGATGATGTACAAGATAGCTGCTATGCAACCCGTGGACATCGACCCCGCCACCATCCGTAAGCCAAAGAGAAGAAACGTTCGCATCAGCGACGACCCTCAGAGCGTGGCTGCACGCCACAGGAGAGAGAGGATCAGCGAGAAAATCCGCATCCTCCAAAGACTCGTTCCCGGAGGAACCAAAATGGACACTGCTTCCATGCTTGACGAAGCCATTCGCTATGTTAAGTTCCTCAAGAGACAAATCAGGTTGCTCCAATCCATTTCCCACCCTTCCCAACCACCACAATGCATTGGTTTTGCCACCACAAACGCTAACACCTTGCTATTAGCCCCTTCTTGTGATTGGTCTTTTGCACCAAACGTGTTACTCAGCTCCACAGCTGTAACCGCAGCCATGGCCTCTTCCTCCTCCCTGGACATGCCGGGCGGACTCGGATTCGACGGCCGCGGCCACGCTTGTGACGGCTCCTCCAGCTTTAACCAGCATGAGGTAATCAGTGAATAATTAGTGGTTGCTGTTGATTAATTAATTAGGTTATTGGTTATGTATATGTATCTATGTATGTGTATGCATGATTGAGAAGTTGTAGTATGTGTATGTTGATGAGTGTTTGAGTTTAGGGAAATTAAAGAAAAAGCATGAAGGAGGAGGAGGTAGAGTAATATTTTAGGGGAAGGTCATGTGTGAGGGGAAAGGTTTGTTAGGATATTGTTGACTAAAGGTTCTGTAGAATAATCATAACGCTTGGCTTCGTTACGTAAAGCCATATATATATAATATATAGAATACAATAATAATGTGTATGCCAGTTTGGGTGTTGGCCGGAAAGTTTCTTTGCCCGACTCTCTTCCGGGAATAAATTCAACTGTGACGTTTCCAACTATATTCAATAATCAACAATATCCTCTCTCTCTCTCTCTCTCTTTCTCTCTCTGTCTCAGCATAATTACATATATACATGCTTATTGGCATGTGTGCCGCATATACACACACGCACTCAACACTCATTTCTACTACAACAAGACAACTTAACCAGATCTCATCACAAGTTTCTGTATATCTCATAATCTTCATGCCTAAAGGGGTCAAAAGAGAAAACTCATGCCCACACAGATCATAACCTAAACCTGAAAATCCCACTTTAGATTATACATTTTCTGTCAAACTTTTAATTGTTTCAAGAACCCGAATGATTTTTGGATTTCATAAACTGTTACTAACCATTGTTTAAGGCTACTCTGTGATATCTTTCTTTAAGTTCTTTCAAGCATTTAGCAGTAAAGTGTTAATTTACCTTTTTACCTTTTCAAATATTAAGTGTATTCTTGTTTATAAATTATAACTTTTTCCACACTCCTTAGAAAATTTCTTGATATTATAGTCACGTCTTTCTTTTCAGTGCCATAAAATCAAACACTAAAACAGATGTGGTTTATGGATTCCAAACCTAACGGTTTTCATTTGCACTGAAAAAGAAACCTTCTTCATCTCCCTATGTGCTTTCTTTCTTTTTTTATTTTTACCTCATGGAACCATCTTTATCCACTTTTATTGTGTGTCTTCTTTCTTAGTGAATAAGATACATTTCGATGCTGGTATATGCGTATGGGGGAAAACCTGCATTTGCATGTACATGATCATGCCTAAATTTGTATGCATATATTTCCTGCAAAGTTATGACATGTATACTCACTATCTAGTTTGTATGAATATATATTTAATCTATGGTTAATAATTTACTTTGTTCATAAAAAAAAGGTACATGGATTTGAATATAAGTTGGATACATGTAATGTTATAATTATTATTTAATATAGTTAATAATATATAAAAATCGTATATTTGTATGCATTAGCTTTAGAAAAGTGCCGAGGGAGGGAGGGATTTCATTCATCCAGGTACGCATATAAAACAAGTTATCTCTCTCACTCTTTATCTTCATATATCTAGGTCTTTTATGTATATACTAATAAAACTTTCTTAAGTATTTTAATATAAGAACACAACGCATGTTAATTTGAAGTATTTTTTAATAAAAAGAACAAGGTGCATACTCTAATTAAGATTTAATTTCAAAATCACTCAATTGGTCACTATATCAAGTGGTATTACATATGGGTTCCAATCTAAACAGTATAGTACTTGGAGCAATAAAAAATAGTGGTAAGTTAATTAGCTAAAAAATAGTTTGGTCTTCTATTTTATTTCTGAGACAATAATTAAGTTCTGATTTTGAAATTAAAATATGCTTTTGTTTATTTAGCATAAACCTCTCAAATTCTCATTTTCTTATGCAAAACTATTCGGGGTTTATGATTACTTTGGGATATGAAATAGTTTTAAAAACTTAGCGAAAGTTGAATAAAATTTAAATGATTTTGAATAATATAAAATTAGGGTTTGAATAATGAAAATTGAGATTTTTTTTTTAACTTTTGGTAAAATATTTTATTTAAGGTTTGACTTGAATGAGTGAAGACAATGTAATTTATTTAACTTGCGAAAAAGTCAAGTAAAACATAATTATTTTGTATGTTTGAGAAAAAGAGGTTTCTCCCAGTGACCTTGATCCCATCTCATACAGCTCTACAAAAGTTGTGCTTGCATTCCTAAATGGTATTTTATGAGTCCAATTTCTATTGTGCTCTTACTTTACCATTAACACCAACTCCAATACTTGTCTATCTCTTATGATCTGACATAAAATTTATGTTTAAATAAAATTCTAAATTATTAAGATAAAAAATTAATTTAAGTGATTAAAAGTTGAAAGTATTATTAAAGTATAATTTTTTATCAATAAAAAATTATATAAATAAAGTATTTCAAGTGTTACAGCCTGTATTCAGGAGAAGAGAAAGTATATGTATGAAGAAAAGAGTGTTCCAACCCTTTAGAAGAGAAAATATATATGCAAAGAAAAAACTATTATTAATACATTCCTTTTTTTTTATTCCTTTAATCAAAACCAAAACCAAGATCCTGAAACCAGATCCCAAATTGTGAGTTTTATAAAACTTTTACATTGAAACAAAAATTACGATAACATCTTAAAAATTATATAACTCAGTGAGAAGTAAAATAAGATGTCCATAATATATAACTCTTGTATTGGAGATATTACCTTAACATCAATTTTACACTTTTTTTTAATCTCTAAACAAATCATAAAGAAATATTTAGAAATCCCTAGATGTGGTTTAAATTTCCTTGAGTCAAAGTTAAATCTTCCTTAATTTTAACTTTTATTGTTTGTAAGAAACAAACGCACTTTTATTCCATGTTTGCTTTTGATGTGGATATCTAAAATTATAATGTTACTTTGTTGCAAAGAGCATGGTAATTACAAACTGCATAGCAGAATAAGGTTTAGAATTGTGGATTTTCTTATGAACATGCACTTATTGTTAAGTGAGGTTGTGTGGAATATATGATGTGTGTGTGTGCAGACAATGACGGGTGAGTGAGTGAGAGCAGTGTTTGTCAAATCTTCAATTCCATTAAGATAGAGTCACTGTCATTAATTCAAAAACTAACAAGACACTTTGAAGAACTGATAGAAAAGTACATATATATAATAAACTTAATAATGAGAACATTATTTACTGATCAAGCTGGTTAGTCAAACAAGTTTGGTGCTGAACAAATTTGTCAAAGTCAAGCCAATTAAAATTTTATAATGATGAGTAAGAAAATGATACCAAAACCAAAATTTAATCAATTTAAACGCAGACTCAGTTAGGAATGACATTATGAAGATTCTAAAACCATATACACACCAACCTAAACCAAATCAAATACACCACCAAGCGTTATTTAATTCCTTTAACCAAATCAGACATTATATGTTGAAAGAAAAGACTCTTAGGTTCTCTGAACATAACCATTTGAATCATTAATTTAAGAAATGCCAACAGTAGTATATTCTCTAAAACATTTTTCTTTTCACGCACTATTTTTATTACATAAAAATTCTTATTAATTTTATTAAATATGCAGATATTATTTTCTGAATGATGATTTTGCTTTCAAACTTTTGTGATCCACATTATATGTATTGAAGGCTTATGTAAGGGATCAAGCTATAAACGCCATAGAAAGTTATAGTGATCTCATATATAATGATATCAGAAGCATGCAGTTTACAATAATGCCTTCAAATTTTATCTCTATCACTCGTATATGCTGCATCTGATACTGAATGCGTGTAATTGAGTGTTTTGCAGCCACTAAAATGACATTGTCTTAAAGACTGAGAATCACATGAGTAAAAGACACACATAACAGTTAGATATGCGCCAGCACTAGCTCTAGCACTCACAAAATAGTGGCTGTTAGTTAACTTGCTGGTTCAGTCAGTGGCTTTTTCTCTGATGGCGGTGCATGTGCTTACCACTATATATATTCAAAAGTATGCTAAAGCATTCCCGTTTTAACTGCTACTCACTGAATGAAGACACAGGTTTTAAGGTTTAAAGAAAACTAAACCCAACTGAAAACATTGTAGCATCACAAGAATGGAGTGCATGAAATTGATTCCTTTACATTGCACAAAATCTTATACATTACTTACTTTATGAAGCACCTCATATACATGAAAACGATAAAAGTCACCATTTAACAGACACCAGAAGTTTAATGACTCATGATATCTCCTCTCCACATATTCTGAAAATACTCAAAAAAACTAAATATTAATATATTCTCTTGTGTGTGTCTTTGTCTATATGGATAGACCAATTGATGTCAAGATATGGTTATTGTTGCCATTGCAGTATATAAAGAGAAAAAAGTGACAAAACTTTAACTGTAATGTAAGTTTCTTTAATGTCTTAGGAGACTATGTGATTGGTTAAATGATTAATAAATAAATAATTAACAGCTATTTGATAAGAATGCAGTTTTAGGGGATTATATTATTATCTCTTTTGAAAAGCTATACTTTGGCATCGACCCACAAAAAAATACATTCATTTGAAAACTACTTTAATAATATAATAATATATATTGATATTTTAAATTAAAAAATCAAACAAATTCAATTAAAATATTAATTTGAGTAATGTAAAAAATATATTTTATTTTATAGGTGTCAAAATATCATTCTTTCTCTCTTTCTTAATATCAGTGTATCCACCAACCTTAACTCTCACAAAAAAAGAGAAACAAATGAAAGGTAAGGAAGTGAGTCTTCTTTTCCTCTTCTCGAGGACTATCAGTGTTTTAAGATTGTAAGAGATTTATAACCATAAAAAAAAAGGTACACTTTTATTTATGATTCGAGAATCATTAATTTCTACCTATCCTACTAATTTAATTTTGGTTAAATTATTCAAACGCCAAATCTTATACAAAGTGTTTTTAAAAACATAAAAAACTTGATTTACGAGTTACAAATGTTTATTTGGTATCTTGACTATTAGTTACTCGTAAATGTGTGAGAGAGAATTAAATGTGTAAAGATAGAAATATATATATATATATATATATGTGTGTGTAAATTTAGTTTAGACTTAACTATACATTTTTCTATAAAATATTATCTTTTATTTAACCTTTTGTAAATTATTTTCCATTTGTTTGAATTTATTGCTAATAAGTTATCTTTTTATGTTTAGTCCCTCACATGACACTTTTTAATAATAAAACGTTGTTGATGATATAACTTAACACATGATATTCGTGACATCATTCACATCTACTCTTTTTTAAAAAAAAAAAAAATAACAAAACGTGTAAAGGTGTTAATGTTTAAAAAGTCAAGGATGAAAAAGTAAATAAAAAATTTAAGTGCCAAAACTATATATAAATATTATATTTATCGAGATACAATTATATTTAATTATTATATATACTATTTTATGTTAGTTTATAATTTTAAAAGATGATATAGACTAATGGTATAAGAATAGGCTACGTTAACTTGTCAGCCCATATTTTTATTAAATAAACTGATTCAAAACTTTTATAAAATTTTCATTAATTAAAAAGGTTAAATCTTAAGTCATTCAAAGAATTTAGTCCCAACAACGTTATGTTTAAGTAAATATATAAATAATATGTTTTTTCGTTCATTTTTTTATTGGCATTTTTTTTCGTTCATTTTTTTATCAGCATTTTTTTCGTTCATTTTTTTACGGCATTTTTTCCGTTCATATTATATTTTTATATTAAATGCCGATAAAAAAAAGTGTTATATTAAATGTTTATAATATATTAATTTAATAGTTTTAAGTTTGAATCCTAAATAAGTTACAACTTAAAATATTGGAAAGAAATGAAAAGAAAAAATTATTAATCGTATCCTACTTGAGTAATTTCGTTTTATTTACTTATCAAGTTAAAGTATAATTATTCGATAATAAAGTTTACAAAATATAGGTATTTATAAGCACAATATACAATAATATAATAAATTAAACTTTTGTATTTATTTTGGCTTATCTTTTTGAGTTTGCATCATTTTCTACTACTCATGTATTAAATTTAATCACGAAAAGTGCACTTTGTAATATTGAGTTAAGTGTACAATGTAATATAATCATATTTATTACAAAATCATATAAACTCGAACCAATAATTAATTAATACAAATAAGAGAACATTAAATTAATAAATATAACCTATCAAATACTAATATTTAATTCTTTTAAGCATTTTTAAGTCTACAAAACTTAATTTATTTTGAGTATTTCAGGTCTACACACCCAACAACTACTTCATGGGTAAGATCTGTTGTGAATTGAAAAATCCTGAAAAGGTTGGGCACAAACCTGCTGAAAAAACCAGTTTATGTATGAAACTACTTTTGTCATTGTGTACTCAACCTTACTTGAGATATATAAATATTTTAAATCATTGTTTGTATGATGTAAAATTAAATAAATTTATCATGATAATGTAAAACTGTTTTACTAAATGTAAACATATTCTCTTTGTTTATAAATAGGTCAAATTTGTGAAAATAAAAAAAATATGACATAAAATAAGCTTTTAAGATAACACTTCATAAGTTTTGGTCTAGTCTTTCATATCTTTTTATTTTTTTTAATAATAATTATTTTTTGTGATGACAAATGATTGTTGTTACTTAAGATCTCAGTCTCGCTAAGATTTTAAGTTGCACAATAATATCTAACATAAAAGTTTCTATTTAAAAAAGAGGGATAACACAATAACTTATTTTTTTTTAAAGTTAAATTAAGTCTAAAAGTTTTTATTTAACAAATAATTGCCCAAGTTTGAATTGATCATCAATTTTTTAAACAAATTTAACTCATTTAATAGTAAACTAAAATGTTACTGGATTATTTTATTTATTTATTTTTGCTATATATTTTTATTTAAAAACAATAAGTATGTATTATAAAGAGAACTTGGTACTTTTTCCTTGAATCGAGAAAAGTTGGAAATAATTAATAACTTATTTCTATTACATTTTAGTGTGTTTGATTTTCTGTTTACATACTTACGTTCATCTATGAAATTACATTTTTTTATTGAGTTGAATTTCATTCGAGCATGAAAAATACTTGAAAATAATTGGATGTTGAAATTCAACAACTCCATTACCTTGTACCTTAAAACCTTGAAGATACAATTAATTTAGTGTAACGTGGGGCTTTGTTTAAAATATATCTTACTCGTACAACTTATTTTTTTTTTTCTCTTTCGGTTTTTCTACGAGGTTTTTTTTTATTTTGATTACAGTTCTCTCTCTTGTATTGTAAGTTATTAAAATTGTTTCTTGGATTTCCTATAATTATTATTCTCTCTCTCAGTGTTTGTAACTTTATATGTATGTAAAGTTAAAATATTGTAGCATCACAAAAGTTGAATCCATCAAGATCATATCTAAAACTTTGTTTCTAAGATTAAAAAAAGTGTTACATATTGTGATAGATCATAAACAAACAACACTTTTAGAGGGCTATTGAATAGTGTTTTTGTTGCCTACGAGACTAGTGAGGATGTAGATGCTAAAAGAATAAATGTTATACATATGAATGATTAAGTATGAATTTTTGTTATAAATAATGGAAATGTTAGGTTTTAATTGAAACAAAAAGTGTCTACAATCATCCACAATTTTAGTGTTGGTGAGAAACAACCTTATTTGGGAGTTCAACCCATCAAAAGGTCTTAGGCAAGGGATCCTTTGACTTTATTTTTGTTTGTCATAGTAGTTGAAGGTATGGCAAGAATGGTTAGACAAACTAAAACGAATAAACTATTCAAAGAGGTGAAAGCAGGGGGAGCAAACATAGAAATAAGTATGCTTTAGTTGGCAGATGACATTATCTTTTTGTGTGAAGCTAATTAACCACAAAATGTGTTAAAAATAAAAAATATTCTAAAGTGTTTTGAATTCGTGTATGATATTAAAGTCAACTTCATTTAAAAAAAAAATAGGAGGTGTGGGGATGGAGACAAACTTAATACACAAGTTTTTTGTAGTGTTGAATTGTAAGATTATGTCTTTGCCTTTCACTTACCTAGGGATGCCAATTGGGGAAAATCCAAGAAAGTATCACATGTGGAAAAATCCTATTGAGAACATTAGGAATAAATTAGTCACATGGAAATGTAAGCATTTATCTTTGCACACATAACATGTGTGCTAAAATCTGTAATTATTACATTGTCATTATTCTACTTATCATTTTTAAAAATGTTTGTAATAATGTTTAAGGAGCTTGAAAAAATAGAAAATGAGTTTTTATAGGATGGGACAGAGATGGAGAGAGATAACATGGATAGAGTGAGAGAAAATATGTAAATAAAAAACAGGAGGGGCCTAGGAATTAAGGAGTTCAAAAAGTTTAATTTAGCTCTTCTAAGTAAAATGGAGATGAAGAGCATGAACGAGAAAGGAGGGCCTGTGTAAAATAGTCTTAGAGGCCAAACATGGAACATGGGGAGATCTGAATAAAAAGTCACATAGTAGCCAATAATCTAGGTGGTGGAAGGATATTAAGAGAGCAATGGGGGGAGGGTGGTTTGAGAACAATATAGAATGGAAGTTGGGAAACAGGATGGGGTTAGGAGGACAAATGGATGGGAGATGATATTTTGAAAGAAATATATCCAAGATTGTGTTGTAAAACGAAGCTCCGGTATTGCAAATAAAAACAGGGCATGCGAGAAAACCCTAAAATCAAACGCATTGAGATTTTTGTTGCGAAATCTAAAACTGAAATGTTACCGTTGCAAGTGCACGTTCTGCTTCACCTGGTCTTTCGGAATCGTTGCTGCAGTGGAGAAGTCGTTCCGCCCCTGCTTTGCTGGATTTTCGGAGGTTGAAGAAGTGGTGCCGTTGGAACTTGAAATCGCGCCACCAATGGCTGCTGGAACGTGGGTTGTGGCCGTTTGGGCTGCTACCATTTTCCCTATATAAGCAAGGGTTTCCCTCTTCAGAATTTGCATCTCTCCCACACACCTCTTCATCTTCTTCCTCCGATCACCATCTTCTCCTTTCCCCAATTTCCTTTTTTCACTTTCTCTCTCCTCTTTATTTTAATATTATAATATTTCTGGGTTCTATTTGATATTACTCTTTTAAAGAGAAACTTGCTAGTTCTGATCCTCGGAAATTAC
>Ga0123342_1001076_pt1 | contig 45524 bp, 13 predicted proteins | sample Turbeawhitnodule_FD_89960 | JGI IMG/M metagenome (GOLD analysis project Ga0123342, IMG submission 89960) | Root nodule microbial communities of legume samples collected from Mexico - Turtle bean Mexico white nodule | ecosystem: Host-associated > Plants > Roots > Nodule | place: Mexico: Nepantla...
ATTCAAAATAATTAATTTATTGTCAAATAAATTATAACAATAATCTTATAAATTTATATTACTTTTTTTATGTAATCTATTAAAATGTGATAAAATAATAAATATTAGAAAATTATTTTAAAAATTATAAAATTAATTATTTATATTTATTTTTAATTAGAAAATTTAATCTTTTAATAAATAAAATATAATTTATTTATGTAGTTAAAAATAAAAAATGAAATAATTTTTCATTATTTTAAAATAACTAAATAATTTAGTTTTTAAATAAGATTATATAATATTTTAATATTATTTTTTGATAAAATTACAGAAAAAAAACTAAGTTAGTTAATAATAAAATAAACGGTATTTATATATTAATTTTAAGTGGCAAACATAAGATATTAAAATATGAATAACATTAAAATTAAAATTAAAATATACTGAGATTCAATAATAAATTGTTAAAAATTAAAAGTGCTTAATTTTATAATAATGGTTTTAAAAACAAACATTTTGCCCTAGACCAACAATAAAAAGAACCACTCACCATATGCCTTCAATAGCGACATCGAAGGTTGTCGTGCAAGTTCTTGGCTCAAGTCATAAACATTTAGATTAAACAGACACATCGAAAACATTACTAATACCATGTACTAATGGTAAAGTTCATACATTTTAGAAAATAACTAACCTTGTCAGTTTTCGAGAATAACTCATACATCTCTCTATTGCTTTCAATGGCATCTTAATGCACCATAGCAAATATACAATCATAAAAAAAATATTATAATTTAAAAAAAGAGTAAAAAATAGGGTCATCCAACCAACCTGATAGGCAAAATGAACACTCTCTTCCTTTCTGAATCAACCTCATGTCATCAACATCCTTTTGTAACACACAAAAATTTAGCAGTAGAATAAATAAATAGAAACTTGGAAACATTGACATTTATAAAATTTAAACAACACATAAAAGAAAGCACTGAACAAATAAATTTTCGGTAAGTGATGTTGGTGGGTGCTGCAAAATTGAGAGAAGAAGTCGTCAGATATTCTTGATTGGCCAAAAAGTGAATGATATCGTCATCGATGAGAGGGTAGAGGATGGCGGCGATGGGACGTTCAATGTAGCCGATGGTGTGACTGTGGATGTTGCTGACGTTGATGGCGTTGGTGTTATGGATATTGTAGGGTCACAGAGGAAGGAGCGGCTACGGATGATGGTCCAATAGTTCTCTACGCCGATAATTTAAACCTCTATGAACTCGAGGAGAAATTTATCTAAATGTATAGTGTTGGTTCTTCACCATTTGAAGTATTGAAATAAATTCTTATCTCACAATTTGTTTCAATTAAGAAAAAAAAAAAAGAAACGAAATCTAGAAAATCAAATTTAAAAGTAATCACTCACGTTTTAAAAATTTACTAAATTTCAAAAAAATTCTAAATTGTTCAGTTTGACAAATGTTTGTGATAAAAAATTGAAATAACAAACTTAAATAATAATAAAAACATATAAATATATTAAAAGCTGTTTGAAAAAGGAGAACCGCCTTTATATTTATAGATATAGATATAGATTAAAGAAAAAAAAGTCCAAAATATCTTTACATGAAAAGAAGAGTAAAAAAAAATCATCTTTTATTAAAGAAAAAAAAACAAAAGAAGTCCAAAATATCTTTTCATGAAAAGAAAAGTAATTCTTCATAGATTATTGCGGAATTCAGTGTCATGTTGCTGCAAATAAACAAGAACAAAATTTGTAGAGAGTTGCCAATTATTAAAAAAAGAAATATTAGATAAGTTACCTTCACAAAACTTGCCAAGGAAGTTCTTGATTGTGCCTTCAACATAGATATATACCATATTTCCATGGATTTGTTGAATGCACTAAAGGTCCGGCACCCTTGGTAGCAAAGGTCGTCCACAAAACATTAGAGCACATAGAAGATGGGCATGAGATTTGACACTAAATGATTGTGTCAATTTCTTTAAAGATCTGAATAAATATACAAAATTTAAAATGTATCTACACCTATATATAAATATAAAGAAGTATTTCCTTTTTCACATTCATCAATTTTTTTTTTATTTTATCCTTATATAAATAATTGATTTTATTTTATTATTATATACATTTGATCATTTCCTTTTTTTAAAAAAATTTTAAATTTTACAAATTTTCAAACCTAAAGCCTTTTCAAAAATATTTCAAATTTTGAAAAAAATTTAAAATTTAAATTTTTGAAATTTGAAAATTAAAAATAACGGTAATTAACTAATTAAAAACGTATCTGTCATAAAAGATGCTCTTTTATTTAAGTTGGTGATATTTGTATATAATATTTTATTTATATTAGTTGATAATTAAAATATTATATAAAATTAAAATTAAAATTCAATAAACTTAAATTATTTCATCCAAAATAAAATATTTAAAAATTCAAAAGAAATTTCTAGATTGTAAATATTCTTTCCACGTAGACAGATGCATTGAGTTTCAATTTATTTATTTTTGTTTGTTTTAAAATTGAATCCCTGGTTTTGTTCTAAGTAGAGCGAATCCGAAATTGACAAGTGGTGGTTTAAAGGTTTTCAGGATTTTCAGGTGAGGTTGGAATAGATTTGGGAATCCAACTATATATATGATTTATAATTTGATATGATTAATTAACACTATATAGTAGTTAAAGCTGATGTTCAAGTTTGATTAAGATGTAGTTAGCTATGTGTGTTCAGAGATAGTCTCTTTAAGGGGCTCTCTTATTTCCACAAGTGTACATGATTAACACAAAAATCCAAATTAAAGTTAATTAATTAAGTTTGTGATTTATTACCTTTAGTTAATTTTTATAGTATTTGTTTTTGTCGATTGATCTCGATTAGACTTGATAGAGAACTTCGACGATCAAGTCAGTGAGAGCTTTCTCTATATAAAATAGTTTCAGTCTCTAGTACTCATAAACAACGTCTCTTTTATAGCTTATATCTTTTAAGAACCCTTACTCATGATAATATAATCTCAACTGTAAGAACTGTAAGTATAACAAAAGATATTCTGCCTATAGGCACACCTTCTCTCACGGTGCTAACAAGAGAAGAGCATCTTGCGCACCTTTATTCACGGTGCTCGCTATCTTTTATCTCATTTACTTTTATTTATAACAAGAGATAAAATATATTTTTATCTTTTATTTCTATTTAATTGACAGTTTATATGCGTATATTAACAACTTTCATATAGATATATTTGATTAACTGCTTAATGTATACTAACATATATATCTTTATATATATTAACATATATCTGATTCAACATCTTTCTATTTTAATAATTCTTTACAGCTTACAAATGAAACTGGGTCAAACTCATGACCTACCCTTTAAACCTAATAACCAAGCTAACCATACTCACGTGTTTAAACCGAGCACACCTATCTTATACAGTATTATAACAATTACATTTTTTTAGATATATGAAAATAACAAAATCTTAAAGGTGGTTGTCGCCGTGAATTTGCAATTACCTTTCATGTTGGTCACTAGTTTCCTATGTTTATAATTTTTCAACCTGTATCGCATTTTTTTTCTGTTTCCTTTATTTATTCTTATGTTTATATCAGTAATTGAATAACTTTAATTTTTATTTCTCAAAAATATGGAAAATGTATTGCCCAAGAAAAACTCATTAATAATATATAGATCGAGAGACTCTCTCACAAAAATCAAATATAATTAAAAAAAAAAAAACAGCTTTGACACTGTACCAAACTCCAACAGATAAGTCCAAAATATTAAACATGATTGTTTTTTCTTTCACACCGCTATATTCTTCTCCCACCTCCGTATATTTATAACTTTTCATATTTTCAAAAATCTCCCTCAATAATATTTTAGATTATATAATTCATATAAGTTTTTTAAAAAATTTGTAATTAATTTTCGGATTATATAATCCAAAAGTATTTTTTCAAATTCATGATTAGTTTTCAGATTACATAATTCTGAAACTAAACAGATCATATAATCCAAAAAAAAATTAAATATGTATTCAGATTATATAATCCATAAACTATTTTATGAGAATGACATAAAAATATATTTCTTATTTTGTATGTACACAAGAAGATATGGAGATGAAGAAGAAACCCTCATTAAACATACATTCGGCAAATATAAGATAAAAAATATAAAAGTAAAAAAAAGTATAAATAGATACACCTACGTAACAGAGAGAGAAATTCACATCCCACCTGACCAAGAGACCTAGAACTTATCTGTTTGAGAGAACCATTATATATCTAAAGAAACCTATCAAAGGTATTTATAATAAAAAAAAACGAAGACCGTGAGAAGTAGAAGATTACAAAAGTAATTATTTTACTTTGTTTTAAGTCATGTAAGAATAGAAAGGTGGACCAAAAATTAATAAATATGAAATAGTGACATATAAACTGATAATTAAGCCTTCCACTGTGCATCAATAAACTATACTCTGAACTACTTGGTTGTAATGTGTATAGCCTTTTCCACTTTATGAATGCATGGGACTTTTTTATAAGTTTTTATATAGATATTTAAAATGAAAAAAGTAAATATTTTGTTCCATAAATTAAAATTAATTTATATATAAACTATTATTAAAAAAATAAATTATATGAGAGTTTTTATAAATTAACTTATAGATAAGTTACTTTTAATTTAAAGAGAAACTTATATTTATTTTCTTAAAATTAATTTGTCATAACTCAATTTAAATATGAAAATATGAACCGAGCCATTTATTTGTAATCAAATATGCTCGGTTTAAATATGAAAATTTAAGAGTGAATATAATAATTATTTTTGGTTAATTTGTTTAAGAGTAAATATGAAAATTGCACTCTTTGAGAGGAAGAGAGAGATAGTTGTTTTGAAAGCTTGTTCTGATCCGCTATCATTTTAAGTTCCACAGTTTTTTTAGGAAATTCTGTTATTAAAGTATGGTTTCAGAATGTATTTTAACTGTCCTAGAATACTTTTTCTAAAAAAATCTTTTTAGAAAATTAGTTTAAGAAGCTATCATATATATTCTGTAAAATTTATTTTAAAATGTATTTCATGCGTTCCAAAAAAAAATTCAAAAATTCTATTCTAAAAATTTTAGAAAGTTTTTGTAGTAGAGTAAAAAAAAAAAGCAGCTCGGAAGTCACTTTCACAAAAGAAAAGAAAGTTATTTTCCAAATTATAGAGTGCAATTAGAAATTATAGGCGTACACGAAGAAAAAAAACCCGTAACAAGAAGTATGAGAAACTCACAATAAAAGAATTGGGTCTGGAGTGTATTATTTTTTACCCATTATATTTTTTAATAAACAAGTGTAATCTATTTAACTTGGGCTATGTGAATATCCTGTCTAAATTTGAGCATTGGCATTTTGCACCCACATATTGAAATTCCAACGTCTTTCAAATTTTGTTTTATTTATGACATACAATATATAAGTTATGGGAATACAATCTACAACACGATTTTGTATTTCGAATTGTATATTATGAAATTCATTTTTTTGTGAATTTTTTAATAAACTTATTTTTTAAAAATAAATACATTTTAAATTCTGTATAAAGAAATATGTTTTTAATCAATAATTTATTACTACATTTTCGGTACAATCTAAAATGTAATTTCAGATTTATAAATATATTATGAAATACATATTTTAAAATTTATTAATATATTTTAGATTTTACAATATAATACAATCCAAAATAAAAAATATATATTTTGAGATGTACAAGAATAAAAAACATATATTTTAAATATATAATCTACAATATTTTTTATATTTTATATTATATATTCTATAATAAATAAATTTAACTTTTCTAGTTGTATAATGTACAGTCCTAATCATAAAATCCCAAGATTACACATTTCAAAAACTGAATGTCCACAACTGCTAATTTAATTTAAGAGGAGTAAAATTGAAATTTTAAATTTTAAAGCACAGCTCTTAAAAATATTGGGTGTAGAATGTAAGTGTCATCTAGTTCACATATGACACTATTTATTTGAAGGGGATAATGATGATGGTTTGTAGAATTTATTTATTTTTTATAAAAATGAGATAATTATTATTCACACATTTCACTTTTATATATATATATATATATATATATATATAATAATTCAAATTGATATTTATTACAATATTTAAGATTTTCAACTTGAGTATAATACTAGTAGAAAAGAAGTCTTGTTATATAGTGTAAAATATATCATCATCAAAAGAAAAATTATAGCATTTTTATAATGCAAAAACACATGCATATTAGTTATGATTATAATAAATAACACATATTATGTCAACTATTATTTTAATTATAAATAATATCAGTTATTATAATAATTGATATGATATACAAATTTTTCAAATAAATAAATATTTTTTTATCAGCAATAATAAATAATAATTGTGTAAGGAGTAATTGATGTAAAATATATAATATTTTATGTATCATACATACTTTGAATAATTGTTTGGAAACTTTTACTTTGTTAATAATATCAATATCTCTGGCAATTAATATATAATTATGTAAAAGAATTATATTACAATAATATTATCACCTTAGTTCGAGAAATCATATATCAAGAACAAATTTCTATAAAAAAAAGTCAATATATAAAGAAGATCAAAATAATCAACTACACTAATTACCAGAAAAAAATAATTATAAACACAATGCCTTTTCAAAAAGTGTTTCGTAGAAACGTTAAAATTGAACTCATTCCGCAAAGTACTTTTTGTAAGCTAATTTAACTCACCATGGAACACTATTTCGTTCGTTATTTTCACTGGAAAAATTTATCTATCAATATGATTGGATGTTTCCATAAACTAATTTTCCAATTCTTTTGGAAATCTCATAATTTTATTTATTTTTGGCTCTAAGTTTCTTTCTTTATGAGTAAGTGAATATATACTTGTAGGTAATTGATATCAGTTCCTTCCCCTTTCCATAAAAATTGACCTCTAATTTAAAAGGTGTACTCAATTTTTAACACATTATGAATAATACTTTTTTCAAAAACATTATTCATAAAACATAAAAATATTAAAAAATTAAACCCTAAAATCTTTTTATAAAAAAAAAAAACATTGATGAGCAACACAAGAAAATAAGAGGAAGAAGATGATGCTTGGTCTATTTTAGTGAATGATCCACATATATATAACACAATAATATAGATACTTTTAACATTGCGTTGATCTCTTCATATATTTCTTTCCTTTTTTAAGTAAACCCGTAGATCATGCTAAAGATGTTGATCTCTATGTATTCAAGTCAAAACACTATAACTAAAATGGAGTTGAAAAAAAAAGTAGGAATAGAAAATATATGAATTTGACAACACATAGAATTTAAAATTATTTATCTTTAGGTTAATTTTAAAATTATCTAATTTTAAGTAGTTAAATTATTCTCATAAAATTTTATAATTTTATTTTTTCTAAAATTTCTTACCTAACAATATACTCTATGAAAACATCGACGTTATTGCGTTGGTGTATTTGCATTTTTTATTTATAAATAATTATATTTAATATTTAAAATTGAATAAAAAATTATATATATATATTATACATTTAATATAAAATTTATTATAATTAAATTCATCCTTAAATATACAAATAAGAAATAATATTTTAATAACTTTAGTGTCCCATTAATGTTACATTAAAATAAATACAAATATCAATTTTATTAAAATCTATATTTGTAATATATTTGTATTTATTAAAATAAATTATAAATCTATTCTTAATATAAATACACGAATAATAATATTTTATTTGATTTTAAATATTAGTTTACCTACTTATTCTGATTATTGACATATCCTAAGTACCAAATACTCTAAATTTTTAAATAAAAATCATGCAATTTATATTAACTAATTTTATTAAAAAAAATTAAAAACTAGTGAGGGAGGCACAAAAAAATATCTTTAATTTAAAATAAAAAAAAATCAGTTCCCACCACTATCTCCACATCTAACAACCATTAAAAAAACTAAAAATAAAAAAATTGTTTTTTTTTAACTTTATTCTCTCTTTCTATTGTTGCTTTAAATTAAGGAATTAACGGAAGAGTGGAGAGTAAACATATAAAATCTGTACAATAATATTAATTTAAAAAATAAAAAATAATTTTATTTTTAAGTAATTTATGTGAAATGACAAATAAAATGAGATATATTAAATAGGGATATAATCGGTACATAATTGTGTACACAAATTATGGAATTCCCTTTATATATAGGTATAGATTATATATAAAAAAATGTATTATTCTCTGTTTTCTTATCTAAAATTATTATTATTATTATTATTAAACTCCCTGTTAATTCTTGTATATTTTTGATAAAAATTGGAGTTTATTTTGATAGAGTGCCTAACTTATAAAGATCTATTTCATTAAATATTCTTAAAGTCTACTTATTTATAGTAACTTAAAGAATATTTGAATAAAATTTTCTTCAATAACCGATAGAAAAGAAAAGAAAACTCCAATATTTAAAAATAAAACTAAATAATACATTATATATATATATATATATATATATTGTATAATATTTTTATAAGCTGTGAAAACTCTTTTAAATGATTTTTAAAAATTTTAATTTTTTAACATGTACATAAATTAATTTGAATTTATAAAAAAATGTTAGTTTTTATTTTAAAAAGTTTTATGAAAAAACTTGTCTAATTGGTTTTGCGGTGCAGGTTGAAGAAGATGAAGTGATAGTAAAAAAAAAAGATTATAGAACATTGAAAGAAGAGAAGATTGATAATAGAAGATGCGAAAGAATTAGGAAGAGGAGATTTCCTTTTCTATCTGCTTCTCTCACTCGCAACATCAAATATCCACCTCTTTACCCATTCCTTGGCACTTCCCAAATTGCCAAATGCTAATTAAACAACAAACCAATCAAAATGTTATACAGCTAGCTACCCACGACAAAAACAAAACTGTACTACATTATATACACACCTTACTTCGTATGCCTAAAATCATTTTCCTTGGTAACAAACTTTTTAATACATTCAATGTTGTTACTTTCTTATGCCAATGCATATTCTTTAGTATAATTATTACAAGACATGTATGGTGTGTGCCTCCATTGCTTCATTTTCATGTAGCCCCAAGGGACAACGGTTGTTTGTAGTTTCTTCTTTCAAGTTTTGCAATAAATAATTTTGTGATTTTTTAATTCATTTTGGGAAGAAAAGAGAGACCACAAAATGACATCCAATAGTAAAACATGGGGACAGATTTCAATCTATTGCCATGCTATATTATTTGAACTTGGTGGTGTGCCCCATTACCATGATGTTTTCAGAAACTGTTTGTTTGAATTTCACGTGCACTATTGGGACGACTAATTCACCATCACGATGGATGGGAAGACCTAAAAGCGTCATTAATAAACGACACTGCCAATAACTTTTTATATACACGTACGACAGTACGTAGTAGTAGATTGTGATTCTCATATTTGACCTGCTTCATTAGTATAAATTTCCATTTCAGTCATAAATGCAGGCTTCAAAAGTGTTGTTAATTGAGAGATCAAACCTTACATACCACAAACTTGTAACTACCAATTACCAGAAAACAATTATGATGGTTCAGGGTACGTTGTTTTGGTAGGAAGCACAGTAGTAGTTAATGATGAGTAGTGCTGAGGAGGCTGATCGATGCGTCGCTGGCCCAGTGTCAATTTCTCACAAGAAAAATGGGAAGATGAAGACTTAATTAACCAAGAAAGTGTTAACAAACTTTATAAAATTTCTTCATGTCAAAGTTTCTAGCTATTTATATTATGAAATAATTAATTTTTAAAAATGACTTATTTCTAGTGGGTGAAGTGGGAATCTATATGTAGCACACATAATGGACACGGATATAACACGAAAATACGTATAATCTCTAAAATATAAGACATGCGGATACAAATCTATATATTATATGATTATGTATGAATTATATAAATTAATAATAAAAATTTATGTGCACAAATATGTTTTATATTTTTTTTAGTAGAAAAATATTTTTCATAGCTAATTCAAAATGATTTGTTCCTTATTTTTATAATCATAATAAAAATTTATACAATAAGTTTGAGTTTTTAGAAAATTAATGTATTTTTCTTTTTTAAAATTGTGTTATAATCGTTCTAGAATTGTTAGAATGCAACAAATATTTTTTTAATTTGACACTTCACTAATACGTGTTCTACGAGTGTTGATGTTCTATACGTGTGTTCGACACATACACACCATTTAAGAGGCGTGTATGAGTCTACGCCTCTTAAATGGTGTGTCGTCACTAACACTTGTAGGATACATATCGATGAAGTGTCAAATTCAAAAAAAATATTTATTGGATTTCTAACAATTCTAACATGGTTCTAACACAATTTTAAAAAGGAGAAATACATTAATTTTCTAAAAACTCAAAATTATTGTATAAATTTTTATTATGATTATAAAAATAAGGAACAGGCATGAGAAACGTCTTTCTGCTAAAAAATGAAACATAAATATTATTGTCAATTTATAAAATTCATAATTATATAATATATAGATTTGTGTCTGTGTCTTACATTTTAGAGATTATATGTATCTCCGTGTCCGTGTTCATATCGTATCATGTCAGTGTCTGTGCTGCATAGCTGGAAACTCGTGTCTGTGAGACTATATATTTATAGTTGATTTGATATCAGAATGATAAATGATGATAAATCCAGCAAACTCTTATTAAGATAAGAAGTAAATTTTAAATTTAACTCACAATAAAAAGTAGATTTTAAGTCTAATTTAACCATAACAAAATGAATAAATTTTACACTTATATATTATAAAATATTATTATCTATAATTGGAGTAAAATGTAAAAGATAATATAAAGCAACGGACGGATGAATTGGTTTGTTGTAACGTGTATGTAATGAAAGAATGGTGGTGGTGACGGGTGAGGGGTGTCTATCAATTTAAATAGAGCAGTTGGGCAGATTTGATACGAGTCACCCCACCATGACGATGAGCAATGTAGAGAAGAGAGGAGTGTGGTATGGATCTGGTGTGACAAGTACCACTTGGGCTCGCATATGCACTCTGAGGATGGGCCCACACTCAATTAATAAAAGGGTGAATACCACAAAGTTTGTTGCAAATGCTCAGAGCAGAATGGGTCATAACTCATTAACCTTTTTATAAATACCAGTTCCAACTCATTAGAACCAACTCGGATCAACGGTTCCTTTTGGATCTACAAACCCTTTATCTTGATTTTTACCTTGTGAATGTTTTGAGATAACACATGTTAATGAGATGATAAAAGTGATATCTCATTTAGATTAATTTTTGGTTAGTTTTTTGTTGTTGATTTAGATGTTTTATAAGGGGAGTGAATATAATAATTATTTTTGGTTAATTTGTTTTCAAATGAGTTATTTGTATAAAGAATGTGATACAATTTGAAGTTTGTACGGAAGTTCCATGAAGTTTTGGTGAAAGTGAAAATAACTATGAATAGTTGATGTATGACTGAAATAGAAGATGTATTTTGAGTTAGTTCATATACATTATTTTGTGTTTGATAGGTATTTATGGTTGTTTTGGACCGTTGAATTGAAGAATTAAAATATTATGTGTTGTTTTAACTTTTTTTAAATGTTGGATAGTTATATTTATTTTGATTTAATATATATATATATTAATTAGAAACACATGTTTTAAACTGAGGTTTAAAAGAAGGTTAGAATTTGAAAATTTTGGATCAGTATACATGTTGTGTTATTATGACAAAATTCTATGGTTTGTCATAATGTGTTTACAAAATTCATCCAATGAATTTCAATTCCAAATAAATACACAATTTAATTCATTAAATTTATTTATTAGTTATGAAATTCACACACTACAATAAAATAATTAATTAAAAATTATTTTTAAAAATTAAAATAATTAATTACTATATTTATTAAATTATATAGTATTTTATAGACTAAAAAATTATTAGTATATAAAGTAGTTTTTATTATTAATAAAAATTTATAAATTAATTTTAAATTAATATTTAATTAACTATTAAAATTTTAGTTATTAACAATATTATAATATAAAGTTAGTAGTTAACTAGATATCAAGTTTTAAAAATAATTTATAAATTTTTTTTACTTTCAATATTAATAATTTTTTAGTCTATAATTTAAGTAATATAGTATTTAATTAATTTTTATTTAATAATTTTGTTGTAATGTATAAAAAAAATACTGTGTTGCATATCAAAGATGAGATTGATTAAATGTTATTATATATATATATATATCACAAAAATGTGATTAATATTGACGTGAGTAATTATAAAATGATATTTATGTATTATGAATATGTATGTGTTACTTGGCATATATATAGTTGGTATCATATATAGGTACTGATTAATTGTTTAATTGTAGATAGTGTAATTATTAAATTGAGAGATTTGATATAATATTTAGATTGTAGTAAAAATATATGAAGTTAAATAAATAAAAATATTTTGTGAAAAGATCACTAATATAAAAAAATAAATATTTAATGACGATTTATTAGGACGGTTATATTTTACTTATTATTATAATAATTAGAATATAAATTTATTATAGTATTTATCAAATGAGCCATCATAATGAATTATATATTTCAATATGACATTTGTCATAGTAAAATTTTTAGAGTTTTATTTTTTTACTAGTTCACCTCTCCATTTTTTAAATATTTTTGGTTATGTTTTTAATTGACATCTTCCTACTCTTTTTTGTCTTTTTTGTCTAAATTGAGGTTCTACAATCTCTTTCTTTTCCTAATTTTAATTTTACCATAATTTTTCATGTGTGCTTTGTTTGTGGATGTCTCAAATAAATTTTGAAAGTGTTAGAAAGACATTCAAAGTTAGCGCATCTCTCTTAAATTCGCAAGTTTGTGTCATCAATTTTTTTTTATGTTTGTGCCTTTTTTTTGAAAATTTTTAATTTTATGTTTTAGTAATTTTAAAACTAGTATATGTTTGGAGTATTACAATGTATGTGTTACAACGTGGTTTTTTTAATATTACAAGTTACCGGAATTTAATAGCTTTATATATATATATATATATTCAATTTAATAGTATTTTCTCCCTATTTTTATGGTTAAAATTAGAATAATGATGAAATTTTATCAATATTTTTTTAGAAAAAATTAATTATATGTATTTAGCTTAATCTTGTTTCTTTTCTAAACTGGTGCAATTTAAAGTAAATGGGTAACTTTTTTTTTTAATTCTAGAATTTAGTAATCCTAAGCTTGGAATATGTAATTACAAAATTACATAAAAATTGCATTTACAAATCAAATAGGATATTATTTATGTAAAAAATCATATATTACAAAAACGATTTAATTACAATATTGTACAATCCAAAAACGATTTTTAAAAATTAAATTTAGAAATTAATCGTATTTTATTATAAATTAAAACTCGTACGTACATTTAAAAAAAAATGTTTTCTATAATATAATAAGATTTTTCTTTTATCCTTTAAAAACTGTTTTTTATAATATAATAAGATTTCTCTTTTATCCATAACGATTGACTGAAAGTTTTTCAAAATTTCTTCATATGTAATATAAAAATATTTTAAATATAAGTTTCGTTTAATACATTTAAATTATTTAAAATTATTAATAAAATTAATTATGTAATATTTTTATAATATGAAATAACATAACTAAGCTATTTTAAAATAAAATAATTAAACTAAATCTATTTCGAGAAGCTAAATTGATAAAATCCTATATTCGAGAGGTTAAAAATAAATCAACAATTTTAATTAAAAAGTTAAAACTGAGAATAGGAAACTTTAATTCTCAGTCACTTTAACCAGAAATCATAACTGAAAACCTTAACTCGAAACTTTAATCTTAAAACTGTAAATCCGAAATGATGAACCCAGAAACTATAAAATCATGACATCATAAAAATGTCAGTATATCAATTAAATTGTTAAATAATGACACCTCACTTAACGGTCAACTCCATCATTTCAAATGTCACCTTCAACATGTTGAATTTTCTTTAAATATTGCATAGTTTAAACAAGTCAAATTTATCAGAAATATTCAGTTTTATGAGATACCACACCATTATATCTATCCAATTTTCTCATAATTTATCAGTTTATACAATTAATTTTATTAAAAAATTTAAATAATTCAAATGTATTAAACAAACTTACATACGAAGATTTTAAAAAGCATTCGGACATCAGAAATCTTATTATATTATAAAAAGTAGTTTTTAAAGGATAAAAGATAAATCTTATTATATTATAAAAAAAACATTTTTTCTAAAATGTACATGTAGGAGTTGTAATTTATAATGTATTTTGAATACAGGATTTCTTCCTAAATTTAATTTATAAAAATAGTTTTTGGATTAAACGAGATTCTTATTAAAATGGTTTTTTAATATAAGTTTTTACATAAATAATATTCCACTATTTGTTAAATGCGATTTTTGTGTAATTTTGCAAACTCGTATTGGTGATAGCCGATTTTTTTCAAATTAAATCGGATTTAAGGTATACGATTTACTAATACAAATTACTCAATTCTAAAATTAAAAAAAAATATCATTTACAAAAATTCAACCTTAACTTCACCAGTTTAGGAAAAAAAAATTTAATCTTTTTATATTTTAAATTGATTAGGAAATACTCAATTTTCTTAATTTAAGTATATATCTAACAATTACAAATATTTTTTTCTCAAATTTGTTACTGACCATTTTTAGTTTATGAGAATATGAAGTTAGGAATGTATATTTTTCATTTTTGACTTGTTTTTAGAAAATTAATATTCTCGTCATTAGAATAATGTTTTACCTATATTCACCACAAAATCGATCCCATTAGAAGAGACCCCTTAATCTACGTATTTAATGGTAGCGTCAACTATTATTCACCTTTTATATTTGTGTATAATGAATACAAGTTAATTGTTCAGTGAAAAGTGAAAAAAATCAAATAAAATAAATTACAACTCGACTTTTTTTTCTTACAAAAATACGTTAATAATTAAATTTTAACTGTACTTAAATAACCACCTTTTGTAAAAGATATTTACGAAAAAAAATATATACAGTTCATAGATATTTGTATTATTGTGAAAATATCTGAGATTCAATTACTGACCGTTTCTAACTTTTCCAAATTATGAAAAAAAATATTGAGAACTAGTTTGGATTTACTTTTCACTCAGTCTCGTAAAATCTATGTAATCGGACTATTCTATTACATAGGCCAATACATGAGAACAAGAGTTAAAATAAAAAAAAATATGTATATCAGGTTTAAAAAAATTCATAATTTTATTTATATTAAAATAATAAAAATTATTTAAGGGTAATTGAAATAAAAACTTTAAAATAATGTATTTAATAAAATTATTCTGTTAAACACATTTTTAAAAAGTTATGTATTTGAAATTTTTTATTTAAATGAATTGTAAACAAATATATGTAAATCTTCCTTGAATATTTATGTTTAATCAAATAGTTTTTAAAATAATAATATGATTTGAATTGTATGGAGCACATAGTGTCCCTTCCTCAAAAGAAAGTTACTTACTAGAAAAACAAAAACGGTGTCGTGTTGTTATAACAAAAATGGGGATGAAACAGTAAGATGAGTAATGATAACAAGACGACGTTGAATCCAACTGTCCTCAACCTCCCAGATGCTAAAGTTCCCAGTGTTCCAAACAACACCCAAACCAAAGGAAGAGACTTTCTCTTTTTTCCTTTCTTTATTTTCTCTATTCCCACCACTCTCACTCATCAATCACTCTTATCATTACCCTTTTTTTGTCCTTATCATTCTTCTTCACTTTCAATTTTAGTATAGGTTAACTCTTATTTTTTACCATTTCGGTTTCCTCATATCCATGCATACAATACTTATTCATTTTTAAATTACATATCTTCCCAGTACTATGTTGTTGGGATGAATATGGAGATGCATCATGATCACTATATTCTATATTTTTTGTACACACTATTTATATGCATGTGCATTGCTTCATAAATCTTCTAGCGTCTGAATTTCAACAATTGTTTATTTATTTCATTAATTAATTAGTTGGGCACATATAGAAAAGTCTTTGATTTGTTTGTTATACGGAGTAATTAAAGTCCAGTGATGTATTAGTGTTTTTCTGTGCCACGTTCTTCTTGATAAGCTCAAGTGTGTGATTCATTGACCAACCCAGAGGAATAGCTAGAGAAATTAATTAATGAACCTTCTCCTTAAGAAAGGTTTAGCTAACTAGATTTGGATTTGAAAGCAATCATCAATTTCAAGAACACACATAACTTTGCAAAAGTGAGTAATGATCGTGGTTGAATGAAATTATAGCAGCAATGTAGCGTGCCTTCCTTTCATCCATGACAGCTCAAACTTGTTTCATCTGCAAACCCTTTTTCCCACCACCACCAATTTTACATGTTACTCTCGCAGAAATCACAAGCTCTTATTGTCCTTTTCCCCTCTATTTTCTACTTTTCTTTTCTGCTTCAAAATTAATTCATTTTCTTTCTTCTCAGGGAGATGCACAGTCAGAGAGTACATAGAATATAACACCAGCGTGGACAAACTGAACTAGGATCACATGAGGACGATCTCATATTTATTAACAAATATATGTGTGGACAATACAATCTTTTCTCAACATTTATGTTTCAACATGCTAAACTTTGAAATAATTCTTTTATCAGTTTACTCATTAGGGTTCAAGTTTTGATACTTGATAGTTTATTATTGAATTGAAATTATGGGTGGGTTAAAAGTAAGGTTTGAATTGAATGTATTGAGAGAGAGGAGAAAGCAAACACACATTTATTATATTGGGAGGGTATTAATAGTAGTGACCCTTGTGTTTCTCTCCATTACTTGTCTCACTTGTTTGATAGCCCTGATTTTGGCTAAATTGCTATCAGTTTGTCTTTGAATTGAGTTCCACCACTTTTGATAATTGAACTTGAAGGAGAAGACTTCACATCAGATGATGATGCCTCAAGTCTTGTCCAATTCCTTGTTTGCTTCCTCTACATTTTCTTCATCATGCTTTCCTTTTCCTTGGTACAGGACAACCAAGAGTAGTGCTAGTAGTCTTTTTTATTTTTTTCAAACTGTCCTTGCTTCTTTTTTCCTATTTTTATTTTTTCCACTCATAAAAAATTAAGGGTCTTTTCTTGGAAGTTGAAACAGAGGGACTATTTTGTTTTCTTTCTTCTGACTCTGTTCTGTTCTATTCTATGCAATGCATGAATTCACTTGATAGTAAATGCATAAATCTAGTAAATTAGAGAGTGGTGACAGTGACAAAGATAGGGCATTCACATTTTAGTATTATTATTATTTTTTTTTCTTGGGAATCAATTGAACTGCCTTTGTTGGCAGTGTCCTACCACCAGTCTTGGTGAACTTAAAAGGGCTTATTAAGCTGCTTCACTTTGAAGGGTCAATACATCTGAATCCTGCTGCATATATTTGTGTGCACAATCAGAATTTTACTTTTATTTAGATTTGGGTTTGGAGCATGCATGCAAAACCCAAACAGGCCTCAACCTTCTACCCACTCACTATCTATGTGCAAGTACATGATACCTATACATATATTTACTATTTAATTGCTTGCAAGAAATTTGATAAAGAATTTAATCTTTATGCTACTTCACACTTATACAACCTATTTCCTCTTAGATCAAACCTTGGTTTGTGTCATAGTTCTTTCAATACTTCAAATTATACAGAATATAACTTATACTGGAAATGTTATTTCTTTTGAAGAAACATTTGTGAATATAGTTATTAATCAAGAAGAGTTATTTTGGGCCTTTTTAAGTTTCTTATGCTCCTTGTAAGTTGCTTCTTATTGGGCTTTAGTGCTGTTTTCATTTTTGGTTTTGAGCTAATTTGCCATCTTGTTAAAAGACAAAAACACATGAAACCTATACTCTTAAAATTTCATTAATAAAATAAATATTTCAATTCAGCTTTCCTCCTGTGTATTTTTCCAGAGAATTTTATCATTAATTAATTATTAAAAAGCAATTCAAAATAATCTTATTAGTGATCAAAATTAAATACTAAATTTAATATTTATTATATATTTTTTAAATGGTATTTAATAAAGAACTAACGTAGTAAGATGCTTAACAAATTTAGATGAATAGTGTGAAAATTTTCTAAAAAAATTACTGAACTCTTTTACCAGAAGAAAAAACTGTTTTGTTTTTGGCCAGTAGAAGAGAAACAAGTTAAAGCTCTCATCCACTTTTTCCTATTCCTTTCTTGTTAATTTTCCCCCTCATTTATTTCAATTCATGTATTATGAAAATGTCATGATATGGTACAATTATTTGCCAGTACAACTAGTATTCAATAATTATGAATTATTAAGCTGTTCAATTTTTCTCATTAAATTCACGTATAACCAACCTATCGTACTAACAATTATTAGAATAATTTTGTAATTTTTTTATAACATTTACTTTTATATTTTTCACTTATTAAATACATGATTTTAAATATTATTAATTTTTAATTTAAATGTTTTCATTCAATATTAAAAATTAATTAGATGGATATTGTACTAATATAATTTTAAATTATGATTAAAATCAGTATAAATAAATAATGTTCTAAATTTACTGATAAAATCTTTTACTAGTCCTTCTATCCCTCTACGTGTTCTTTCAAAATATTTACCACTTTAAAAATTAAGGATTAATTATTTTTCATTAATATCCTTATTTTTGTTTGATATTAAATGGGTTTATAAGTATAATAACTTCAAATTCTTTTAATATTTTTTTCTAAAAAAATATTTGACTAAATAATATTGTTGTAGTTGATAATTCTCTTAAGCAGTATGAAAAACACAAAATAAAATAAAATAAACGGAATAAATAAAAATATATGAAGTATTTTTTTTATGTCTTTAAGATATTACACGCATTTACATTTTTATTTTTTACCCAAGTTCTTAATTAATAGCATTATATAAACAAATAATATTGCCAAATTTATATATAACATTTTCATTTCCTTAAGAATAATTCCAAATCCACTTAACCATTTCCCATTGATTTTCCTATTTCATCAACAATGTATAATGTTTTCAAGAAACTAAACGTGTTTACCTTTTATTTTAGTTTTTTTTATAAAGCATAAGAATATATTGATAAATAATGCATCATTAATGCAAGTGCCAAAAAAATTGTCAAAGAATATTTAAGCCAATATATTAAGTAGTTTTTATAATTTCAAAATGTGAAATAATGGATTTTTTTTTTGTGCAAATGATAACTCGGGAACAAAAATAAACGCTTTTGTTGAAAATGGTATTTATTTTATTTAAATTAAAATAGTTGTATACATAGAATTTAAGAAATTAAAATAGTATAAAATTATTCTCAAGTCCCAATAACGAGTATTTACCCAATTATTTGTGTATTTAACGTAATAGCCTTTTGATTTTTGTGATTTTTTTTACTTTCATGTAAATTCTTCACATTTTTCTTTAAGCTTAATTTTAATAACTATTTGTATGAAAAACGAAATGGTCAACTAATTAACAATTACTGTTAAATATATATCTTTTAAAACAATAAAAAATAAAGTTTATTAGATTTTCAATTATATAAAAATTGATGATAATAATAATAATCTTGTGGTGATAATCTTGGTATGATAATGTTAGACATTATAATAACATTTCATCACTTAGATTAGAGGTCTCTTTCCCTAAATAAGGAATAAGGAATAGGTAGTCTCTCTTCTTAAACAATTACCTAACACAAAGCAATTTAGATTCACTGATTTTTTCCTACTAAACTGTAATAACCTCATCTCTTCTCAAATTATCATTGCAACATCTTTCAGCAACTCACAATTAAAAATTACAATCTTAATTCTTTTAGAATTAAGAATTTGATAGGTTGAATACACAGACACAAAAGATGAACGTAATATTCACATTATTTTTTGGAATATTTCTCTTTCTTTCATGAATTATACACGTTAGAAATGAAAAGTATTAGTATCCTTTGTCAATTACACATGGAATCCTGAAACAGAGAGTAGAAAAAAAGAAAGAAAGAAAGAAAAAGCAGGCAAAAACCTTTGCAAGGAAATGTATGCTTTTATTGAAATAATATGCAATGCAGCATTCCTACCCTATAGTGGGTTAGTGAGAATATTTGAAGTGAGTTTAAAAGACAATTTCAGTGCCACACAAAGAAATCAGTTTCTATAATTCAACCATCTTTTTCGTACCTGTAACACGGTGCACCCAACCTAAATGCCTCAAAATCTACGTCCATACTCTTATGCCTTCCAAGTTAAAAAAGAGAAAAAATAGAATAAGAGAAAGGGTTAACTGCATATGCACGCATGCACATTACATTGCCTCTCAAATTGACAACTGAAAAACCATTTTCACCTGAGCCATACCCCTCATGCAATTAATGAGAAAAAAAAATCAAACATTAAATTAACACTCAACACACAAACTTTATTAATCCCACTCAAACCAAACATCACTAACCAACAAACCTTCTCAAAACTCTGTCACATTAATTTAAAATCATTCACTTTTTTAAATTGAAAAACAATTTGATAAAAAGAATATTATATATATATATACTAATTAATATTATACATCAAAGCCATTGAAATTCAAGCAGACGAAAGAGATATCCAAAAGGTAAAAATAAAAAATGAGATTGGGAGTCACGTGACCTTGTACATTGCAGGAGGAAACTTTACTATTGCAAAATAATGAAGTGAAATTTCAGCTTCTTCATGTGAGTTTAAGAGAGAAACAAAAATGTAATTTTATTTTATTTATATTTTGTTTGATGAGAAAGTTTGTTTTGGTGCCTGTTTGGATGGCAGTGCTATGGACAAAGAAAGGGTAAGGGTAATTAAGTAAATTGAAAGGGTTTGTTGTTAAGAGAGAAAAACTTCAACGGTTGAATTCTTTGGTGTGAGACAAACTGGGCACGCTCGGAAATGCGCATCGCATTCTGTACAGATACACAAGTGCCGACACGGCAAAACCACGATCGAGGCCACGCGCTTTGTGCACCCTCTGCATTTGGGACGCGCCACTGCTAACACCACGCGCTCTGGGTCGATGTGAGCCGATTCCGCGTCCTCAGCCTGGCCTTCCACGGCACACGATACGCCGGCGGCCGCTTCCTCGCCCCCTTGACACATGGTCTGCTGTAGTTGAGCCTGGAGAGAAGCCGCCGTTGCTTCCTGGGCCCGGGCTTTGGCCTGCCACACCTGCGCCTCCACGCTCAGCTGGGCCGCCCGTGCTTCTAGCTCTGCGTTCTTCCGCGTGGCCTTCTCCACTTCCGCCTCCTTCTCTCGGAGCCGCCGTGCCACGGCTTCCTCCGCCGCGCCTAGCAGCGCGTTATAATGCTTCTGCCTCTTCTCTGCCAATGTCCGCCGCAGTTGTTCTCCCTGATATTCCCATACAACAGTCATCATCATTGTTTTATCTCCTAAGAAATTAAATTTTGTAATTAAAGAATAAAGAACTAGCTTTCTGAATTTAAAACTGAAAAAGGAAGAAAAATTAGTACCTGGGCTTGGAGGAATTGATCAATTTCATCGCGTTGTTGTTTGATTTGAGAAGCCAAGCCTTGGGATAATAGAGACGAGAAGGCAGAAGAGTGAGAACCATGTAGTAATAGTTGTTGTTGAGATTGATTTTGATGAAGCTGTAGTCTTTGTTGTTGTTGTTGGTGGTCATCGAAGGATAAGCGGAGACCAGTAGAGACGACATTTTGTTGTTGTTGTTGATGATTATGTAACTGAGAGAGATGAATAAGTTGTGGAGGCTGAGATTGTAAAGAGAAAGGATTGATAACATTAGAAGTTGTTGTGGTCATTGTGTTGTTTGCAACAGTGGTGTCTTCTCTGCCTCTCTTCCGACAATTGTTGTTGTTGACATTGTTACCTGCAAATTTGAAATGTTTAATGATAGGCGGTTGTTAATTGTGGCTTAGAATAAGCACAGAGAGAGTTTAGAGAACATACTTCCATTGTCGTTGTTGAATAGCATGTGGGGTTGGTTTAAAAGGCCTCCTTGTTGTTGTTGCTGCTGCAATGAATAGTCAAGGACTTCTTGGGCGTTGTTCCTGGTGTTAGAAAGAGAAGATTATGAATTGAATGGAGAAGAGAGAAGGGAGAAGGAAGAAGATAGAAGAGGAGAAGAAAGAAAGTGTAACCTGTTTAGAAAGAGAACATTGGATGGATATTGAGCTTGAACGGCCATGAAGGTGAAGATGAAGAAATAGGTGTGTCCAGTTTGATGTATGGAAGGAAGGAGAAGAGAAGAGAAGAGAAGGGAAGGGAAGAAGAGGTAGATAAATGAATAGATGAGAGAGTGGTAGAGGTGAAGAGATGCGATTGAAGGGAATCAGTCCAAGAGAGACACCTTATTCTGCTCGCTCCTTCTTTCTCTTTTCCTTTGCTTCTCTTGTTCGCTTAAGAACTAGTCTCCTCTTTCTTTGTTATCCTTCCTTACACACATCATATTATTTAAATACTTTTCCCAACTAATATTTCTAAATTACATTTTACTACTATTATTAACTACGTAAATCGCGTTCACCCTGCCCCATAATAATTAATTAACAATCATGGTAAATCCGTAACAACACGAGATTTGCATTTCCATCTCATCTCTAGTTACCACAGGAGGAGGAGAGGAGAGACGCAAAAGGAATGAGACAAATAGATAGAAACAAAATTAAAATAATAATAATAATGTTATTATTATTATTATTATTAAATTATGATTTGAAGAAGAGAGAGATTATGCATGTAAATGAAGAGACGTTGGTAAATGGGTGATGTATTGTTGTTGTAGGTTGGCATTGTTGAGGTACACAGGTTTCTGCCGCTACCGCTAACCCTCTTTCTATATACATGTCCCCTGCGTCTCTCCCTTCCTTTCTTTGCTTTTTCCGCTACCTCTTTTTCTTTCCTATTTTTCTACCTTTTTTTTACTCTAAATCCCATCAAAATTACCATTTTTTTTTTCAATCACAAGTTTCACACAATGCTGCACTTCCACGTCGATTAATACCAAATCACCTCTTTTCATTTACCATACATATATCTCACCATCTTTTTCTTTTTCATTTTTTTATGTAATAATTAATACTCTCTCCATCTTCTTTTCTTTTGCATTCAACATTTTATTTAATAATACTTATATTTTTTTAATGTTTATCACACAACTTCTTAATATGTTATTTATTCTCCCATTAATTACATTATATCTCTTCTGGATATAATTTATATTTTTCTAAGTCTACATTCAAATTGTAAGAATGTAATAACAAAATATTATATCTTCATATCTTCATTCATAATCTAAAATAGTAAAATATATATATATATATATATTATATTTATTTATTTTTATTGAAATGTCAAACAAAAAGTAATTCAAAGTATGACAATCTATTTATCATAATTTTGTTTTCAAATTTCACTCCCAATCAAACAAATAAATTCCTTCAATCTACTTATCTAATTTGATCACAATACAGCTTTTTAGTTTTCTTTATTTTTTATATAAAAATAAAATAAAGAAAAGCAACCGTATTATATATGTATTTTGATTTTAATTAATAAACGGAATTAAAAGTGTTGAACTTTTTCTTTACTTGATTGTTTCATCTAATCTACAGCGAATGGGTTTGATTTTTAATTATGCATATGTATTATGTATTATATATAACATCTTGAATTTTTTCTTGGTTTTAAAATTAAACTTTTTACTATGTATTTATACAAACACAAGACATTTCAATAAAATGATGCATTAAAAGGCATTTAATTTTTCTTTCTTTCTATAAATTGATAGGAGATTTTCAAACTTGGTAAGATATTGAGTTTAGATAGTAGATGTATTTGTACCATGCTCACTTTTTTTTTTCCTTTTTCTAATTTTAAATAAAATTTATTATGTATTTAGAAATATGCAAAATGTTTTATTAATTTTCCATTTATTAAATGAAAACACTAAATAATTTTCTATTTCTATAAAATAAATAAATATCTTACATATATTTTTATCTGATACATTTTATTAAGTATACCATAATGAGTTTTTTTTTAACTTGGTTGTCACTTTATATACTTTTCTTTATATATTCACTTAAATGCACAGTTTAATGAATAAATTAAGAGTTTTGATAAAAAAGAAAGTTCTCAATAGTTTAGTATTGTAAGAAACACGTATGTGTTAATTAGGATTAATTTGTAACTGACTCCAATTTTAACTCAATTTGAAAACTTTCTGTCTGTGAAATCCGAATTTGATAAATTGATAAATTTGGCAATTTTCTTACTGCTAATTAAATCTTAAAAACAAAATTAATGGTAGAGGAAAGTTTAATTTTTACTGGGTCCCGAATGTTGAAACTGTTAAACAGCTGTGTTTGCTCATGATAATTTGCGTATAAAACTACGAGTAGATTAAGGTATTCCGGATCAAGATGCATGCAGTTTGGAAAAGCTATGTTGAGTTATCTTCTTTGCTAATTTCCTTTTTCATGGAAAGGGATTTGGCTAATTAGAAGGATTTAAGACTATTTCAAATGAACCACCAAAACTATCTTACCAAAGTTTAATCCCACATCAGTAGTGCACAATTAAAAGAAACTTTCAAACATCACAACATTTAATTAGTTACAACAAATTCACTATTTTTGTTTAACCCAATACAAACCAACTTTTCTATAAATCTGTTTATAATTGTTTTAGTTGCTAATATGTTCTATCTTAATTAAACCAACAATTTTTTTTTCTTCATCACCCTAATTTTGTTTCCCTTCATTCAATATTTAGGTTTGCATGTTGCCTTCACGACACGGTTATATTCTTGACTAATATTATATTTTTCTTATAACTTAAATTAGGGCAATCAAAAACCAGAAAAATTTCTGATATTTATACTACTGATCCATCAAAGTAGTTGGATATTACAACTTTAAGATGCACGATTTTGTTCAAAAAAAAAACTCATCACTTTAAATTAACTATGTATTAGATAAATATACCAATTTGCTTGGTGAAAAAAAATATAACATTCTTTAACATATTTTATTCTAGATTTCATACGTTAATGACTATGATTTCTCTAAATTTTCAAAATTTACAGTCATTTAATACGAAGTCAGATTTAATGATTTCTTTCGTAACATCTCATTTTGAATGTTTACTAAAATATGCATGATTTAGAATTTTTTTTGCTAAAAAATCTTGTGAAATAAAAAATGGTTTCATTCTTTTATTAAAAAGGGGATTTTTTCATATTAAAAGATAAAGTACAAAATCTGAATTAGTGAATAGAAAATCAATTATTCATATCACAACACATACCTGATTTATTATGCTTGTACACATAAAATAACATTTTGTATCAATGAGATTAAATCAAAATGAATTCAAGAAAATTATTAAATAAAAAATATTTTTAAAAATAAAAAATAATTAATTATTATATTGACTAAATTAAATATTATTTGAAAAATTAAAAAATATTAATCAGATACCAATTTATAATCTATTTATCAATAATAAAAATTATTTTAAAAATAAATAATTTTGTATCTAATTTAGTTAATATAGCAACTAATTATTTTTAGTATTTAAAATTAGTTTCAATTTAATAATTTTCTAGTATTGGTGGTTAGCTTTTAGAGAGTTTATTATATTAATTTTATATATATATATATATATATATAATTTATTAAATAATCTTTAAAATATTGAATAAGTTGCTGTATTATAATAAAATTTAAGAATATTTTTTATTTTTTAATATTTGAGGATTAAGTAAGATATATAATTATTATTTCCAAGACTACTTGATTTTTTTTACTTAATTTAAGGGCACGTTATTACAGGGGAGATTATTAATACTTTAGATATGAAGTTATTGATTTACTCTTAATGAAACATATACAAAATTTATATTTTTTATATATTACTAAAAAAAATTTAAATAAAAATTAATTTTAAATAAAAATAATAATTAGTCACTATATATTAAATAAATTAGATATTATTTTAGAAATTAAAAAATTTATTAATATTTTATATTATTAATAAAATTTATAAACTAATTTTTAAATTTATGTATTAGTTACTAATGTTTTAACTACCAATTACTTTATATTTTGAAATTATTGACTAATTAGATACTAATTTAAAAATTAATTTTTAAATTAATAATATAAATTATTTTAAATACTAATAATTTTATTAGTTTTTAAAATAATATCTAATTTAATATATATATATATATATTTTGATTCATTATTTATTGTTTTTAAATTTAATTTATGATTTTTTTGTTTGTAATGTATATGTATATATAAACTCTAGACATGGATGTTGTGAAAGATAAAATCTAATGAGACAGATCCTGAAGAATGGTTGGGCAGATGGGCAGATTGGTAGGTTAAAATGAAGATTTGAAGTGAAGTTTACAGTTAATTGATGCAATCATAGAATTTAAGAGAGAAAAAGTTTAGAATTGACGGTGATTGAATTGGAAGGATTGATGAGTTTATAAAATGAAGAGAAACTATAAACATTAGTTGTAGTTGATTTGGTGTGTATTTGGGTGGCGGTGAAAATGAAGTTGTTGCAGTGAAAGAAGAAAAAGGGTGAAGCCGGTGTTGGGTGATCTTCCCCGAAAACCAAGAAGGATAATTTGTATCTTTAATTAATGGAGAAGAGTGAGTGAGAGAGAGAGAGAGGCACTAAAAAAAAAAGGGAGAAAAAAGAGAAAGGAAATGTGAAAGAGAGTGGTTGGAATGGCATCACATAATTTGTCTTTGGTTAGGTCCCAATAAGAGGGTCGGCTAGCCATGTATCCTCTCCCATCTTCTTCTCATTACTATAATATCTTAATTTTTAATGAGTCTTCTTATGCTAATGTTGCAACCCTGCACGCCAAATATATATGCTCCTACGCTTCTCTCTCTTTCTCTCAGACATTGTTTTCTTAACCCTCTTAATCAGTATAGCCCCACTTTTCTCCATCTGCGCACTGCTTTGTTTGTTTATTGTTTCAGTACATAATGTTGGTGCTTATACAGTTAATAGGACAACAACCTGTCTGTCTTCCCTTGTTTCCTTCATAAATCCTAATGCATGAATCGATGAATCAATCAACACACTCCTCTCTCGTCTCTTCTTTTATTTTTCATACCTTTTTCTTTTGGTCCACCAACGGCATACCTAGCTCCATAATAATACCACCTCCTCCATCCCATATATCAATCTCTCTCTCTATGTCTCATAATTCATGCATTTTTCTTTAATTCTTTTTAAACCCTACCTACATTCTAGTATTAGATCTCTAGCTTTGACAATTATTACCCCGAATTATGGAAACTGTTCTCCCCAAATCAAGATTGGACTAACACCCTCCTTCGGTTGACCTCATGCACAAAAAATAATCTTGTGTTCACAACGCCTCCACCACAAATTATCAATGACTATACAATACTGTTAGGTAAAGTGGAACATGTATAATATGGAATCCATAATCCAAGGTTGGATCCAGACTCAAATCTCCTGTTTGCCTTCAAAATCAAAGGATCTCGTTAACTTTTTCAAACCAATGAGCTAGATCGTTGATTACTACCACCACATTCGTTACTTTGAAAAAAAAAAAAAAACTGAATTCAATTTTTTTTATATCAAGTCTAGAATCAGGAAAAAAATACGTAAAAAAGAATCTAATTAATATTAGAAAAGAAGAAATTGTGGACTCCTGGTGCGAGAAATAATGTGTGAAATGTTTTATATATTAAATATTATATGAATGATGGAGTCAATGCGTGAAGGGCCTGGTCAAAGGAGTTGTTTCTTGGGGTAAAATTTAAAGGTATGGTGAGACAGAGGAGTTATGATTATGCTAGGTAGAGAATATGTGGACTGGGAGGTTTTATATTTTTTTAGTTTTGGTCTCTTGATGGTGGTGAAGTTGTTCGTGTTCTTGGGGTTTGGGTTAAAAAAGAAGAGATATATAGGTGGTAAGTTTGCTGAGATTTTGAGATTCGCAGCGATTGTAAAAGCAATTCGTCAATATCACTGTTTTCCCTTCTCTGGCCTGTCTGCCCCTTCCCAGCCAACTCTTTCGTGACCTCTACTTCATTATTATTTTAACTTTGATTATTATCAATTAAAACAACAATTTGGTCACATCATATATGATACCGTACACTTTACAAAAGTCTAAACGTTTTGGATTTAGCACCAATCTCTTAAAAAAAATGAAACTGCCACTCGTGATTATCTACTCCACGAAAAAATAAACAAAAACATGATCAAATGAAACTCCAAAATGAAGTAAACTACTGTGCTATTTTTTTTTAGTAAACAAGGATCTTATGAGGAAATTAAGGTGCTAATGTGAGTCACCATCTTGAAGAAATGTTATGAGACGTAGCGCATTTGGCTGGGTGAAAACAACAACTTTGCTTAACACAGTTCTTTTGTCCTCGTCCACCCAATAACCCCGATTTCTTTGACCCACACATTTCCAACCCAAACTAAACTCCTTTCATTTTCTAGGGTTTTCCATCCCTTTGTCTTTCTTACCATTTCTTTGCATCACAATTTATATTTTTCTGGGGTTTCTTTAGTTACATGGGCACCAACTTGTTCACCACTCCCCCCACTTCCACAGTCCAATCCACTACGTACCTATTCGGTTATGCCTTTTTCTTTTACATTTTCCTTTCCTTTTATTCTATTTTTAAAAAAATATTTTTCTCTTGTCCTTCCCTTCAAGACCACTCAGGTCCTCACTCCATTACCATCAAACTTTCAACGATTTACACCATGCCATTTTTCTCATCTACAATTTTTTATGCATTTCTCGCTACCATACAACTAATAACACGTGATTATTTGACACTAATCGACATCATATCGTATATAATTCTCAAGAGAGAGAAAAAATACCGCGCGAATCCCATGGGCTTTTATAAAGATTAGTGACTCGCATCTCTTCGTGCCCTACACATAATAGTGAAGTGAACCATATCACCTAAACCAACCAAATCACCAATCACGTTCAACAAATGGATGAACGCATTCTCTACGCGTCTTGCCTTTCACTTTGTTTGTTTTCTTTTTCTGAAATTTCAAAGTGGGGTGGCATAGGTAGCCAAAGATAACTATTAATGTCTACTATGGTTCTAAAAAATTGGTATATGCTTCATACACACACTGAATAGTGAATGAAACCTATGTATTATTATTTTTATTATTATTATTGAGATGTAATTTGATGGGTAGTTGTGAGGTAACACAGCTACCGTGCATGATGATGTAAGAGAGTAAGAAATAAAGCAAATCTGATGGGCGATGTTAACCTTTTTTGGGTAATGCATGTAGAGTTGTGGTGCGATGAATAATAGTCCCACTAAACTATAGTGTTTAAGAAATTGTAATAAGAAGCATTAAGGAATGGAAAAAAAAGAGAATTGAGGAGGAAAAGGCGTGGGAGAAGAAAAATATTGGAAAGGGAAAATGGTGTTAAAAATGGTAGGAAAATATTAATGTGAATTGGGAGTGTTGGTAGGATGGGGAGGGGTGGGTGGTGGTATAATTGATGAGGCAGTGTGTGAGTGCATTGGCTTGCGTTTCTGATGATGATGATAATGGCAGTCACAAGAAGAAGCAGTAGAGGAGACAGAGAGAGCAGTGAGAGAGAGGGATAGAGAAAGGAAGGGAAATAAAAAGGGACTCGTGAGAGGTAATGAGGAAACAACATCAAGGTGTGGGGAGGTGGTGGTGGGTCTCTCTCTCTCTCTTTCTCTTTCTCTTTCTCTTTCTCTTTCTCTTTCTCTTTCTCTGTGTTTGCTGCAAAAGAATCAAAACACTATAGCTATACCTATCTAACTCTCTAACCCAACCTCTACTTACTGCACATTCATTCATTCATTCATTAGTGGGCACAACACCACCTTTTCTTTTGACTCTTCCCTCTATTCACATCCCTCTAGGCCCCACGCATCCATCCATGCACCCATTCTTCATCGCTTCTCATCTCAGTTTCTTCACAAATTCATTCACTAATCATTCTTTCCTCCAATCATGCAAACTCTTAGCTACCTACCTACCTTCCTTTCAGATCTATGTATACTTCAACAATGCTCACCTTCTAATTTAACCTATCACCATTTTAAATTAATCACCTTTCCCAACCAAATACAAATCCAAAAATTACTAATACAAAAACCTTCAACTTGGACCATCATTTTTTTTATGGAAGCCAAGGCAAAAGATTAAGAGAAACCCTGCATGTAAAGTGTATTACGTGTTCGTTTTCTTGTCAACAGGTAATCTAACCTAGCCAGGGTGAATGACACGATTAGCATAAATTTTGTACAAAATCAATTCATCACTCGGTGCGTGTGTGTGTATATATAGATATAGATGATGTCATGCAAACGTAGAAAAAAAAATATATTTAGTCATTTTATTGAACTCAAAATCTGACATAGTGGAAGAAATAAATTGAGATATGCATAGTGTCCTTTTTCTTGTTTACAGATTTAGCGAATAACAATAATTTTGTTTATCCAACTTGGGAGTTAAGCTAGGTTGTGAAATTAGGTCCATAAAATTGAAGTTACATTTGAATCAGATTGAAAGAAGTATAGATTCGGGCCCAAGGAAATTAAATGAGTAGAATAGAAATATTTGGAAACGGGAAGTGGACCACAGAAGAAAAGTTGACCCCATTACAGGAGAACTCTTACATTAGAATTTAATTAAATAATCCAAAATTATGGATCACTTTCGACGTGTTGCCTTCTGAAACGATAAAGAAACCCTTGCAAGCTCCCAAAATCCGAGACCAGAATGAGTATGGAGCAAAAGCATCTTGAGTTAAGAACAATTTTTACTGAATACCCCAAGCTAGAGGACAGTGGTCCCCTGATCCAACGGATGAAAGCACAGGTACCATATTCATAATAATAGTACTGTGCCCATCACATCATGCATCACTCTTTTCATTTTCACTAGGTGAATTCTTTTGCACACTTGGTGGCATCAAAATTTCCTCCTAAGCATACGTACACATAGGGCCTTACTATTTATACCAACTCACCCTTTGGTTTTGCCCTATGGACCAGTAACCTAATTAACTGCAAGGGTATCTCATGCTTAATTAAATTAAGAACCATCCCTTTTACTTAAACTAGCTAGCTGTACACCCTATTTACAGTCACCACAATTTTATGGGATAAATCGATCCAGTAAATACTTTGCACGGTTCATTATTAACTGACCTATATTTGAAGTTATTATAAAATCACATATATAATTATGAAAAACTCCATTTATGACTCCAGGATTAGTGGATGGAACTTAAATATATAGAATCTTATTTCTAATAAAAACCCCTAGTTTCAGGTCACACTGGGATTAGGTGAAAGTTTTGCTGATAAGGTATTGTAATGACCTACAATATACACTGTACTTTGAATTTTAACACACCTTAAAATTTCATCCACTGAAAACACAAGTTTTGATTAGTTGTTATAACTTCTGTAAAATTTATTTTCTTTTGCAATTTGGCAAAAGGAAACTTGAATTTTGGATTACGCTGCATTAGAGGAATTTCTGGCGTTAAATGCGACTGTGTGACATCTTAGCAAATTAGTGGAATATGGAATTAATTGAAATGGCTGCTTTTTTCTCTGAAAAACTCGTGTACGATTAAGATACTTCAATTTAGTTGTTTATGCAGACATGTCCAACTCTTTTTTCTTGTTTTCCCCCCAACTATATGTCCACATATATAATTCGTCACTCAAATTGTATATTCAATCTACGTGATCTTCAAATAAAATCTAGTAAATAACCACATGACACAACCATTGGTTTTACTCAGAAATATTTAGCCGGCCAGAATTATTTTTAATCCAAAGAAACCATCACATGCAGCAGGTATATAGTTCTGTCAAGCGAGTGATATTCAGTGATGTGAAATCATTTAAAGAAAATAATATGAATTAGGAGGTGGAAATCGAATTCCTGCCATACAATTCGAATAGAGAAAAGTGGCGGTGTGATAGGGTTGACATTCTCTCTATGAAAATTATTGAGAGACTCATAATGTAAACAGTTTAGTTAATGCATATATAACATAAAGTCAGAAACTAATAAAAGGAGTGAGATATAACTATTTGTAGAATGATACGATAATTCGATCATTATATTAATAACGTAGCAAGGTATTAGTAAACTTAAGTTGCATTTAATTAATTGTTGGTGTTGTCAGAGTGCATTTTATATTCACCATGTATACAAGCAATCAATGACTTGTTTTTTGACATGAGTGGAACATATGAACGTAAATAGATAAGCATGTAGACAGAAGGAAGAGCTTGAGAGTTGCAAGCTTAAGTTTAATTTGTTTTCTCATTTTTTAAATGTTTCTTAGTGAAGAAAGAAACAATCTGCTATAACACAAACAGAAAGAAGAGAAAGCGACGTGTGGTGCTATAATACAAAAGAAGGATTATTAGCAACCACGATTATGATGCAAAGCCAAACCATTTATATTATAAGAAAAAGATGACTTGGTTATAGTTATTTGTTTTGTTATAACTAGCCACCAAGCAAACTATAAGTTAAGATATACAGGAGGCACGATCATGACCCTTCTCTGGTTTTGAATTATATGGGTTTGTCCTCACTTAGAAGCAACAAATTAAAAAGAGTGTGATTAGATGGAAATTAACAGTCAGATTCTCTCTCTGTCTGGAAGGTTTCTCCATCGTGATCATGGACTCATAGTGACGGGGACCAGTCGAGGAGATGTTAAGGGGATGGATATTTGGTGAAGAGGGAACAAATCATGACATGCCACAACATAACATGCTGTGCCATGCCATGACATGTCATGTCATCTGTTGGCATATAGTTTATAATGACTCTGCTGTTAACTGGCATTATATATATTAACTTTTGATGCAAACAAGGGAAGCTGCTATTGCCTTTCAAAGATGAGGTGCCAATGGAATATATGTAATATGTATTATTCCAACTACAAAAACCCCTCACTTTTAGATACCTTCTTTGCTTATTCTTCTTCTTCTTCTTCTTCTTATGTGTGGAGTTGGTGGCAAGGAAGGGGAAAGAGAGTGTTGTCTCTCCCAAATTAACTTATTTAGCTTTATTCTTTTTTGTTTCTTCAAGACAGGGAAAATAACTTTAAAAACCACTTTCAGGGGCTTTTATTCTTTATTTAGTTCTACAGTCTTAATAGTGGTAATATTTTAGTGCTTTGTTTGTATATATTAATGAACATATCTTTTTTTTTCTTTGAGTTCAAGTTTTATTTTTTGTCTTCCCTTCCATTTCCACAAAGGATATTTTGCGTTCTACAAAAATGACTTGATGAGTTTATATGTTTTTTATTTTTATAAATATAAGAAAAATTCACATTTTTCATTTTAGTTTAGATTAAACAATAAAGAAGACAATTTATTTTCAATGTTTTAATTTGAAATATTTAAAATCAGAATAAGATAATGTAACGTTTTTAGTTATTTATACGATAAAAAAAATGAAAATTCAGTGCACATAATTAAGCCTGTAAAGAATTTGAGTTGAGCTAGCTGCATAATTAGACAGATTTGTGAAACGAGGGGTTCACCATTATCTCACAGAATACAAAATAATATTAAAATCTACTCAAAATATAATAATGACAATTAAAAAAATGTAACTTTTTTAGCTACAAAAGTGATGACAATTTGTTTTAAAAAACTTTGTATTTTTATATTAATGAACAATAATAAACATGAAACATTTTGTGTATAAAACTAAACACCAAATATATAATATTCAAATATTTCAAAGCACACTTGAGTTTATTTTTCTTTTGTAAGTATCACCAGTTTTAATCTACATAGAAAATTAAGAAAGTTAGATCATGAATAAACACTCAAATACATAGATCAAAGTGTTACGATACAAGTCAGTTAAAATTTCTCCCCTTTCTCTCTCTCTCTCCAAAATGGTAAGTTTAGAGATTTAACTAATTTGCTTAAATTTATTTAAATAAAAATATTTAGATTATAAAGAAATAAATTTTGGAAATAAAAGCTATTTGTTCTTTAACCGTCCGTCATGACTTTTATATTGAGAACAATAATTTTTTAAAAATTCAAGATTTTGTTCCTTTTTATTCCCATACCTTTTTATTTTTATTATAATTTAATTTAATTAATATTGATAAAGAGTAAAATATAATTGAAAAAAACATAATACTATCATAAACTTTAAAAATGATAAATAAATAAATAAAATTTAAAATAAGTTGAAAAGAGGTACAAAACAATATATTTTTTGATGATATAATATTAAAATTGGAAATACAAAAGTTGAGTACATTATACTGAAATAAGAATATATTCTCTAATAAAATTAAAGTTTCACTTTAATAATTAATGTCAATAATTACGATAAGACAGAAGGTGTAAATATTATACTTAATTATATTGTCTTTACTGTATGATATTCTCTAATATAAAATAATAATAATATAATGTTGCACTTACATTAATTTATCCATGTAAAATTTTACGTTCAAAACTATATTTTCAATTTGATATTTAATGGAAACTAATCATTACAATCAATATTATTTGCTTAAATTATCAAAGTATAATTTATAATCAACCATCATTCTCATTATAAAATCACCAATTTTATCATACATAATGTTTTTATTATTTGTATACCAAATAAATTTTTTGTTTGTTATTATTATATAACAAATAATAAAAAATAATTTTAAATTGTTAAATAATGAGAAAGCTATGAGCCAAAATATGTTGTGAAATTGTGTAGAGGTGAATGAAGTGAAGTTGTTGAATGTATCTTTAGAAATTGTATCTGATGAAGAGGTAACACATAAGTTGATAAAAGATAGGGTATATCTCTAGCATATATATTTTGGTGAACATAAATACCGTTTCCATGGATTCCAATAAAACAAAAGCTATAAACACATGCCGGAAAAGCAAGTGGACCTTTGTGAAAAAAGGAAGAAAAAAACAAGTGGAACTCAAAATTTTAAAAGGTGAAGTGGACCCATCTAACAAATCTTAAATCATGCTTTTCATTTTTCTAATGAAACCATTATCCAATTAAGGTGGATCAGATTCAACACCTATCTTTCATTAAATCACCCCATTCTTTGTTTTCCTTTTTTCCTTCCAACAATACAGTTCCATACATACCTTGTTCATAACTTAACATATGTAACATCAATATTTGTGTGAAGAAGTTTATCTCTCTTCACTAAACAATGATAAAACACAAAGTCATTATTTTTTTGGGCTAAACTGTGTATTTAATTTCAACCACATAAATATCCAATGGAGTGAGGAAGATTGTTGTATGTGGGACATGTGAAGAATATATGATATGTATGGAATGGGAAACTGGTAAGGAAAAGTAGCCTTCACCCAGATAACTTTCTTCTTTATTTTTCCTTTTAATTTTTCTAGATGATTTTGTTTTAGATTCTTGGTTACCTCTTTATGTGGGCATACAACACAAGAAAGCACGGGTCTGCCATGGAACACCACTAAGGTAAGTAACGTTCACCAAGAATTTGCCTACATAATTAAAGATCAGAAGAATTGTGTGAAAATATTGGTTTTCTTAATTTCTCTCTCTTCCTTTCAGAGTACTTTCAAACAAACCTAATCAAACTTAACTTATTTTTCTAGAAAAACGAGACCCATTAACAACGCTCACGCGTCAGACGCACACATGCAAATAACAACCAAGTAGTAAAGAAAGAATACCTCCCTCTCTTCTCTGTCCCTCTCATATGTATGATTCTTGCAGCTTTTCTTGTTAGAATCAAACCCCATCTCACCAACACGTAACATTGATATCCCCAACACATAACATGAAAATCTAGATACACCCTAGATCTACTTTTCTTTCCAAATTTACTTCATTCAATACTGATCAAAAGCAAAAACTATTAATTAATCACAGTTAACCGTTTTGTTTTTTGATTTTTTTTTTAACTATATACACTTGAATAGGCCTAACCTTTTATCCCTAGGAAGCTACACGTGAAAGTACAAAACAAAATTACCATAAAGTTAAAAAGTGACTCTGTTTCTCTTCAAGGTTGGTTTCTTGAGAGCAGGAAAGAGCTACATCTATTTTTATATCTGCAGCTTGTTAACCTTAATGTTTTGATAAAGTAGTTTTCAACAGCTTTGGTTTTGGTTTGATTCCAAATTAAAGAAGTTAGTACTAAAATTATTGTGTGACACATTTGGTCCAAGTCATTTTCTTGTAAACAAATAGGTTGCACAAGAGATGGAGAAAGGAAAATAAAACAAGAAAGAAAGAACAATACCCAATATTAACTAGAATATGTATATGCGGATGTGGTGGAATGTGATATAAGCATAAAAACCTACCTTGGAGTCCTAAACATACAAAACGATTCCATGTGGGACTCTCTTAGAACTAGAATTCAAAACTTTTTTCTTTACAGTTCATTTAATTCCTCTAGCTAAAAGGAGGAAAAAACAGAAATTGACCAAACTCGCATGCTGTTTGAGAAAGAATAAATTCACTACATCCATCCACGATTTTATTCATGCATCTTCGTTGCTGATCATAGAGCACTGTACATTATTCAAATAAAATCCACCAATATAATATAACCACAAGACTTTGGGCAACCGAAATTCTAGACCAGATAAACAAATATAGACCTTTCATCACCCTTGTGCATTAAGCTGGTTTTTCCTTCTCTTTTCAATTATAGCGACAAATAAAAAAAATCAAAGTTTGATCTTCATGACACGAGAGAGAGACTTTGAAGAAATTTTCTGACCATACGAAACTAGTACTGTGGCAGAAATTAAAAGTTTGGAAAGGCCAGAAGGCCAGATTCACATGAAAGATAGATTTTGGGGTGATTTGAATTGAGCAATTGGCATATATACCAATCTCTTTTCTTTAAAATAAATTGCATAATCCATTTTATTTAGTGTTATGATTAGTTAAAAGATGAATTTAATTATGGTGTTAGTGTGGTGTGAGTGGGAAGGGTGAATTTTGTTGTGATAGTATTTAGTATATGGGTAGATAAGATGAGGAAGGGTGAGTTAGCAGAATCTTTTGTTCCACCAATAGAGCACCCATCATCCCATAGGCTCACACAGGTCACAGCATATGGGTGTCTGTCACTGATACATTTCAATTTTTTGTTTCCTTTCCTTTGCCTCCACGTTGCTTTGTTGCCTTCATGACCCTCCTCTCTGTCATTGCCATAATTCATCCCTTCACTTATTTTGGCACGTATCCCCATTTCCAATCCCTCCCTCCCACTCAATATTATTTCTTCACCTACCTATGCTCACAATTCTCCATTGCATTTTTCCAATCTAACCAAACTTCATTCATTACTTCACAAATTTATATTACTCATTCAGATCCAATTTTTTAAACTTTATGCTCTATTTCATACATAATTTACCCAACTTGCATTCTCACACGAATCTTTTATCACCATAATTTTGTTAAAGTAGGACAAAATTATTATAAAAAACATTCACATAATTTGATTCATGTATCTAATGATCCTCATTCACATTACAACTTTGAACTTTTCTATTTGGATCTAAAACTAATTTGACCAATTACATCTATCAAAAAGGGTTTAAAATGCAAGATGTGACATTATTGAATCACCACTTTCTTTCTTTTTTCTGTTTGGCTACAGTGATAAATGAGATGAGATAATTTAAATTTACAGCATTAAAAGGTGAAGAATTCCCATGAGTATTTGATTTTGACCCTCCTCCTCCTCCTATTTGTAATGGCCTTGGGGGGAGAAAAGGTGGAGTATCCGAATAAAATAGTAAAGAAAATAGTTGATTTGGGACCCACGCATGATACACGGGCTAAAGTACTAAGCTAAAAGGACCATATTAGGTACACTGGTATCCGACCCACTGATAACCCTAATTAATTGGATCCAATTGTCCTTTCCATCACAAATTGTTAGGGCCCCAATCTTTGCCCATTTTTCATGCATTTGTATGATATCCCTTTCAGTCATTATACAATGGGTGACAAGGGATATCAAACACATCATGTGACTAACATGTGACCTGGGACATGTGGATGGCTAAAACTAACAGTACAAATTTTAGTGTACATGTAAGATCCGTGGATCTAATCTTTGTCCCCCGTAGTTTGTTTTTGGCACACCCTGTACAACCCTCTATCTAATTATCAACATTTTTCTTCTCTTTTCAAATCTTACCCATTAACCCTCTTTTTCTCAATACTCAGCACAACAATAAATCACTCTTCAACTAACCCAAATTCAAGGGTGCTGGTGCTTTTCTTTACTCATTAATTAAGACTACTATTTTTTTTTCTTCCGAAAACAACTGATAGTGCAGTGTTCCATATTCCTTCCACAAATGCTTAGACTTCTAATCATGAACTTATTATTGAAGATTATTAACAACTTTTGAATTTATACACAATTAATTTAAAAATAAAGCAATCAATGAACCAGTGTGAAGCCATCTCAGCAACCACAGTCGTCACAGTTTTGTTTCCTTCATTATAGTTGCTTTCATGTAAATGCACCGATCATTGCAAATACAACCACTCAACCTTCCTGCACATATATATGCCCAACTTACATGATTGAAGTTCTGTTAAAAAAAACAATTATTTATGTTATCATTATCGCGATCGAACTATGGACTGTGGTTTGGTGGTGGACGATTAAGATCCACCCTCGTTCTAGGTTCTCATTTCACATAATTTATTAGCCCCTCATTATATGTTATTGTCTTTGACTAATTGCCTTACACATACCAATAATGCTAATCAGTAATGGAATAGTGGTATAACATGTGTGACACTTTCGTCACAAATAATAATGATACAATAAGATATCACATGAGATAATAACAGGCTCAGAAAACTCTTGGATGATTTTTGTTTGAGTAGAAAAGAAAAACATAAATATGTTTATTTATTTGCCCCAGTACATATAGGTTAGGCATTATTGGACTTTACTTATGTATGAAGTCCACTAACCAAATATGAAACACTTCTAAAAACGACGTTGGAGGGTGTGGGACAACTATGCACGCACCATTGCACCAACACCTCTCAATCAAAGCTTCAAATCTAGATAACAATCCTTGATGTGCCTCGTGAAATCCAATTGAATGTCAAGCTTTATTGTCTGCTTTAATTGTGATCTAGGATCACCATTGCCTCCCAAATTAGTTTTGTTAAGTGCATGTGCACATTCAAATTCAAAGATAACGTCAAGTGGTTTTTTTAAGAAAAAGGTTATTTGGCAAGTATTTCCCTAAAAACAAAATGGGAATCTCAAGCATTACACATTAGAGATAATAACACTAGATTACAAGGTATATGCTATTTGATTAGGACTTTTAAGATGAAAATTAGATACGAGATAAAGATGCAAAGGAAAATACCAAACAAAAGCATAAGGAAAAAGTGAAGTAGTGTAGATATGAGGATCCAATTACAAATTACTGAATTGTTATAAAACTCAACTCGGAGAATCTTTAAACCTAATCCCATCGCATAGCCAGCGTACAATTTGAGAATTTCGATCATGATTGAGTGCTTTTATATATTGGGTTAGCTTAAAAGCATTATTCAAGCGAGTGACATAAATATATAAATTAAAAGAAGAAGAAAAAAAAATCGTACTCCTTAGCTCAATCAAATCGTGCAAACTCTTTAGGCTGGGGGTTGCCAAATCGTTATCTGAATTCTAAAATGTCGTGTCTTGTATGCCTCCTAATAGGGCTGCTTTTACATGAATGGTTTCATGTTCGGATCAAGTTAAGCTAAAGTTAAAACCCAAACAAATCTCCATCAAACTTTTATTTCCTTTGATTAAAAAATATATAAACCCGTTGGAGCAAAAAGGTGAAAAAGCAAAATTGAGAAATGGATTCAAACGATGCTATTATTATCATGTCCATTATGGAGATTAGTGTCTATAATCTAAGAAGGTGTTGAATTGATTGAACGATTGTGATGAATATAGACTAGGTGAAAACAAGTAGAGTTTGTGGAAAGGTTAAGCAGCGTTAGGAATTTCGTGTGTTTGAATTGGGTGATCAAATCCCTTTTGGAACACGTCGTGAATGTGTTTGAGGGAATTTCCAAAATTTCTGCAACCCTTCTTTGACTTGATCCCACAAAACCCAATTGCGCCGTGTCAATGAAGCATTACTAGCCATATTATTATAATTATAATTACAACAACATCAATGATAATAATAATATTAGGCATTTGTTAAGGTAGTGATAATTGATGTTTGATAATCCAGGCAGCCACTTGGAATACATGTTTGGTTGTTTCAGTTAGAACTGTTGAAGAAATTGAGGGTGTGGTAGGGACCATGTAGCATAATGAGAAGTGCTTAATTTCTTGAATCTAAGCTTTTTAATCTTCATTGTCCCCACTCCTTGCCTTTCTTTAATTTTGTCATTTTCACATGAGCTTAGGTAATAATGATAAATACCCTCTCCCAAAGAAACATAAACAAGTGAAAGATGTCTGACCTAGTTAATTAATTTCATTTATTTTTTATAAAGAAAAAAATAAGCCATCATCATGAGGTTCCTTCTTCAAATGCTATATGTTCAAGATTTACCCTTAAATATTCAATATTGACTACTTTAATTAGTGAGGATCTAAAGGAACTTTAGTGCCCATTTAGATGTTTACAATTCTTGTAATTAAAAATAATCACCAAGATTATGACAACTAATTATTATGATTTCAGTATAATTCAAAAAAAATTATTATACAATACATGTTTATCATCACTCTAAAGGACATTTGAAGACCTTGGTTCAAATTATCTATTTATCATTATCCAATTCCTTTGATTATAACTTACTAACCCCCCATGGACTATCTATGTGTTTGTTAGCTTCCATTATATGTTCTAAATGATTGTTGAACAATTTGGATAAGTTGTTCAAAGATACAAAATACCCCAGTAATTAGGTAAACATTTTATATAAAAAAAAAAACATAAATAAAAGCAGAAGGTTCACAAAACAATGAGACACAAATAAATTTAGCACATTTAATAAAAATGAAACACACGAACAACTCATTGATTTTCTTTTAGTAATCGCTTTTCTCTATAAGACTATTTGGTAGTTTAAGATTTCTTTTATTGCGAAAGTGTCATCTCATTTTATTGCGAAAGATTTCTTTCATTCATTCTTAGATAATTTAATATTAATTAGAAACGAAGTGAAAATGAGATGATATTTCCAACTACAAATATTAAAAACCTCAAATTAGAAGACAATTATAGTTCCTATCACTTTCTTTTAGCTAATGTCAAATGTTGCTTCAACTCTCACATGCAAGGATTCTAACATTCAAGTATAAAAATGAGTGAAAAGGTAAGAAAATTAGAGGTTGATTCACATGTGTGATTACTTTGTACTTTTATGAACACTCTTTCGTTTCTCACCTAATGGTATCATTTTCGTTTGCAAGACACGTCTTTTCTTGACCCCTTTGATTTTATGAAGATCGTTGCTTCATATTTTATGATCCTAATCTAGTTATTCACCTCTTCATCACCCTAATGCCTTCTTGGATCATCACATGCTTCAAGCAATGTATTTTAAAGACTTGATATATCTAGGTTTTTCAACCCAAAACATATGAACCAAACCCACCAATCTTATGTGGTTTATGATCAAATTTAACTCAATTAAGTTAACTTGGGTATTACTATTCGCACCACCCTTTTCTATTTTCTAAAAATACTCATAATAAATGCTCATTTTCTCATTTTCGGAACTTCGTATATTTTATATTCTAGAATTATAATATTGAAAACATATCTTAGACATTTTTGTAACTATATAGATACACTTCCAATTTTATTTTTGATGATTTATAAATATATTTCTAAAATTATACTACAAAGAAATTCGAAATTATACTTTTTGTAATTAAATTTTCAGAACAAAAAGAAATCGATTTATTAAAATATAATTATACAATTATACAATCTTCAGATTTTTTTTATTAGGTTTCACAATACATTTGGCTAGTTTTTAACTTTTTTTTTCCAAAAACTTAAATATATTTTTAGTCTTTATAAATTGAATACATTTTTATTTTTATTTTAATCCTAATAAAAAATTATTTATTATTTTTTTTATAAAAAATAAAGTTTGTTTTTATTCTTTACAAAATAAATAAGTTTGATTTAATTTCCAAAAAACAAATCTCACTAAAAAAAATATCAAATAGTAACCAAATTTAAAAAAAAATAAAAATTAGTCACTATATTAATTAAATTAGATACTAATTTAGAAACTAAAAATTATTATTATATAAAGTGATTTTTATTATTAATAAAAATTTCTAAAATAATTTCTAAATTTTTATCTAATTTAGTTATCTAAGTTTTAACGACTAATATTTTATATTTTAAATTAGTATAAAAAATACTGATAGAAACTAATTTAAAATACAAAGTAGTAAGTAATTAAAATCTTTACAGTTCTTTAATAATATTTTTTCATGTGTGGCAGATGATTGTTGTTACTTGAGGTGTCAGCTTAGCTCAGATGTCAAGTTGCATAGTGATGCCTAACACAAAAACTTTATAAAAAAAATAAAAATCTTTACAGTTAATGGTTAGATATCAAATTAAAAACCATTTTATAAATTTTTATTAATAAATAATATTTATTTTATAGATCTTAAAATGTTCTTAGAGGTATCCAATACTAAAATTATAGCAAAAACACTATATATTACTTAAAATTGTAATTTTTTTTGTCTTATACACGAAAGTGTCACATAATATACCAGAAGAAAGTAATAATTTTTAATTTTAGAGTTTAAAATGATCTAAAAAGTAAATATTAAATATATCAAAATATGTATTTATTAATAAAGTAAATATAAAATATATTTTAAATGTTTTTATTTATATTTATTAACTATTTCAATGACTTGTAAGAAATATAATTCAATAAGTGAGTTTAGTGATGTGCAACCTTTTCAACTTTCAGAGAGTTTTTAATTAAGTTTGTGAAATGGCCATGATAAACAAACAATAAATGGACTTCAAAACTATAATTTTGGAATGATAAATTAAAATGCTTTATAATGCCATACTGCTTTAAAACTTTTAATGACTAGTTAAATCAAACTAAAACATGTATCATTCGCATGTACGCTCTCGTTAGACTAGTTTTGTGGAGGACATAACCTTTCTAATTGAGAAAATATTATTAAAAAAATTAATTTTAAATATAAAAAAAAATATTTAGTTAATATATTTTAAATTATATATTATTTTATAAATTAAAAAAATTATTAATATATTTTTTAATATAAATTTATAAACTATTTTCAAAATTAATATCTATCAAGATTTTAACTAATACTATAAATATAAAATTGGTAGTTAATTAAATATCTCTTAAAAATTAATTTACAATATTTTATTAATAATAAAATTGATTTTAAATATAAATATTTTTTTATAAAATTAATTTCAATTAATGAATTTTTTATAGTCTACGTCCACAATTTTAATTTGAAAATATACAAGGAATTACGAAAGTTTTATTTAGAAAATTAATTATTTTTTTGCATGATTACGAAATAAAGCAAATGAATACGAGACATGTCTTTGGACCAAATAAAATGGATGAAGCGTCTAAAAAAAATAGGTGGTTGAAAATTCCAATTAAACTCTCACTTAAACAGTTTAAGTCATTGGGTATACTGATTTAGAAAGTTATTAAAAATTCATTACATTTTTTACTTTTTTCGGTGAAACTTAACAATGCATAAAGAAAACTAAACCTCAAATCTAAACCCTTTCGAAAAGTTCTGTTGAATTTATTACTTCAAGAGCTAATCATTTTCAACTCAAATAATGAATACAATAACTTTTGAGTGGAAGAAAAGTTACATATTACATTTAACAAAAGAAAAAAAAGGTTACCTAATCCAGTTACATATGAACATCAACACATGTTGACAATGTAAATGAAATTAGGTACCTAAACTCTTTTATATACCTGTTTCTTTCTTGATGTAAAATAACTCATACATATTGTTCAACCAACTAAATTAAATTTCTTTAATAGTAATTTATTATCTCTCCATTTTTATCTATCAAAAATTAAAATAATGTCAACATTATACTTCTCAAAAGCTGTACATGGTCCTGTTTGATGCATCTAGTAAATCATCATCTTTTTAACAAAAAAAGAGACTGAATAGATTAAAAATAATTTTGAATTTCCAGTTAATTTAAGTTCTTGAAGAGTTGACTTTAGATTTAAATAAAAAAAATGTGAAAGCCTCATTTTGAAATAAACAAAACAGTATTGAAGAATACTTCGTTGGAAAAAAAAAAGTTGAAGTTCACTTGGATAATTTTTATGACTTGAAAGAATAATTTGGTAAAGAAATGTTCTTGATTTATTCATAGGGAAAACATAATATTTGATAAGTTATTTAGTTCAAATTTGTTAAAAAATACTTTTTTACAAGTTTATTAGCCCTAAACATGAAATTATCCTAACATTATATAAGCATGATATTCTCTTATTGGATCATAAGTTTGCAACATGTAACATGTAACATGTCAGTGAGTTGTTCATACAAATTCCACCTAATAGCTATTCCTGTATTGGCCAACTATCTTAATATTTAAGCCATGAAATAAGATTTTATGTCTACACATTTCAAAACAGTGTCCCAAACCATGTAGCCCCTCACACTTCACAGACCAAGATCACTAAATATTTTCCTATTCTATAATAATTCCATGCTTTATTTTTCTTTCATAGGGAAAAGCTTTGTGGAACTGTTTTGACCATTAGGGATGCCATCAATCCCTAACAGTACTGTTCAAAATTATAGAGCAGCCATGATTCGTATGACCTAGAAGCCATGATGCTTGGCTGTCCATACACATGGGTTACTTTTTTGAAAAGAAGACTCAAACAAAAATTATGCTCTCTATTCATCTCCAGCACTTACCAGAGTTAAGGTTTATGTAAATATCTGTTATATTTATATATATATATGTATATATATATATATGTATATATATATATATATATGTATATATATATGTATATATATATATATATATATTTGATCTCTGGGAAGTCAAATCACCATTTCCAAGTCTTAACTTTCTTCTATCCTTTGCCACCCAACAAGATTATAGATCTGTGGCTTGGAACGAACAGTACA
>Ga0123342_1001077_pt1 | contig 45460 bp, 40 predicted proteins | sample Turbeawhitnodule_FD_89960 | JGI IMG/M metagenome (GOLD analysis project Ga0123342, IMG submission 89960) | Root nodule microbial communities of legume samples collected from Mexico - Turtle bean Mexico white nodule | ecosystem: Host-associated > Plants > Roots > Nodule | place: Mexico: Nepantla...
AAATATTATAATTAATATTCATAACAAATATTATATTTAATATTTATTATCAATATATAAGTATTATAATTAATATTTATAATATAATTTATTATAAATGTAAAAATATTACAATTAATATTTATTATAAATATATAAGTATTATAATTAATATTTATTATAAATATTATAATATTATAATTAGTATTTATAATTTATATTTATTATAAATATTATAATTAGTATTTATAATTAATATTATAATTAATTTTTGTAAATAAATATTCACATTTATATTAATATAAATTTTAATTATAATATAGTTTTTAAATATTTTAAATTTAAAAAAATATTTTATATAAATAAATAGTTAAAATTATATTTAGTCCATTAACATTAATATGAAATATAGTCATCATTATCATGATTGTTGATGATAATTATTAATGAGAATGTTATAATATTATAATATATCATTTTCGTTTTTCGTTTTGTTACATAAAAAAAATGAAATTAACGTGCTGTGAAGAATTATTTTAATATTTTTATATTACAGAAATGAAGGTTTAAAGTTTGTATAAGAAAGAAAAACTAATTTAACATTATAGGTATGAGAAGAGATTATTTAACTCATATAAATATTATTTTCTAATTAAAATAAAATAAGTTTGATATTAAAATAAAATAAGTTTGATTAGACTATATATGTAATGTGCTAGACGTAATATAACTTTGGTCACCATGAGTTAATTAAGTTTTTTTATTTATGTTAAAGTTTCAGAATTTTTTAGTTTTATTAATTTTATTTAAACATTTAAATTTTTTTCATATTTCAACTTAAAAAAAGGAAAATGAGTTTAAATAGAAAATAGTTTTTAAGTATACACACAACTTAGAAAATAAGAAGATAATAAAAGTATAAATTAAGCTAATAAAATTTTATTTAAAAAATCCGTAGATAAATCTAACTAACTCATCAATTATATATATATATATATATATATATATAATTTTAGGGATAATAACAAGTTATTTTACTCTAGGTATTCTAGTCACTATTTTATGAGTAATTCTATGAGTAGAAAGTTTTATTTACACATTTTTTTTTCAATAAAGGGACAAAGCATCATAAAGAATAATTTTTATTTTTGATGTATATCTTCAAGAAAAAAAAGTCTTACTCGAGATTTGAATCAGCGTTGAAATTAAGAAATACATTGTTTTTGGAAGAAATAAAAAATCTAAGAGCAATAAGAATTAAGTGGCAACTTTGTAAATTGTTGCTTTTTTATTATCATAAGGATGTTGAAGATAACAGTTCATGTTTCCTCACAAATATTCAACATTGACGGAAAAAATCTTTGAGATATTTTTGTTGCACATTACATGATCCATACGTAATGTTATAGCTAATGGGTAAAAAGTGCATAGTATTATATCTCTGTTGTATACTTTTAATTAATAAATTTTAAGTTTATGTTTTTTAGTGAAATAAGATAGTAGAAGAGGCAAAACAAAACTAGGTCCAATGGATTAAATAAAAATAATTTAAAAATGAAATAATTTTAAATTAAAAAAAAAAAAGTTGAAAAATATTTTTAAAATTTAATCTATCACGTGAAATAAATTCATTTTAACTTTTAGACATAGCAATTTTAATAAGCGTAAACTTTTTATTAATAAAATTATTATTTTTAATTTTCCTAAGATATATTTATTGTTTTAAAAATATCCAATATAATTTGTTTTCCATTCCCGAGTTATTGATTTCTATATTATTTATGCAATTAATCATGTTCCTAATGAAAATATTTTTGTTTAAAAGAAATTTAATCTAACTTTTAATATTTATCTTTTCACGAATCATTTTTATTTCATTAGTAATTTAGTTTCGTGCATTTCTCTTTAAATTTATTTATAAAAAATTCAAGATATGTGTAAGCTTTATTCTTAATGCCTTTTTTTTTTTGGAAAATCAAACTTCTATGAACATGGACAGAATTTTTTATTCTATAATCTACTGGTTTCATTGAAATTGATTGCTTTCTTGTTATATCCAGTTTGATTTCCCTAAAATTGAAAATCTTTTGTTACATGACTGATTGATAACTTTTTGTCATTATATTAAAATTAACATTACCAAAATTTTATTGCATATAAAAATAATTGTCTCTTATTTATTTATTTATTTGTATGTGGGAATTAGAGAAAGGAAGAATTTGTTCTATAAAATAAATTTTAATTTTTATAAAATCAACTCATAATTTGATATTTGTATTTATTTATTTATTGTAAAATATTTTTATTTTTAATATCTGATTCATATCATAAGATTTGTATGTTTTTATTTTTAATTTTATTATAAAATGTTATTATTTTGTATCAATGTGAACTTTAATATTTAAAAAAATAGAATTAAAAACTTAATAACAATTTTGTTTATAGTAGTGGAGTGAAAGGAAGAAGGTGTGGGGAGGCATAGAGAGTGAGCAGAGCAGAGCGAACACGCGTGACAGATGGATGGAGATGACTCTGTCACTGTCCTTTACCTGTCCTCCTTCATTCCCCTTCGCATCACCCTCTGTTCCTTCCTCTTCATCACACTGCACAATCACTTTCACTTCAAAGAAACTCCATTTACAAATTATTACATTTCAAAATTTGTTAACTTTTCCAATTTCACGTCCATTTTATGGTTTTCTTCTTAAAGATACGTCCAATAAACACTTTCGTTAACATAAACTTTAAATTACTCTGTACTTTTAAATCTAATTCAACATTACAAAATCAAATTTCACTCATTTTTTATACAATGAAACATTGATGTGGGATCTCCAACCTAATTCATACAAATTTTTAACTTTGGTATTATTGTTTTTAACTTTGGTATTATTGTTAGGATTTTTCTTACAAAATACACTGATACAATTTATTACCAGAGCAAATCTATTTAAGAAATTATAGTATCACGTTCAAAAAAAAAAAAAACCTTTAGACTATAGTTATCTTAATGAATTTGATATCAAAATATTAGTACTATGTATGAAAACAAAATTATAATAGAGTTACCAAACTTAAAATCAAAACATTAAATATAATAATTGATTCTGGTATATTATTTCAATGAACTTAATTTCATAATTATAAAATTAAGTAGGATTTAAAATAATAAGATAGAAATATTACCAAACAAATTAGAAGTTTATTTTATATAGATATAGAAGAATTCTATGAAATTACATAAATAATTTAGAAACAAATATCAAGATAATCTAATGAGTATTAATACAAATAACTAGAAAAAAAATTAAAATAATAATTAGTAAAATAAGACAAAAATAAATTTAATTAAAGACATAATTTCTGCAAAAAATATTACAAATAAAAAAAATCTTGCTTATAAATAAATATATAGAATATCTAAGTGGAAGAATACCATATTTCTTTCATACAAGAATAAACCCAAAACCCTGGTTAAAATGATAATCAAGTCTAGCAAAGAATGTTAGTATCATATAATTAAAATGGATAAGAAAAAAATTGATGAAAAAAATTAATAAAAACATGTATATAAAGATTTCATACCATATAATATGATGCAATTTATTATGTGATTTAAAGATAGATATAGTACTGATATAAGATAAAAATAATAAATATTGTTTATTTTATACTGTAATGTCGGAATGTTAATCAATGTTAGACGGGTCCACATTGAAATTGAAATTAGACTAATGGACGAAAAAGGACAAACTTCGTTGACCAGTTAACTCTAATCCTATGTTTTGGGTGACAGAGGATAATATAGTAATTACAGCAAAAGCAACTGTATCTGAGTGGCGCATTTTGAGGTGCTCACGGTCGCATCTCCCCCATTATACGCTATATTTCTGCGCGTTTATCTGTTACTTTTCATATTTTAAGTTTGGGTACTCATAACGTATAACAAATATAAAAAAGAATTGAGAGAAAAATATATAATAACTGATATTAAGAAAATTAGAATGAATAAAATATTAATTAAATAACTGTGACCATAATTATTATTTTTTAATTTAAAAAATTGTAGTATTAGTGTAATTAATTAAATGAAAGAGTCTCTCAATATTATCTCAAACAACACCAAATTTCTACTCATTCTGACGCCTAGAAGAAATGTCCTCTCAATAACAATGACAAACAAACGAAGCTTCATATGCCCTCTGGCCCATTTATCGAAAAATAAAATAAAATAACGAAACTTCATTTTATCCATAAGTTAAAGCCTCTACATTATTATGCAAATTCCAATGATTCTGATTATGTTTTTGTGTGTTCTAAGTTATTTTGGAGAGTATAATGTTAGATTGATAGATATTATTTATGCAATGAGATATAATAATTAACATCATGGACTACGGGAATTCCTGAATTGAGATAGTAATGTAATTTTAAAAAATTAAAAAATATTAGAAAATAATAGTAGGTAAGATAACGATAGTTTTAATTTATTAATTATTTGATTATTATAATTCAAAATAAATATAGAAGTGCCATGTAAGAAGAAAGAATCGATTTTATAGAGACTTTTTTTTTATCACGTTGATATATTTTAAGAATAAGAAAATTACGCATAAAAGAATAAATTTATATTTATATTTTAAGATAAAGAACCAATGAAAATGAAAGTGAGAAAAATAATCTAATATTGGTGATGGTGAAATTATGAGTGAAAGTGGTATTCAAATTTTTTATATATACTAAAGATTATCTGACAAAAAAAGATTGAGGAAAATAATGAATAACAGTAACCAACCAAGCACGATGATATTGATAATAATAAAAGTTAGAAAAAGAATAATAATTCTAATAATGATGATAAATTAAAAATTGTAAAAAAGAGGAAGCAAGTGGGGAGTTGGCCGAGTCTTGAAGTATAATCATCGTGCATGCATTTTGGTGCATTTTCCTTTCTTCTTTCTTATTCTGCATGCACACGCCTTCTCTCTCTCTTTCTCTCTGTTTCACCCTCTCTTATTCTCTCATATTCTCTCTCCGGTTACCGTCCATTCAAATCTCTCTCCGGTTCCTCTCCTCGGTTCAGATTCCAACAACCTTCCGATCACACTCGCCACCTCTCTCCCGCGCGAATGCCAATACTAAACCTCATCACTCGCCGCGCCTGCGCTTCGTAGAGACTTCCGGTGACTGGAACTTCTTCTTGCGAATTTCCGGCGACGCCGAGCGGCCACTCGAGCTTTGCTCTCAGGCTTAATTTCGGTACGGTACGTTTTCCGTAGCCGGATTTGGCGTCCGACGTCGAACGAGTTGGTAAGGTGAGAGTTAGGGTTTTTCGTTTTGATTTTTCTGGTTTTTGTTGTGTGCTGCAGAGCGCGTGGAATTGGAGTTGAAAATGGAGTCAAAGAACTGCATGAACGTGGCGTGCGCCACCTTGACGACGATTCGGTGGCGCAAAGGCTGGGCCCTGCGATCCGGCGAATTCGCCGATCTCTGTGATAAATGCGGGTAATGATACTCTAGATTTTGAATCGATCTGTTCGCGTGAGTTGAAATTAACGCTTGAGTTGATACGTAGTTGTACGGAACACAACAGTGGATTAGAACTTTGGAGTAATTTGTGATTTGTGGCTTTTTTTGTTGTTAATTGTTTGTTGTTTTGAGGGGTTTTTTCTGTTTTTTTTTTCATTATTTTTACTTTTAAATTTAGTTTGAAGTTGCTAATTAAATTTTTTCATAATCTAAGTTTTGACTCGTGACTACCTTTTTTCTTCTTGGGCCTCCCGATTTTCTAGTTAGTGTAGTGGCGTTTACACGCTTTTATGTTTTTATTTTTATTTTTTACTTCAATTTTGTGATAAGTGGTTGAAGTTGTCGTAGCTAAAATTGGGTCTCCGAATCTTAGTTTCTGCTGCTGACCAGAGACTACAAGTTATGACGTTCTTTATGGGATGTGTTTATGATTTACCGTGTTATATTTCTTACTTTCTTTTATTAAATGACCAAAGTTTTTTACTTTTAATAAATGCAAGGTAGCATAAGTTTCCCCAAAAATGGGATCAAAAATTAAAATAAAGAAAAATATGGTAGTTGTATGAGTATAGAATGTCCGAATATATAGCTTGTGTGAGATACAGTGGAACAAAGATTTCATCTACCTGAATATTTATTGTAAAAAATCATTTTGAATTTGAACGGTGCCTAAAATAATTTTGCTTAGGAAACATGGAAAGAATATTAGATCACATCATAAATTTCATAATAAATTATTGAAATTAAGGCATTGCTTCCAACAATTTATTTCACCAACTTTTCATACAAAATTGCTCTTGCAATTTTCATTTTCAAACTTGAATTTCATTAGGTGTAAACAACTGTCATCTTGATAACATGTTCCCTTTAGATTAAGTATTGACATGCATCAATAAGTCTGCAAACCTTCTTTCATTTGATTGAAATTGGATTCAACTGAGAGACAAATTCATACTCTGATTCCTACTCCTGATTTTTCTCTGATGTAGTTCTGCTTATGAGCAATCAACATATTGTGATATGTTCCACCCAAACGATTCTGGTTGGAGGAAATGCACGTCATGTGACAAGGTAGAGTGCTTAAGAATTTGTATTTTGGTGCATAGTCACAGTATATATAAGACTGGGATAACTTTTTGCACTCTAATTCTGGTACTTTCAGGTGCTATGTTAAGCTTAATGATCCTATATGTTCTTTTATCTGCAGCGTCTCCATTGTGGATGCATTGCTTCTATGTCTCAGCTTGAATTATTAGATACTGGTGGTGTAAGCTGTATAAGCTGTGCAAGGAATTCAGGACTTCAACCTGTAAAATAACTTCACCATTTTATTTAAATAACCATTTATGTTCACCACTATGCAAACACATGAAAATATTGTTCCTTTATTGATTTTCACAACTCCCTCAATTGTGTCAATGTATATAATGTTGGATAGAATAGAAGGCCTTAATTTTCAGGTTAATTTTGACTGAAACTTGTACCATCATGAGGTTGATAAATTAATTTATTGATTAGCCTTTAGAGGTAAATTGAGTTGTCAGTGATCTAGAGAACAAATAAAAGCTTTGTTATGCAAGCTCTGCAATTCAAATCTGTGTTTCCATAAATAGGTTTTGGTTCTTACATGTATGATTATTTTGTGTTGATAATTTTCAAGTCTAACTATATGTTCTCAAAATTGACATTTTTTTTACAGATTGCAAGCAATGAAAAGCCTAATGGATCTGGGACATCAAAGGTAATAGATGCCAGTGCGCAGCAGTGCACTACACTGGCTAACCAATTAAATGTGAGGGGTATGCAAGGAGGGCATTACGCAGAGAATGATGGTCTCCGATGCTGGTTCAAACCTCATAAAGTTGAAACAGATGGGCTTTCTACAGAAATGAAACCCGAAGTTTTGCCTTCTGTTGGAGAACTTGGAAGCACTTTGATATCACAATTTCATTTTGAGTCTAATGGATCATCCAAGGCTTCCAAAGCAGAGATCTGTAAGGTAGACTCAGAAATGCGAGATATATATGACTCTTTGGCACAGACAAATTTAAGTATGACCCTTGCTACTCCCTTAGGAAATTCAAACCCCTTTCATAATTCTGTCGTTGATGAAAGGGAACAAAGTAAAGCATCTTCACTTTTGTTGGGGTCAAGGTCTCGCCATCTTTTACCTAAGCCCCCAAGGTCAACCAGTGGCACGGGCTTAGAAGTAAATGCTGGAATGATATCCCAGATTCGTGTGGCAAGGCCACCTGCTGAAGGACGTGGAAGGAATCAGTTGCTTCCGCGTTATTGGCCCAGGATTACCGATCAAGAGTTGCAACAAATATCAGGAGAGTATCCAACATTGTAATTAGTTCTAGAAAGTATTAATCACTGGAAAGAAAATTATGCAGGTTGATTAAATTATTATTGTTTTGATAGTTACTCTTTACCTTGGAATTCCTTAACCATGATTCATGATATATTGAAGTTCAAATTCCACTATCGTGCCACTCTTTGAAAAGATGCTGAGTGCTAGTGATGCTGGTCGAATTGGTCGCCTGGTTTTACCAAAAGCATGTGCTGAAGTAATTTATCCCAACCTATTTGTTGAACTGTCTAAGTTGTCATTTTATATTAATAAATAATCCACTAAAAGTTATTTTTGTTGACGAGTTTCGTAATTTATTGGAACTAATAATTGTGCAGGCATATTTTCCTCCAATTTCTCAACCAGAGGGCCTTCCTTTAAGAATCCAAGATGTGAAAGGAAAAGAATGGATGTTTCAATTTAGATTTTGGCCAAATAATAACAGCAGGATGTATGTTTTAGAAGGAGTAACCCCCTGCATTCAGTCTATGCAATTGCAAGCTGGAGATACTGGTATATTTTACTGAGAATCCCTTAATACTAAGAATAGATGAACCACATCAAAACTTTTATTTTCTAAGATCATACCCACTACATGTCGTTTATAAAAGTGGTGTGACTAATCAATATCATTTGCTAAGAATCTTTGCTAATTTTTCACTAAATGTGTTAACGAGTCAATAACCATACGTAAAAGACATTCTGTTTTAAGATACTAACCACAATGGTTTTCCTAATGTATTTTGTTTTGTTTACTTTATGTTCTGAGAAAGTTTATGAAGTTTGTGTAACTTCCACTGATTTTCTTTTCCTATTATAAAGTACCAGCACCACTTAATGAAATGTTGCTCCTGTTTTGGGGATTTATTTGATTGGCTCTCTTCATTGAAAAACAACTGATTTCTGTACCATTACTATGTTTTTTCTTTATGTTCTGAGAAGTTTTTGTAACTTACTGTGGGTTTTTTTCCTTGGACAAAGTACCATCACCACATAACAAAATGTTGCTCATGTTTTTGGGGATTTATTTCATTGGTTATCTTCATTGAAAAACAACTGATTTCAGTACATTTACTAAGTTTCAATGTCAACTTGTGGTTGCTTCTATTTTTATTTTAGTTTCATCTTGATATTTGGATACAAAAATTTTTGAACTTTTTTTTCTAAAATTTGTGCAGTAACATTTAGCCGTATGGACCCTGAGGGGAAGCTTATAATGGGGTTTAGAAAGGCAACAAATTCTACAGCAGTACAGGTAACAGTCACTTTTAGTTCATATAGCAAACTCAAAACTTTCAGAATTGGTATTTAATCACCTATTAAGCAGGAAACACTACCATCTAATATGCCCAATGGTTCTCATTCAAGTGAAACTTCCTATTCTGGTGTTTATGAGAATCTACCTGTATTAAGTGGTTACTCTGGCCTTCTTCAGTCACAAAAGGGATGTTCAGAAACCCACCTAAATGTGCTGTCTAAAAAATGGAACTCTGCTGGTGGTGACATGAACTGGCATAACATTGACATGCCCGAAAGCAGGAAAAGAGAGGGGTTGCCTTTGCCGCCTTTGCTTGTTCCTGAGAAGAAAAGAACTAGGAATATTGGGTCAAAAAGTAAAAGGATGCTTATTGATAGCCAGGATGCAATGGAGCTGAAACTTACCTGGGAAGAGGCTCAGGATTTGCTCCGACCACCTCCTACTGTTAAGCCAAGCATTGTCATGATTGAGGATCAGGTTTTTGAAGAGTATGAAGTAAGTAAACAATTTAGGAGAAGCTTTCATTTTTTATGAAATTCACCCACACTATTAGTGTGCGTGAGAGGTTAAATTATTGTGTCTGCTATGTTAACTCAGCACCAAATTTAACACAAATAAATGTGTATGAGCTTTTCATTGTAATGAGTTTCTTAATGCATTCATCTTATCCTAAACTTCTTCTCTCCAAGTGAGTCTAAATCTAAAGAAGAAAATATGATTTCTAAACTGTCAGAACTTCTCAAATATGGGTAGTTCAGCATACATTAGTAGTTACTCTCCTTATTGCAATTTATGGAATTTGTTTAAATAGCCTGCTAGTTTGTACTTGTTAAAATGCCTCTATAGTTTCTTATTTATAATGTCTTTGCTTTGAGGGAATGTATGTGTATATGAAAAATACTAGTAAATTAGGGGATGGCCAACAAGAGGGATGAAGACATGGGTTTCTCAAACCTCAGACTAGGTCAGTGATGTAATTAATGTTTATCAATTTGCTGACAAGTGTCTTAAAGACGCTAATTAAGAAAATTTAATATACTTTATTAAATGTAAAATATTTTTTTTCTATCTTTAATAGTATTTTCTTTTCATTGAATGTGTTTTCGTTTTTATTTCCTAAGGTCACTCTTTAACACTCTCCTTTTATTGGACAAATTGACTTTTCTTGTATTAATTATGTCATGATTCTAACCAATTATTAGGGCTAGCGTCTCAGATTCGCTAATACCTTAATTAGTATACTTAGTAAATAACAATAAAGTTTATTATGTAACCAGTTTAAGATATCGCTTTTCAATTCATGCAGGAACCTCCTGTCTTTGGAAAGAGGAGTATCTTTGTAGTTCGATCAGCTGGGTAAGATGAATATGCCTGTTAGAGTTTTTTTCTATTTTATTTGCATGTGTCAGGTTTTTCCTCTCGTACCCCGTCCCTCCTATTTTCATTTTTTTCTATGGAACTTTATGATTTCTTTTTCAAGTTATGCCAAAGCATAAACTTGTATTTTTTTTATGGAGTATTTCAATTTGGAGTGTGATTGAACTTAGGGTGAATGAGCAGTGGACGCAGTGTGATAGTTGCTCAAAATGGCGGAAGTTGCCAGTTGATGTGCTAATTCCCCCCAAGTGGACATGTGTGGAGAATTTATGGGATCAGAGCAGGTGAGCAGAAGACCATATAGTGCAATACTGCTATGATATTAATACCAATACTCATTAGTTAAGACCTTCATGCTTCTGCATTGCTGTCAACAGGTCTTCATGTGCTGCTCCTAATGAATTGAACCCAAGGGAACTGGATAATCTTCTAAGGTTGAATAAAGGTATTTATCCTTTTGTTGTGTTTTTTATGCTTCCTAGTTACTGCTGACCAATGCATACTACTAGAAAGGGTTTCTTGTGCAAAATTTTGCAATATGAAGCAATGCTTTTCTAGCAGTATTTTCTTATTCATGTTTACCAATTGTACTGAAATATGGCTGATGACTTCCCAGGATATTACTTAGACTTTCTTTTTGATCCACAAACTTGTATTTGTGATTTAATATAGATGAATGCCTTTTGTAATAGATTTTGTTAGGTATATATGTATAGATTGGGCGTCTCACAAGGTTTTCCCATTTAAATTGGGATCTGATCAGATGCTGCTGTTGATGTGTAGTTTAAGTATCTCTAATTAATAAGCCATTATTTATATTCCTAACATAACTCATCCATACTCAGTTATAGAAGAAGGCACACGGTTATCTGCATAATCAGTTTAAAGCTATCTGGAAATGAATTTTAGAATGGGAATAGAAGACAATTAGGCGTTGAGCATAGAAGACTTGGGATGTTTGAAGATCCCTTCAATTTGTATGGCCATTAAAATTAACTTAAATTAAAACATGTATACAATGTTTGAAAGTATTGAATTCTCGTGCATTTTATTTTTCTATTTTCCAATGGTTGGCATACCAATCCTAACTTACAATGCTAAGGATTTGCATAATGACTTTAAAATGTCAGGCAGTACCTTTTCAAACATTCTTATCTAATCCTGAGTTTTCATTTCAAAAAACTGCTTTATGACCAGTAACGCAACAAAGAGGAGCTGGACAACAAGGATTAGTCATGAGTGGTTACCACGTAGTGTTGCTTGTATTAACCGGTTCCATTTTGCTATTTGTCTTTTATGCTTGCTCTTTTTTAGTTAAATTATCTTCGTTCAAGAATCTGGCAAATTTGTAATCCCAAAATGTGCTGCGTGGACTCGGATGGTGATTCTGTGACTATTATGAATACATCGTAGCATATTTTTCCTGTGAACAACTTGTTGATGATATCATTTATTGTGGAACAGAATTCAAGAAACAAAGATTGGCAGCAAGCCAGAGACCAGCCCTGGACAAAGAATCTTCAGGACTGGATGCCTTGGCAAATGCAGCAATACTTGGAGATGATGCAAGTGACTCTGGCAGGACACCAGTGGTTACCACCACAAAACATCCCCGGCATAGACCTGGGTGTTCCTGCATTGTCTGTATCCAGCCACCAAGTGGAAAGGGCAAACACAAACCTACTTGCACCTGCAATGTGTGCATGACAGTTAAACGTCGGTTTAAAACCCTGATGATGCGAAAGAAGAAGCGTCAATCGGAACGTGAAGCTGAGATTGCTCAGAGAAATCAGTTAGCGTGGGGAACGAAGGAAGAATCAGAAGTGGACAGCACCTCACGACATTTAACTCCAGTTGATGGTTTGGAGAACGAAGTAAGGGCGCCAATTGAGTTGGAGCCAAGGACTGAAGACCATGTTGCGGAAGCTGGCAAGGGACAATTAGACTTGAATTGTCAACCTGATCGAGAAGAAGCGCAAGCTGGGCCAAATAATGTGAGCATGACAACTCTTCTTGAAGAGGCAAATCTCCCGCTGGAGACCTACCTGAAGCAAAATGGCCTTACTAGTTTGATCTCAGAGCAGCAAACAAATTCAGCTTCAAATGTGCAGGCACAGACAACCAACGAAAGTGAGGGAAGACACAACGAGGATTGTGGTACGCCTTCAGTTATTCATGAGCAGGATAGCAGTCATGAAGAGAACAGTGGGCAAGTTAAAGACCAAAACAATTCACTCTCATGAAATCTTAGTTACTTTTTTTTCCTTCTTTTTACTCCAAAATTATTTTACAAGAATCGTTCTTGCGTGAGTTATAAAATTATACAAGGTTCTTTTGTATACAGCCACCAAGTGGAAAAGCTTGTGTTTTAGGGTTGTAAACTAGTGAAGCAAGGAGTGGAATGTTATCCATGTTGTTACAACACCTTGTTTTTTGTATTTTTGGTCTGTGTGGTAAGTCTGAATAAGCATTGTTCGTCTTCTTTTTTGTTATATACACGCAACGCCTATTTTCGTTTCCTAATACGGCTGCTTACTTTGAATACCACTTGCTTTTTTAACAGGGAAATGCCCTTTTGCGGGAAAACTATTTCTCCCTAATACTTTTAAAGTAACTTTCTTTCAATACAATAATTATAGCTTTGTCTAATATTATTCTAAATAAATACTTAATCTAATTTAAATTCTTCTATTATTAACTATGAATCAGTTGGATGAGAAAAATATAAAACATGTACATTTAGATGTGTTTCAAAAAAGTTTAATTATTGTTAAATTAAATGTACAATAATTACAAAAAATGGAACAGAAAAAAAAAGGAAACGATGTTTTAATAAATTTTGGTTTATTAATTTTCTTAATATGTGAAAAATAGATTAATTAATTAATAAAATGAAATGGAAAGACTATTTTTATTTTTATTATTATACTATATTGTTGCCACCTTACATTTTCGGCATTTCTCTAAGCGTTGTAGTACATACATTACATGAGATACGCATAAATTTTAAAGTATCCTATACGCATAAATTTTAAAATATAAAATATAAGACACGGGGTACATAAATCTGTAAATTATATAAATTAATAATAAAGATTTATTAAGTATATTTAAATTTTTTTTGAATAAAAATATGTTCTTCATGACTGATCATAATAAAAATCTATATAATAAATATAAATTTTTAAAAAATTAATGTATTTTTTTAAAAAAAAAATGTTAAAATCGTATTAGAATTGTCATAAATTCAACAAATATTTTTTAAATTTGATATTACCATACGATACACCATTTGAGAAGATACAAAAATAATTTAAGAATCTCAACCAAAAGTGAAAAAAACTAAAAAATCAAATCATATCATAAATGGTTTAAGAGAAATGTAAATTAACATTTACAATTTAACTACGGTTGTAATTTAATTAATATTGGAATATAGTTCAATTTCATCTTCAAGACAGCTATACCGGTGGGGAGGTTCTTCCTGCACCTCTATCTATCTATCATTTCTCCTAGTAACTCCATATTTTAGGTGAAAAATAACTCCTAAATTCCTGTACCCTATAAGCTTTTTGTTGAATAGGAAAAATTGTGAACTCCTTTATAGAAGAATCTGTACATTTTAACGAATTTCAAATTGTATAAAATTTGAAAATTATTTCTGAATTCAGAAAATAATTTTTGAATTATAAAATTGAGAAGCCAATTTTGTATTTTAAATTTAAAATACAAATTTAGCTTCTAAATTTTACAATAGGAGTTATTAGGACTTTTAAATTCTAGAATTGAGAATATAAATTTAATTTTCAAATTATATAATTTAAAATATAAAATTAACTTTCAAATTCTAATTTAAAAAACTACTTTTTACATTCAGAAATAACTTTTGGATTGTGAAAAAACCAACTTTATATTTTAAATTTTACAATTCGAAAGTTATTTATGAATCCAAAAAATAATTTTTGAATTATAAAATTTGAAATACAAATATTTTTAGAATTACAATAATTATGAGGGTGCACAAATTCCCTGAAGGGTGTAAATGCATCCCACCCTTGAACCCAATCAGATCATTTTTTTTTTTGCAGAATAAGTATAGGCAGAGCTTTCTTTTTTAGTTTTTTGGCATGTTTAGAGTTGAGTGGAAAGGTGTTTGAGGAGATAAAAAAAATGTGTAGAGAGGAGAAATGAGTAGAAACAAAGCAAAATTTCATATCAATATCACCAGTATAACCAACCTTTGCACTATCTACAAAAGAACAACGTCTCATGATAACTTTATCTCCTATACAATTGTGTTGAGGCATCCCAAAATGATAATAGCAACAAACAAAATAAAATAAAAATGAGCATCATTGGCAGTCAATATCCTTCAACACTGGCTCTCCTACACAATGAGGATGATGACTTCCGGGTTTCCGGCCTACCAAGCTCGTCGATGGAGAAAGTGGAGGAACAAGCGCCAAGAGGAAGATGCAATGTGGGCACAGCACACCATCTTGGAGATGAAACTGATGGTCTGGCTACTAGTGCTGCTGCGGGAGAGAAACTCAATGTAGGTGTGAGACATTTGATACCATTAAGACTTGGCGATCTTGACATTTGTTTTGCTGGTTCTTGCAGTGGGAACCAACATGAGTACTTCATATCTTGAACCACTTTGAGATGTTCAACAATGGTTCTCATGGGGGGTCTTTCTGATGGCTCCTTTTGGAGGCATCTTTGTGCAATGTCAGCTACTGCTCTTGCTGCCTTGGGAGGATACCGACCTTTAAGTTGATGATCCATAATCAGCGACAGCCGAAAATCATCCGCCAGGAAAGGCCGGCTCCACTTGACCAAGTTTCTCTCTTCCTTGGGGTGATGACTATCAACATTCTTTCTGCCAGTAAGTAGCTCCAAAAGAATAATTCCAAAGCCCCAAACATAGCTCTTTGGAGTAAGAATTCCTCTTTCCAATGTCTCCACTGACAGGTTTCCTACAGCCTGTAACAACCGAATGAATGAGAACAAAACTTATGGAAAACTTTTTACATGTCAAATAAGAAGGTTCAAAGCTAGAAAATATCATTTCAATAGTTCATGATTTATAATAATACACACACTGCATTTTAGAGTAAATGAACTTACACATGAACTGCTGGAAATCTCTTCCTCGGGAATTCGTCCAACACAACCATACCCAGAAAGCTTTGCACTGAAATCTTTGTCAATCTGAATGTTGGCTGCTGAAAATTCATTATACATTGCCTACAATTAATTGATAGAGGTCCGTCAGCAAAGATATAAATATATGACATATAGTTTACAGCAAATTTAAGCTAAAACACAGAAAATTTATTACCTGGAAAGGCCCTTCTTCATGCAAGAAAGTAAGACCTTGTGCAGCACATATGGCAACTTTCATTCGTGAGTTCCAATCAATTGAAGGGCCATCAGATCTCCCAAACAACTGGTGGTCCAAGCTTCCATAGTATAGCCTCTCATAAACCAACATTCTTGGTTCAGAACCATCACGCGCATGAAATCCTAGCAATTTACATAGGTTTGGATGTTGCAACGATGCAAGGGTATTAACATCATTTATGAATTCCTTCAGTCCCTGCTAGATACATTACATACACTTAGACCATGTCAGAAAGTTCTCAGCTGCTTTCAAACTTTTGTCTTGGCACAAAAATCATAAACCTCTCAATGCAAGGCTAACAAAAATTCATATTTACGTTAGAATCAGTAACAACGAAATTTTTAACAACTTTCCTCATTTGATTTAAAAATGGTTTAAAAACATTCAAATATGCTGTGAGAAGTAAAAGAGGAAGGACAGCAAGAAGAACAAGGTTTAGAAGCTTCTGTTAAATAGTACATCACCAGTTGACAAACCCAAACTCCTTGATACGTCTCTTCAAATGGTTTTCAAAATGCATAACAATCTTCTATTAAAAAAGTACATGAAACATTGACTTCTAGCCATTTTAAGATAAGACGGTACTTCTCTATATTTGGCAACAGAAGCCTCATATATTAGGGTGAGCAATCATCATTCTACTAGGCATGAGGATACCAAGAGATGAAAGTAAAAATTCAGAATGAAGAAAAGTACCTGAGTTGACAAATGAAGGCGGGTGACAGTGGCTTCAAACTTCTTTGCATTTGAAGCATCATCACCAAATGAAGCGCTATATATGGTAGAAGAAAGACATTCAGACATGCATCGATCTGAAGAGAAGTTGTGACAAGCAGCAGCAATCTCCTCAAACGTTAAGTTTCTAAGCAACCCAGTAGGTGGAAGAGGCAAAGGTCCGCAAGCATGTATAGGAGCAGTAGCCATTCCCGACTTAAAGCTGACATTAGCCTTCAATGCAGCAGCACCACCCTGACGAGATGGAAGAGGCAAAGGTTGTGAATTAGTTGAACAATGATCCTTCACCAATCCAACTCGGTGTTTTGACTCTTCTTGATCCTCATACTCAAATGAGGCCAAAGCATCCTGTTCTGCTGCATCAGGAGCATGCAGAGAACCACTAGCTATTCCTGACTTAAAGTTGCTAGTAGCTTTCAATTCACCACCACCCTGGTGTGATGGAAGTGGTAAAGGTTGTGGTTTAGATAAATGCTGCCCCTTCAGTGATCCCACACTGTATCTTGATTCCTCTTGATCCTTGAACTCGACTATGGTAAGTGTATCTTGTCTGGCCACATCAAGAGCTGATGGAGCAGATAATGCCCGCGTTCTGTAATTGGTAACTTTATTAATGGGATGAATGGATTTCACTCTATTCCTAAAACTAGAAGGTGCAGATTGCAGGGAACGAGTATGAGTTTGAGGTTCAGGTAGTACTGTAGGAACATGTTTACTATGGCTGACACATTTTGTGTATCGGATTTTATTGCTCTTTTCCTTCTTGTATTTCAGGACAGTGAAACACCCCATCTTCTGTACAGAACTCAGTTGTTGAATAAAATTGCTTTTGCTGCAAAAAAAATGCCTAAACAAAGTTATTAAGACCTCAGTGGTATCAAGGAATTTCCACTTAAAAAGCTACCTAAAATTCCAAAAAATTTCCCTGACCCACTTTAGATTATTTTATTTTTTAATTAGATTCTCTAGTGATCACAACTTGAAACAATAACATGAATACAGATAACAATCTCCCATTTCCCCTCATTTTCATTTCCATGTCTCTTTTCACTCATCTCAATTCTCATCACTCTCATTCCTTGCCCTCAGACTGCAAATAAAATGTAAAAGTACAACAGTAGACATTATAATCAACTGGTCCCTAATAAATCTCCTGAGCTGTACGTGCTTGTGTTGTGTCAATCACACTCCCAAAATAGAAAACAAAAATCACTTCATCTTTCCTATGTCATTGGTCAATCTTCACAATAAATATCACAAAGGCTTTGTTGCTAATAAACCAAATTACTCCATTCTATGGAATTATAAACTCCATGCACCCAATTATTCTCAGAAAATAACAAGACACCAACAAATGCTCTACTATATGAAAATCAATCCAGATCCATAGCATGAAAGAAATCACACAAAACTTGGTAAATTCATTTTCACAGATTTCAAAACAATTTTCCAGGCCCTGAAATTTCAATCCCACTAGAATTAGCCAAAACAACCCCAGAAAAAAAAATGGCAAAGATTCTATGACTCAATTAAAAAACTAAAGATGAATCAAAACACAATCAAGCCAATGTTTTTAAGATTAAAAGGGGAAAAAGTGACCTACCAATAAACTTTGAATCACAAGAGGGTTCAAATCATGAGAATATAATAAACCAAAAGGAGGGAACTTTACAGACCTATGAGATAGAAGGTCATGCAACTCAGAGTGAAACTAAAAATGGGTATAACATGTGGTTGTGCTTCTACCACGGAGAAGGCCTTATGAAGTCAAAGAATGTGAGCAGAATGAAAAAGCTGAGTGGTGGGAAGTGATGCTTCTTTGAAAATGAAGAGTATGTCTGTGGAAATTTGGAATGGTAAAAAACAGAGAATTGGTCTCAAACTTGTGGGGAAATCAATGAGTGGTCAAAATGAAGTGATTTAATTCTATGACCCTTTTTCTTATGGAATTAATTTCACATCACACTTTGTAATATATTCTTAAGACACTTCTTTTCCTGTTTATTAAAATTTACAATCTTAATGGATTTCCCTAATGATTACTATTTTTTTGCAATAGTTTTAACTAAGGATAATGATATCTCATATATATATATAAAAAATTATCTTTTTTTAGCACATCATACATCCTATAAATTTATTACTTTTATGTTTTCTTTAACTAATAATAGAATTTGTATAAGAAAGAATGTGTTGAGAAAGTAAAAATAGTTTACTTCAATAATACTTTATTATTCTTACAGTTTCCATAATTTTTAAGAAACTCATATGTAATTTTTGTTTAAAAGATTTTCAGAAATGTAAAAAAAATCTATTTTTTATTTTGACTTAATTATATTTTAAATAAAATTTTATTTAAGAATTTGCTTAATTCTACTAGTAAATTTATGTTTTTTACCCTAAAAAACTCTTTTTTATACATGAAATCTTTTTGAATTGAAGATATCAATCCCGTCGGATAGAATTATTTTACCGATATATCTATTCAAGATTTGGATTTTTCAAAAGAAATCATTAAAAAACTACAACTATTTATGCTCGAATATATATTTAATTTTAATGAAAAAAATGGACATAAAAAGAAATTCTCTTACTGGATCATATGTTAGATCAAAATTATTTTATTCCAAATGAATAAAAAATAAATAAAAAATTATAAATTTTAAAAACTTTTAAATAATGCTTATTTTTAAAAGTTTAAATCACATAAATCAATTTAATTTTAATATTTATATTATTGCGTAATTACAATATTGTTTTATTTGTTGTGATACGTCTTCAATTTTTCAAGGAAGAAACGATTTGAAAGAAAAAATTGCATAAAAATGACTTATCAATATATTGAATATGAAAAAGTAAAATTAACTATACATGTCACATCACATCAGAAAAATCAAACAATAATTTTCTTAAATAAAAAATGAAATACTTAATAATAGTTAAATTTATGAAATTCTAGAAACTAAATTAATTAAAAAGAGTAAAAGTTCTTGATACAGTAAATAAATATATTTTTGATGTAGTGGTAATGGTGGCGTTCTATAATATATATTATATATATGATAAAAAAATGTAGCTACCAAATTGGTTGCATGAATGAGAAATGTATTTGAATGGCCGTGACCTTTCGTCAAAGCCGTTTTAAACATTCCACAATTTTGACTCATTCCTTTCTTTCAGTTACCTTTGAACGTGACCAATCACTTCAAATTAATTCAATTTATCTTAGATTCTCTTCCACTTTTTTCACTAAATACCACATTTCTAATCTTCATTTCTTTTAATTTGTTCTCGTCTTTTAATAAATTTATACTATAATTTATATTAAATAATAAGTTAATAATTTTAAAATTAAAATTACTTGTAAGATGCAAATATCATCTCATAAATCACTTTTATAAATTTGAATTAGATTTTAAGTTTATATATTTTTTTTTAATTTTACTTCTAGTATTTGTGATCTAACATTGAGACTCTAACTTGGACCATTTTAGGGATACCTATATTTATTTCAATTATTATACCTTAAATCCTAAACAAGCCAAAAAAATAATAATATTAAAGATTTGGATGGTGAAATAAGTGAAACATTTTCTTATCAATTTCATTTAATAATAATCTCCATGAAAATAATTAATTATTTTTATTGTTTTCCTTTTTTAAATGTATTTACATAATTCAAACTAGACCCTTTATTTAAATTTTTGAATGACAAATTATTTTAAAGTTATTTTTTAAAAAAAAAAAACTTTACAGCAAAAAGAAAATGAATAAAAAGGGTAAAATATGAAAGTATTTTTTGTATATAATAAGCTGTGTTGTTATTTATACAATGCACTATTTCCGATGAAGTGCGTGCACCAGCACAGTCAAAGTTTGAAATTTGATTTGATTTGATTAAATAATTTAAATAAAATAATAAATCATAATTCCAACAAGACCCGTGAAGAAAAAGCATGATCTTTGACTCAAACCACGTGAGAGTTGTGAGTTTTTGTAAAATTTTGTTGGTAGAGAAAGTTTTCAATTCTAATTGTTGAATAAGAAAAATATTAATTTATAACTTTTGTCTCTTTTAGATTGTATTCCTAATTTTGGACCTTCTTCTATTATTTTAATTCCATATTTTAGAAACTTTATAATTTAAATTTTGGAAGTGTTAGTCAAGATTATTCGGTCTCTAACTCTGATAAGTTAAATTTGTGATGAATTAATGGATAAATACTCCTTAAAAACGTGATTAGGAGAATGTACCTAGAAAAATCTCTTCCATAGAAAAAGGATCCATGGTAAAAATATAAATAAATGAATATTTTTAAGATAAAAAATAATGAATATTTGAATCTTTAATTCGTAACTTGAACCTAACTACATTTAATTTGAGTAATTTGAATACCAAAATGTCTTTACAAATATTCAGATCGAAGATATGGTCTTCTAACAAATTGATCACCTATTTTGCTTCATAATTTTACATTTTTATACATTTTGTTTTGAAAAATCATAAAGTGCTTTATTAGTATTCATAAATTGTTTTCTTTTACATGATTCGTTTTTTTAATTCTTTTTTATATTTTCTTTTTATAAAAGCTTTCATGTTAAGCATCACCATACAACTTGACATCTCAGTTACGCTGACACCTTAAGTAACAAGAATCATCTGTTATCACATGAAAAAAGTATTATTAAAAAAAAAAGAAAAAAGAAATAAAATACAAAAATATGGAAGGACTAGATCAAAACTCATGTTAACAAAAACGATACATATGTAGACTATACCTATTCATAAAGAATTCTAAGAATAGACTAGATGGAAGTCTATTATACCAATAAAATGATTCTCTATGAATAAATCCTAAATTAGACAACTAATCCGCACACACATTCCCTTCACGAAAAATATGAGTAACCCTAAACCTGGTTTTCCTACAGTAATTAAGACAAGTATTCCATCGATTACAAAACATCCACAAAACATTAGTCCTAGTAGTAAATGCAGCACAAACCAAGGCAGAATCACATTCAAGCCAAACATTAGTAAGCCCTATCTTTTGAGCTTCCTCCATAGCATGTATAACTCCATAAAACTCAACAACCATAGTCATCTGAACTTCAAGAAACGAGAAAACACCAATAAATTCCCCCATACTCCTACGAAAAATACCTCCACAAGTAGCAAGACCAAGATACCCCCTAGCAGTCTCGTCAGTATTAATTTTAACCCAACCTGGTGAAGGAAACTCTCATCTAACAGAAAGAGGACGAATAACTTTACCACTACGAGTATTAATACCAATAAACTTAATCTCATTGAAATCCAACATATATCATTCTTCCTTGAAGCTTTAGACAAATTTTTCCACTAGACAAATTAATTTTTTAATTACCGAAATAGCCCTAAGCACCTCAATCTTATCCTAAAATCTAACATAATTCCTCATACGCCATATCATCCAAAGAGAAAAAGTTATCACAACAAGCTTAATCAATTTAACCAAAGGACTATCATCAATCTTAATAAAAGAAAGAAGATCATCCTTATTAGAGAAATGAGAAGTAAGAAAGATTTGTCGAACCCAACTCCAAATATGCAAAGCATTAGAACATTCAAAAAATAAATGTTGAATATATTTCTCATGTTTTTTACCAAGCGTACACATATAACATATATGCAAACCTTTATTCTGAATATGTTGATCTGTATTAGAGTTTTGGAAGGCAAAATAGATGAAGAACAAATGAATTTACCCTAACCACAGGGAACTTCTGATTCCAAGAAAAATTTCCTAGCCGATTTAAGAGTGAAACGACTAGACTCATCTAGAATCCAATTAGGAATATCTTGTTCCTCTCTAACCATGATATGATTAAAAAATGAGGCATCTGCTGTAAGGATAAAGGAATATTCCAATCACAATTTGTCCAAAATTGAGAGACTGTATCCGGAATGCTAACACCATAGATAACCCTGCAATATTTGCTAAAGAAGTAGTAGAACACCATTTATCATTTCATAAAATAATAAAAGAACTTGTACCAACAGTCTAAGAAGTATTATCAAGTATAGTAGAATAAAGCTGCTTAATTCTAGGCCAAAGAGATGATGATCTATAAACCATTCTAAACTCGTATTTTGATTTAAGAACTCTGACTTTCAAAAGCAAAGACCAAGGCTTGTTGCTATAAGAAAAATTTCAAGCAAGCTTAAAAATATATGCATTATTTTCATGACGAAGATTAATAATCTTCAAACCTCCATTCTCAAGAGTAGAAAAAATCGTATTTCAATTCATAGTGACTATGCCTTTTTTCAGAATATCCTCAGTCCAAATAAAATTTTGACACCACTGCTTAACTTGGTTAAGAAGTGAAATAGACCATTTATACATATTAAAGTTATAAGCTAGAAATCCAGTAATCATCGTATTGACCAACTGAATTCGACCCATCTTGCTTAGAGATTTACCTTTCCAAGATGCTAGCTTCAATTTGAGTCTATCAGCCAAAGGTTGAAGAAATCAACACTTTGGAGCACCAACAAAGATAGACACTCTTAAATAATTGAAAGGCAAACAACCATGACTACAAGAAAGAATATGTTGAATTTTGGTGACAAATCTTACAGAATTATCCATGGTGAAAAAACTACTTTTAGAGTTATTAACATATTGACCAGAAAAATCACCACGTGTTTTAAGAAAAATACTCAAAATTCTAAGAGACTAATATCCCCACTACAAAAAACAAATATGTCATCAGCATATAAAATATAAGTGGAAGTGAGATAACCTTGCAGACTAGCCATATGTAAACTTTTCTTATCATTCACAAGCTTAGAGATACCTCTACTAAGAACTTCCTCTGAAAGACAAAAAAGTAAAGGAGATAAAGGATCACCTTGTCTGACACTTCTACTGTAAGGAAAAAAAACCTGCCAAACTACCATTTATTTTGATAGAAAGCATAGCTGAATGAAGAATTGTACTAATCAAACCAACAAACGAGGGGTGAAAACCAAAGCGTGTTAAAACTAATAATAAAAACTTCCAACTCAAAGTGTCAAAGGCTTTATGAATATCAACTTTGTAAGCCACATTACCTCCTCTAACCTTTTTAGAAAGCATGATAATAGCTTCAGAAGCAATACCAATGCAATCCTTAATCTGTCTACCCTGCACAAACCCATATTTATTAGGAGAAATGATGCTAGCAACCACAAGTGCAAGCCTTTTCGTCAATATCTTGGAAATAATCTTAAATTTGAAATTAGCAACAGTAATTAGTATGTAATCTTTAATTGAGTCAACACCCTGAATCTTAAGAATAAGAGATACCATATTACTGTTCAATCCAGGGAGAACCCAATTTTGTTTAAAAAACTGTTGAACAACATTGCAAACATCTCTCCTAATAATGTCCTTGCAAGAATGATAGAAAACACCACCAAAACCATCAGGATATGGAGCACTACCATTAAGATTAAAAACAATAGTCTTGATTTCCAAAAAATCAGAACATTTAATCAACATCATATTTTCCTCAGAGGAAACTAGCTCAGGAATATAAGAACCAATAAAACCCTCTATATTACTTGTATCCAGAACATTAAAAAGAGACTGAACATAAAGATTTTTATGAAAGTCCAAAATATGATCCTAAATGGGTTTAGGATCCTTAGTAACCTCATTATCAATCCGTAGACGATGAATCCTACTAGAATTATTTCCTTTTGACAACAACATAGAAAAAAGTCGTATTTCGATCTTCATCTTTGAACCATAATATCGTAGCCCTTTCTTTTCAAAACAAATATTGACAGTGAAGAGCATGATCAAGCTCTTCTTTAGCAATCTTTTCTTGACAGAGAAGCCTATCAATACCAGACAAACTAACAGTCTCTAAGTTTTGTTTAATACCAAGGATTAGACCTTACTTAAGAAGAACTGCATTGTGAACATTACCAAAAGAATTTTTATTTCAGTCTTGGAGCTCAATTTTCAACCTTTTTAACTAATGTTGCAAAATAAACATAGGACAACCAACAACCTTATTAGCCTAAGAATCATGAATAAGATTCAAACATGAAGTGTCCTTAAGCCACATAAAAAAGAAACGAAAAATGCTAACCTTCCTAAAAGAATTACTAGCAAGACTAGCAAGAATAGGGGAATGATTAAAATAATTTTTAACAAGAACCTGGTAAGTACAATAATCTCATTCATCCAGATACACTCCATTACATAAAGTCGTATCTAGTCTTCTATGAATTCTATGCAACCATTTCCTTCCATTACACCAAGTATAACAAAATCCAGTAAAAGGCATACAAGAATGATCATTAGTATTAATCCAATCAAGGAATTCATTACTAGAAACCTGATTAGGAGCCACCCCCTATAATCATCTTCCAAGAGCACAACATTAAAATCTCCCAGAATACACCAAGGCCCTTTGAAGGAACTAAGATCCCTCCACAAAGACCGTTTAGCCAAGTATGTGTTAACACCTTAAACACCTGCAAAGCTAAAATATTTATCATACAAAAGACAAGTTACAGAAATAAACTTATCATTGACCAAGAAATTTTGGACAAGATTAGGAATCGACAAACACCAAAGCTTAGCAGTTTTATTAACAATAGGATACGTAGCCACCCAATGCATATTAACAGATTTGAAAAGGACGTCGAAAGCATCAGTGTACGACATCATAGGTTCAACAAGAAAAATCAGGAGGGATTTATATAGTTTAAGTAAACTAATCAACATCTCCACATTTTTTTGGTTTCCTAGTCCTCTAACCTTCTAGAAAAAATGAGGAGACCTTCATTCTGACGTTGTAGAGAGAACTACATTTGCAGTTTTTTTGGATTTACCAGTCCCCTTAGGTGGTCTCCCTAATTTTCTTTTAGTGCAAACTATTTCCTCCCCAGTATCACTAGCATCCTCCTCCATCTCATTAGGATCAACCCAAAATTTTGAAACAACATCTGTAGTTTCCAAACCATCAAGAGAGGAAAAATGATTTTGCAGGACCAATGATAGTGTTTTAACATCCCCAAGAGATTCAGCCTTCTGAGGAAACTTCCACATGATGACTATCAATTGGAATTGTGCTTTAGAATCTGTACGTGATTTAGCCCTCTGAGGAGAGAGAAAACTAAGGTTTTTGGGTTCAGAGGAGTGAACAACTTTATCCAGAGATATTAATGATTAATACTTATATATATATATAATTTTAAAAATTAAATATTAAATGTGAATTTCGAAAATAAGTATTAACTTTAGGTATATAAAGAAAAAAAATTAGGTATTCCATGAAGAAAATTTGGTTTATCTTTTACATTTTTTTTTAGTTTTTTGTTTTTCAGTTCCGTGTCTCTATTACCCTTCCAAAAACAATGATGATTTTTAATTTTAAAATAATTTTAAACCATTTTTAAAAAATTCAAAGACATGAAATTTGTTTCAGTAAATTCTCTTACATAAAAGTCAGGAAATTTAACTAATATTTGAATAAAAATGGTCATAAACAAAATAAAAATCATATAAAAACTTAATTTGGCAACCAACCAAAAAATTGTAAAATATAATATCATTTTTTTTGCTATCCTTTTTAAGTGACTTTCACCTTATTATGATCCATTTTGGATTTATCATTTGTTAGGATTCATGGTTATCATGCACTGGATTTTTAATAAGACCATTTTCATTCTTAAATCAATGGAAACAGTGTTCAAAATCCTATCTAAACAAATAAGTAAAGCTAAAACAAATTGTGTTAAAAAAAATAACAAAGTCATCAGTGTCTAAAGCTAAAGGATGACCTATAAACAGAAAATGTGTTAACAAAATAAACATCTAATTTATATAGCATATTCATTCACCAAAACTTTCAAAGCTAAAACTACAAGTTAAGCAATGATAGATTCACCTATTCATCCTTAACTTCCTTATCGATGGATTTAGGAAAAAATTTCTTTCTCTTCTAAATAAAGGGTTCTATTAATAGAAGCATCTTGAGAAAATGTTTGATTATATATGTGGACAATAGCTATAAAGAAAACCATTTATAAGACCATGTTGTGCAAAATAATGAGTGAATTGTTCTCTTAAAATTTTCTTGAAATACTAATAGATTTTTAAAAACCTTTTCTTGAAACTATCAATTTAGAAGAATATGGTTTAACCAAAATCAAGAAATATAACATGAATGTAAATATAAGCAATAAGGGATACAAAGATGATACGAGATTTTAGATTAGTTCAAAATTTTGAAAAAAATTGTTTTCACTATCTTAATAAATTCATATTAAAATCACACTTTACATGTACATGATGTAGTAACACAATATATGAACTAAACATTTCGAAAATCTCTCAAAGAGATACAATTTAATGAAGAAATCTATTTCATGAGAAAACCAAACTTAAGTGTAAAAGAATCACAATAAAGTTTGGAAAGAGATGATATTGCTAATATTCAAAAAAAATTATAATAAAAAGAATTACAATAAAGTTACCAAATTGTCTTAAGATAATAACTTTAAAAAAAGATTTCATAATAGATGTTATAAAGTGTTTGATAGCACTTACAATTGTTAAACTTAAGAAAACAATAAAAACAATTTATAAAATATTTGTGATAAGACTAATTGATTAAATATAATGATAATCAATTATGTTATTGTTGTTTGTATTTGGAAATACAATAAAACCATTTAATTGATTATTTCAGGAGTGTTATAAGCACTTCTGTAAAAAATGCTTTTATACAACAATTTGTAAAGTTCTTAGGCAACGATTTTAGAACTGTAGTTTATAGTTTTGAATTATAGACGACGATCAAACAACTTTAAGCGAACGTTAGTAACAGAATGGTCATCTATATTGTACATGAAATAAAAATATATAAGACCCAAAGAAGGGTATGCGTCATATATACCCTCCTATGGGTCTTCTACTATTTGTTACATGGACCCATCATAGACTGTGATAATAGCCAAAATCGTAGTTTATGAGTGACGACGGTTATGGACAGTAATTGAGAAGGACTTGATTAGAAGATAATCAGTCCATGCCCAAGATTACATCTAGATGTGACAAAGATAGACAAATTAAATTTACAAGGAATTTTCTATTTCCTATTTCCAACTAACAGAGGACAATATAGATAGACTTTATTAGTAGTTACTAATTTACTCATGAAAACTAGTATGTAGAAAGGAGACTAAAAATTCAAGGTATTGAACACAATCACTAGAAATAAGTGATTTAGTAGCAGCTAAACCATGTAGTATATTTTTACCTTTAATGAAACACATACCTTAGATTAAATCATTATTTTTAGAGGCTTTAGCTCACTAGTGCAAAAAGCGCATTTACGATAATACATTCACAACGCTTTTACTGCCAAACACTTTGGTCTAAAACGACGAATTTACCTCAGAGCCGCTATTTTACACTCATTTAATTACCCTAATTCATAGCGCACTAGTTACACTTTCGTATTTCCTTTGTCTTCTCCTGCTTCGTCTTCCTTCTTTGCTTCTCTCTGCTTCTTCTTCATCTTCAAGCTCTCTGTCATTCACTCACCATTGCTTATTTGTTTCTTTTTTTTTGTTTCTGTTATTCATTTCTGTTCTCCATTGTTGGTAAAGGTTTTCATTGCCTACTATTTCATTGCCTTCCACCATCGTTGTCTTCATTGGTTGTTTTCAGTGCCTCCTTTGGTTCTTCGCTGCTGCTAGCCGTCGTTGCTGTTCTTCACCACCACCGTTGCCTTCACGCACAAGGTTGGTGGTGTTTTAATTTTTTTTTTAATATTTTTTTAGTGTTATTAATTTGTATATTTTGTATTTATTTTTATTTTTAATTTAAATTTATATTATGTTACTTTTTAGGTTAGAATAGAATTATTAAATTATTAGATTGTAAATATATTTATATTATTTAGTATTTATAATTAATTTAATTATTTTTAATTTTTATATTTAGTATTTATTATAATTTGTATTTATTATTAATTTATATTATGTTAGTTGTTAGGTTATAATAGAATTATCGTTTTGGTATTGAGTTTGAGGGTGTTCAACCCTTAGCAATTGATACATGTTGGTATTGATTATGAGGGTGTTCGACCCTCGACAATTGATACATGCTGGTATTGAGTTCGGAGGTGTTAGACCCTCGACAAACATGAGATTTCACGCTCATTAGTAAACACCTGAATGACCATTACAAAACATATTGGATCAAAATTGGATTAACTCTGTTCGCATAAATGATGACTACGAAAGAGGAGTAGAAAAATTTATACAATTTGTGCAATGTAACGTCAATAATAATGGTCGTGATGGAGTAAAGTTTAGGTGTTTGTGCGTTAATTGTTTGAATGGAAGGAGATTGGATGTTAAGAAAATTAGGGAACACCTTCTATGTGATGGATTTCTTCGATCTTATACAACTTGGACATGACATGGTAAATTATTAAATTTACCACGTGTTTTCGTATCTGGAGAATATGTGGGGTGCACTATAGATGATGTAGTACATGGCAAAGTACATGATGATCGATTAGAGGACATGATTCGGGATGTGAGATCTTAGTCTTTTGCAGAAGCGCATGGATATGGAAGTATGTTAAGCGATGCAGAGACTCCATTGTATTATGGATTAACTAACTTCACATGGTTGTCAACGGTGTTAACATTGATGAATTTGAAGGCAATAAATGGATGGACTGATAAAAGCTTCACAAAATTGCTTCAGTTGTTGAAGGATATGCTTCCAAAGGGAAATACTCTTCCTAATTCTAATTATGAGGCCAAAAGGAATCTCTGTCCGATGGGTATGGAGTATAAAAAGATACATGCATGTCCTAATGATTGTATATTATACAGGAAAGATTTTGAATTGTTGAAAAGTTGTCTAAGGTGTGGGTTATCACGTTATAAGTTGAAACACAAAGATGATGATACTATTGAAGAGATAAAAAAGAATGGACCCCTAATGAAGGTTATGTGGTATCTTCCCATCATTCCAAGGATGAAGCATTTGTTTGCAAACGCAATGATGCTAAGAATCTTAGATGGCATGTAAATGAGAGGAAATGTGATGGCATGTGCCAATATCCAGCTGATTCTATTCAATGGAAGAAATTTGATGACGAGTTTCCAGAGTTTGGTAAAGAATCAAGAAATATCCTACTTGGTTTAGCTACAAACGGAATGAATCAATTTGGTAATATGAGTACGAATAACAGTTCATTGTCTGTTTTACTAGTTATTTATAACTTACGTCCTGGATTGTGCATGAAGCGAAAATACATGATGTTGTCTATGATGATATCCGGTCCAAGACAACCAGGAAATGACATAGATGTTTATCTAAGTCCCCTAATTGATGATTTGAAATTAATGTGGGATCAGGGTGTTGAAGTATTTGACGGATTTGCTAATGAAACTTTCGTGATGCATGTCATGTTATTTTGCAGCATCAATGACTTTTCGGCATATGGTAACTTATCAGGGTATAGTGTTAAGGGTCATAAAGCATGTCCAATAGAAGAAAGATAATATATATTCAACATTGGAGGTTTCTTAAAAGTCATCATCCTTATCGGAGGTTGAAAACAACCTTTAATGGACATCAAGAGACTAGTAGTCCACCAACTCCATTAATGGGTGTTGAGGTTTACAAAAAGATAAATAACATAGACCACACCTTTGGTAAGTCGAAAAATAAGTCATTTGTGACAAACATATGGAAGAAAAGATTAATCTTCTTTCATTTTCCGTACTAGTCGATGTTAGAAGTTAAACATTGTATAGATGTAATGCATGTTGAGAAGAATGTGTGTGATAGTTTAATTGGTACACTTCTTAACATTAACGGGAAGACAAAGGATGGTCTAAATGCTCGTTTAGATTTGATTGAGATGAATATACGAGGCGAGTTGACACCGATACAAATGGGTAAGTGCACATATTTTCTTCCAGCTTGTTACATCATGTCAAAAGATGAAAAAAAAAGTTTTTGTCAATGTTTAAAGGGTGTGAAAGTGCCACAAGGACATTCCTCAAATGTGAAGAGCCTAGTGTCAATGCAAGATTTGAAGTTAATTGGGTTGAATTCTCATGGTTGTCACATCTTGATGCAACAATTGTTGTCGGTAGGTATTCGTGGGATCTTACCAAAAAATGTTAGGCATACCATAACTTGTTTGTGCCCATTCTTCTCTTCCATATGTTGTAAAGTCATTGATCCATTAAAATTTGATGAACTTGAAGATGAAATTGTTGTTATCTTATGTGAATTGGAGATGTTTTTTCCTCCATCTTTTTTTGACATAATGGTTCATTTAGTTGTGCATCCACTACAAAAAAAAAATGGTGTATACAGTGGCGGTTATTTTCGTATAAACTGGCATTTATAAACGCCACAATATATGCATGTGACGGTTTCTCAAACTGCCATAGAACTGGCCGCCACAAAGTTTAATGTGGTGGTTTTACGGTACTCGCCGCAACACTCGCCGCAACACTCGCCACTTTAACACTTTGTTTAAGGTGACAAATTTTATATGTAAGTAGTGTCAGTCATAACTGTCGCAATTTAATTCATTGAAAAAGATTTCAATGCCATTATATAGGGTATAATATGACATTTTTAATTGTCAGTATTATATAAAATTGTAAAAATAATATGTCGGTTTTAACTAACGTAATTTTAATTCTAAATAAATGGAATTTAGCCACCATTTTTTTTATAATCTGGTTTGCATAATTAAACTAAACATAATACATTTTCATAATAAAAATATAAAATACTAATAAAATGAAATACTATATAAAGTTATAAGCATCCATTCATTGCATTGAAAATTAAAACACACATAATTGTTCAAAAGTTTATACATAATTTAAAATTAAAACACACATAATTGTTTAAAAGTTTATACATAATTTAAAATTAAAACAAACATAATTGTTCATCCCTAATCAGTTTTGCTTCATGCAATTGATCTTATTACTTGATTAGGTGATGGAGTACCATTTCCATCATTTAGTGCCTGAAATAAATAATACATAATTTGAAGTTAAGAATTTTCAATGTTTATAATTATAAAATAAAAGAAGACACCAACAAAGATTTAAGTCTACTAATACCTCATTGATGGATGCATGTACCAAATTAGCTTCCATTGCATCAAAATGTTCCAAAATATCTTTTCTGGAAGCAATATATACAACAAAGTTTGCATTTAATTTTTCACAGTTGCAAGCTCACTTTCCATTTGAACTATCGTGTGCTCCACATTTGATGAAGTTGATACAGAGGAAGTATATGAAAAGTGAGAAATAATAGTAGTTTAGGTTGATCATAGTTAAACTGGAAATAATATTTGTATTTATTGATGCAACTAAATGGATTTAGAAAATAGAACGAATAGGTATGTATGTACAGAGGAGGCTATTTTTTCCTAATTTCCCTTTGTATAGTTGGAAAGAAAACGAAAGGAGTAGCTGGCATGGGAATATATATGAGTAGCATATATGGATAGAAATTAACAGCAGACAAGTGTATCCATTCATGCATGCTTTGATTTCCTATTCACATACCCGTGTTAAATTCCTTTACTAGAGTAAAAAAATAATATAAAACTAGGTTAATGAAACTAAAATAAGAGAAATAATATCTTAATATTTAATAGAATAAATATATCAATATATAGTTTTTAAATTAACAAACATTGTTAGTATATGATTGAATAATTTTAATTCTTAACCTTTTTTTTTTTTGGCAAGTTTCAATTTCTTCTAAAGCTATTAAAATACTTTTAATTGCGGTCCCTAGAGCAATGTTATACCTTTTGCTCCATTCAAGTGCATTTGAACCCGATGAAAGGTTCTAAGCTAAAGAACCGTTCTCTATGTACTCATAAACCAACAATATGCTTTCCCTATGCACTATATACCCGAACATGTATATTAAGGTCATGTAGTTAAAATTTCCAATGATGCTTACCTCACTCAGAAACTCATTTTCTCCTTGGTTTGCTATGCAGATGCAATTATCTATCAAGACACCCTTATACATTGTACCTCCAACGCCCCTTTCAATCTCTTCACCGAAATCTTTGGTGACTTGTTTCAATTTAGAGTAATTGAATTTCCTGAACCTGTAACTAGTAACATACCCTCGTTCCTTAGCACCTGAGGGTATAACATAAATTAACAACCTAATATGGTTAAACTACACTTCTAATTAAATAACACTAAAAAGTTACGTCAACCCTGACCATAAAGTATTACATGAGTAGATAATTTACTCTCAATTCAAAGAATAGCAATACCACTTACCCATGTGATAGTTGTTATCCTAGTAAATTCATCCAGAGAACCAACGTTTTGTACCAGGATTTCAGCCATGCGACCATAATCTATAGACTTCAAAAGTATTACTGCTCGAGTTAGAAAATGATAAATGAACAAAAACTTTGCTTTGTGTCAAAAGTAGTAGTTGAAAATGAGGCACAACTCAGGAAATCAACATAACTGCTAGCTAGCTAATAGGTTTATCAACACTAAACGATGGATTATAAGAAAGATATAAAAGTGGATGATGGCTGCAATAAATTTACGCATATAGAAAATTGTTTCAATTTTCTTCTTTAAATATGTACATTACTTCAATTTAATAAGAATCATTAAGCATGCTCTTCTTTCAAAAATGTGATGGACTGAAGTTTAGATCATTTTTCTCAATATTAATTACATAAACTTTCTTCTTTTATAATTCTAAATTTGTACCTCAGCCACAACTTGAACCTATATTAACTACATAATAGTAAGCTTCAAAAAGCATATACGCATACATAACAGAAAATATAACTTTTATTATTTCATTGCTTCTTTTCAAATGAGAATACAATCTCTCTAAATTGTCTTACAATAGACTTCTCAACTTCTACCTTCTCTCTCATAAAACCTATACTATACATTACATTTAAAATCATAGTATAAATGACATTCAAAACTATAATTAAAGGTAATAATTTTTTACCTATTCAAATTTCTAAATAAAACTGATGACGACTTTGAGTTTAATTCTAACAAATTCCCCCCTTAAACTCAAACCTTTCATATTTTTCATTCATATTGCTTTTCTGATTGTCATCGCTCAAACTTCCAATTTTATATTTTTCCTTACGCCAACTGGCTCCAATATTTTCCTAGTAGTCACCATATTGTTCTGGAATAGAAGCAACTTTAGTTTTCTTCACTACACCAATCCATGCAAAATTTTGAATTGAATTACTTTTAATTTCCCAAACAAAATCTTCTCCACTTTCACCCTTTGAATTAAAAGGATTTAAGAAAGACTTTGGCTTCAATGAACTTGGAACATAATGATTAGACCATATACCCTTGGTAGATAATGTCTCAACACTATTCCATTTACTGTCTTCTCCCAAATCAAAACCATTATTTTCAAGTAAATTTGAAAACTTATAAGGGGCTTCTAATTTGGACAAGAATTCATTCACCTTTTCTTTTTGTGCCAAAAGCAACAAATGTAGTTCTTCTACTTGATTGACTTTACTTTATTTTTCTTTCTCCATATCAACATATTTTTCTTCCAATTTTGTAAATCTTTTTTCCAGGTTATCAAATTTTGCTTCAACACTCTCCAATTTAGATACCAGGACATTCCTTTCATTCAGAAGATTATGGCTTTCATTATTCAGTAAATTGCACAATTCTTCCAAGCTACATGATTTTTCCCTTAAACCATCAAGCTCAATTTTGTCATCACAAAGGGACTTCTCCGACAATGTACTCTTTCAGTTGATTCTGAACATCCGATTCTTCGTCATCTCCACGTTTGCAAGAACCCGTCCACTTTTGTCTTTCAAGTGCAAAATCTGGTCTTTCATGAAAACCGAATAACCTTTCTCCAGTAATTGTCCCATACTAAGAATATTATTCTTCAATTCAGGTACATAATAAACATCCTCCATAGTGCCTTGTTTTCCATCCTTTTGAGAAAAACATATTTTTCCTCGGCCTTTGATGGGAACTTTTGTGGACTCTTCAAAAGACACATGTTCATCTTCTATCTCTTGTATATCAAGAAAGAGATGTTTGTGCCCACACATATGATTACTAGCACCAGTCTCTAGATACCATACCATCTCACTATCCAAAATGACGACTTCATTGGCCATAATTAGAATTCCTTCATCTTTTGTCTCATCTTCCTCCACTAAATTTGCGTTTTCTTCCACTTTCTTCTTGGCATTGCATTACTTTGCATAGTGTCCATATTTTCCGCAATTGTAACATTCAACATTTGAACGATGTGAACGACCACCATAATCACGACCTTGTCCACGTCAGTTTTGTTGGTTCATTTGTCTCTTCTCTTCATTGTTCTTTCCATGACCACGACCTCCGTTGTGATCAAAATAGTGACCTTCGCGTCCATGTCCTCTTCCTCCATTATGTTGCACGTACATCACCTTATCTTCTTTGATGGTCATCTTTGTTTGTAAGGCTTCCTCCAAGACTTCTTATTTCTTTTTCTTCTTTCGTTGTTCATGTGCTTCAAGAGAACCCGAGAGATCATCAATGGTCATCTCTTCCAAGTGTCTAGACTCCTCGATTGCACATACAACATTTTCAAAGTCACCGGTCAATGACCGAAGAATCTTCTCCACGACCCTTGCATCCATGAGAGTTTCTCCATTGCATTTTAGTTTATTGGCTACCGTTTGCACATGAGTGATGTAACTAGATACATCTTCTGAATCCTTCATCTTCAAGGCCTCCAACTCACCTCATAAACTTTGAAGACACATTTTTTTAACTCGGACTGCACCCTTGAACACCTTTTCCAAGATGTTCCATGCTTCCTTTGAAGTGGATGCACCAACAATCTTCTCAAAGATTGCCTCATCAATAGCTCGATACATCATGTACAAAGCTACCTTATCTTTCGATCGTGTCTCTTTCAACACTTTGTTATGGACCGTCAAGTAACCAGTTGTATTTTCTAGTTCTTCAAAACCTTCTTGAACTACCTCCCAACAATCTTGAGACTCCAAAAGGGCTTTCATTTGGATGCTCCAATTGTCATAATTGGCCATCATTGTTAGTCGAGGCTGGGACATATTACTTCTTTTCAAATGAAAATATAATCTCTCTAAATAGTCTTACAATAGACTTCTCAACTTCTACCTTCTCTCTCATAAAACCTATACTGTAAATTACATTTAAAATCATAGTATAAATGACATTCAAAACTAGAATTAAAGATAATAATTTTTTACCTATTCATATTTCTAAATAAAACTGTTGATGACTTTGAGTTTAATGCTAACAACCACAAGTTTACTTATTTCTAATGAAGCACATGGGAAAAAACTGTTAGGATATATTCCAATGTAGGATACGAACATCATGTTCTTAGACCCCAATATTGTATTGATGGTTTGGACATGAATAATGATAAAAACAACAACGCCGTAATAGAAACTTTAAATATCTATGACAATAACCTCAATGCAGCAAGAACAAGAATCTTGCTCCCAACAAGCAAAGCCTCTAGCTCTTTCTCTTTTGCATCTCATCTTATGTTAAGCAACACTTTTAATGATTCCTGAAAAGGGAAATACTCAATGCATGATTATATAAATCTGCATGTACTAGTAAGAAATGATCAATCTAACTCTTCTCTACAAACGTTGAAAGAGAACGAACAAGTGTTTAACATCAATATATGTTTCCTAAAAATTAGATCTACCACATAATAAGTTGAGCACTATAGAATTTCAAACATTGCAATATGATGTTAAAAAAATATTGTGTCTACTTAAATTTTCTTTCTTGTGACAATAAATTACCAAGTCCTCACCGGCTTAAATTTTTAGTTGTCTTATTCTTCTCATCTTCACTCTACTTTAAACACCAAATCAAAGGAATATACGGGTCAGATTATTAAGCATCACACCCTTTTGTATGCAAGTCTATAAAAAAAGGCAAATACATGCCTAGGATATATAAGATGAAGCGAGTCCCCACCGATTCCACAATATGCTCAAGTAACTCTTGTTCCAATGCATTTACTTCTTTTATTTTTCCTAGGAGTGAACCATGCTTTTGACTTATTTTACCTGCCCGCACAGAGTCATCCCAAAGTTCTTCCTCACCTAGCTTGATACATATCCAACCTCACCTTCAATTTTTCAATTTTTGCCACTGCCACCACAACACACAGGATCATGCTCTAACAAACCCAAGATAAAAATTTGAAAATTAGAATAGTTACACTAATCTCACTAAAACAAAGAACAAGCAGTACCTAGTAACTAACTACTTAATAAGTTAGTAAGCAATGATAGAAAAAAACACGTTTAATTCAAGAGAAAATAGGATATTTACTTGTAAACGGCGTTTAATCACATTAATAGATTGAGCTACAACGGTGACATGACTCTTCCAACTATCATCCTTTTCGTCCAGAATGTTCCAATTATTGGCCAGAAATTTTTGGATTGTAAGACCATCAGAGGTTGAGGGCTCGGTGGCGACGATCTCAGAGACCTAAAGGCGAATTTGAAGAAGCGTCGTTAAAGAAGAGAGAACTTGAGATCGAATTTTAAGAGAAGCAAGGATTGAAACAATTTGTTTAGAGGTACAATACAATTTACAGAAGTTATCAATATGCTCACAATTATAATGGCAATCCAACAACATATTTAAAAAAACAAAGTTATCTTGAGCGGATACCATGCAAGCTGGCGGTTGTTGCGACGATGAACGATTGAAATCATTATGAGGAGGCATCCTTCAAGCCGACAGTGTTGGCAGACAGAACAAACGGTGACGATGGTTTCACGAGAAAAGTGAAGGGAAGGGTTAGGTTTTGCAGAGACTGGGAGAGAGGGCGCGAGAGTGAAGGTTTCGTGAGGGTGAAGGTGTGCGAGAGTGTTTGCGGTGAGAGTGAGAGTTTCAAGCAGAGTGAATAGTGAAGGGAAGGGTTTGAGGGTTTCAAGCATAGGAGAGTGGTGAGTTAAGGGTTTGAGGGTTTCTAGAGAGTGAAGAAGGTATGGGGAGAGTGAGATGTTCTGTGAGAGAAGAGGGTTCCAAGTCAAATTCGGATTTCAAAGAGTCAAATTGATGAGGTTTCCAAAAAAAAAATGGGAATGAGGAATGGTATGGAGGAAAGGAAAACATGGGAGAGTGTATATTTCGAAGCTAAATTATGGCAGTTCAAAATGACACATTTTGAAGGATAATTGTGACAGTTATTAAGATGTCATATTATACAAACACTAATGGCGGTTATTAATAACCACCATATTAAAACCGCCACTATATACATGATTAAAGGATTCAACTACATCGAAGACCTTGACCTAGTTGGCTGCTAGATTGAAGTTTTATGACATTTATTCTATAGGTTACAAAGTGAACAATTGTATATTTTACACGAAGTCTATGGATGAAAAGAGTACATTTCAAAATTGTGGTGTTACTCTTGAAGTTGAGTCAATGCAGTTTTCCACTTCAAAAGATACAAATCCAGTAGTTGGATTAATGGCATACTATGGTATTATAGAATAGATATGAGAGGTTGACTATACTAAGTTTTTTGTTCCAGTTTTCAAGTGTAAATGGGTTGACAATAAAAGTGGGGTTAAAATTGATGAATTAGGATTCACATTAGTGGACTTTCGAAAGATAGGGTATCGGGATGAGCCATTTATAATGGTTCAACAAGCATCTTAGGTTTTCTACGTCAAAGATCCTACGTTAAAACATTGGTATGTCAATTTTACACGGAAAAAAGCAAGGGGAGACTATTGATGATATTGAAAATGGTGACCCTCGTTCATTCACACCAATGATAATGAATAAAGACGACGATGTAGTTTATGATGTACATGTGACCCGTAAAGACCACAATGAAGGAATTTACAAATGAACATTCAACCCATCATGGTAAAAAAAACAAATATTTTTTATAATAAAAACAAGGGGAGACTATTGATGATATTGAAAATGGTGACTCACACCAATGATAATGAATAAAGATGACGATGTAGTTGATGATGTACATGCAACCCGTAAAGACCACAATGAAGGAATGTACATATGAACATTCAACCCATTATGGTAAAAAAAATTCAAATATTTTTTATAATACAAATTTAGAATTTTATGTATTTGTTTTATATGATTTTCTTTCGATGCAATTTAACTAATTTTTTTACCTAATTTTTAAACACAAATATGGGTGACGATCAGACTCCAATTAGACCCCCCTCCAGACGATCCAGTAGAGGACCTACTAGACTGAAGCGTCTCTCATTGAGACATGCTAGTGGTGAGAAGACACATGTTGACATTGATGTCAACACTGGAGTGGCTTTTGGTCCTAGTGCTGAGAATTTTAGCAACTATCTTGGAGTTGTTGCTCATCAGAGGCTCTCCATATTGATTAATTCATGGGATAATGTGTAAGAGGTCGATCGAAACATGCTCTGGGGGGATATCCTGGTAAGCTTTACATTATTTTCGTTATCATATAATGATTTTTAATATTCATTGATCAATTTTAATTTCATGATATTATTTTGCAGACACATTTTGACATCCCTAATGTGGAACCGATTTGATAAAAGATTATATCTAATATCGACATTAAATTCTATCAGTTTAAGTCAACTCTGACGACGAAATATGTTTTTGGCATCTATAAATGCCAAAATCCTTGTTTAAAGGACGTTAATATTGATGAAGAGACATGACGTCTTTTTGTTTAAAACCGTGAATCTGAAGGGTGGTTGGTAAGTTGAGTTACTGAACTATTTGATTTATGGATCATAACATTAATGACTTAATATTATTTGATTCACTTTGTTTATTTTATTTATGACAGGATCGTTGGAAGAAAGCTCAAGTTGCAACACAAAAGAAGGTTACCCCACACCTAATGTCTCGTTCGGGGTATCGAAAGCTTGAGCAATCACTCATGATGGAAAATGAGCAATCCAGACAGGGCACTGGGTCTGAGATTGATACAGGGATCAGTGAACCTCCATCACCACCTTTTCGCCACGAAAAATGGAAGATGGCCTAAATTAAAAAGTCAGATGCATATAGTTTTAAGCAATCACGGACAGTTTCAGAAAAAATTGTAAGTAGTTTTATCATCCTTTGCATTTATTTTAAAGCATTAATTATATTAAAAACTTATATGATTTTGATCTCTTGCAGGATTCCTTGGTTGAGAAAAGCTCCCAAGGTAATTTTGTACCTAAAAGTCATCATGATATCCTAGTTGAAGCAATTGGACGACTTGAGCAATGTGGTCGTGTACGTGCAACTGGGAAAGGGGTTGAATTAAACAATATTTTGGAGTTGCACCATGACACTCATCCTCCTCCATTGCCTCAAAGACCACAACAAAACTAACGAGTAAGATACGTCAAGAATTAATGGAGGAAATGAGAAAGAAGAATGAACACGTGCGACTAGAGTCGCGACGGGAGTTTCTATCGACACAACATTGTGCTCAGTCACTTGAGTCGCATGTTAGTTATGATCCCAAGAGCACAAAGGGGAGTTGTGCAGCTCCTACAACTTCAAAATGGGGATATCATTGGCTAGATGAGCCAATGTGATCTACTGGTAGAGGGCGGCATTTTTCCTCAGGTGGTGGCCATTGGAAAAGTCTATCAAGAAGCCACCACCTCACATAACGTTCCTCTTTCCCCTGATGTGGTGAAGGTGACGGTGGAAAAAGTACGAGTAGCTGATGCTCGTGTTCCACTACCTTCAGATGAGGTAACAACTGTGGTCGATATATTTCAGAGATTCATAGTCTGGCCTAGACACCTCATTTGAATTATACCAGAACCTCCGGTAATAATTTCATTTCATTATATTAATTTATATTTATATATTACATCTAATTTGATACAAATGTTCTTTATTTTGTAGAAACCTCGTCGGAAACCAAGTCCGAAAAAGAAGCATGAGGTTCTCATTGACGATTCTATAGCTTCCTTAGCTGCAGCTGCTAAAGAGATTGGTCAAAACCTTATGGTCATTCCATGGGATGATATGTTTTTTTTTGGAATAAACACTGATATGCCACTATACATATACATGTCAGATTTGTTAGAATTTGCAGTTGGAGACCAGGAGCTCAATATAAATATAATTCATTTTTTTATGATGTAAGTATCTTTACCTATATTTCAATTTACTTTATGCTAAATTGTTATTGATTATGCCTTAACTAATGACTTGTAGGTATTTGTCAGGAGTTTCTATCAATGACGGGAATGAAGATGTCTATGGATTCTTGGATCCCTTTTCTATTAATCTGATTGGAACAAAGAAATCTGAAGCCCCAAAATACATCACTAACACTATGGAAAAATAGGGAAAACAAATTTATCTATACTCTTATATTAATGAGTAAGTTCAATTATAAGTCGTCAATTATTACTATTTCATGTTTTAAATATTTACAAAATCTTTTCATGAATGATATAGGGGTCATTGACAGTTACTTGTCTTATCCACGATTGATAAGACTGTTGTGTGGTTTTGTTCCCTACACAAGAAGCCATCCATATATCTAAAGAATATGATTAATATGTAATTACAATATAAACTTAACTACATATGTTACTTAAACATCTACTAACGCGATTTTTTGTATTAATTAGTTCATGGCGTGGATATAACATCCTCAAAGATCTATCTAATTCAAATTATCAAAATTTGAAGTGGATGGCACTACAGGTTTGTAACTTTTGTCCTTCTCTTTTCATTGTTTATCAATATTAACTTTTAATTTATATTGAATTATAGTGTAATAGACGATCGAAAGGCTTTGAGTGTAGCTTTTACGTTATGCAATGGATGGTTACCATTATAAGACTAGGCATTAAAAGTAATTGGGAGAAGGTAACATGGTGGTAAATTATTTTTATAATTTTTTAGCATATATGTATCTTAACAGTAATTAATGTGAACCTTATTTTGTAATGCAATTCTTTACGGATGAGAGCCCACTCCCTTTGCCTGCCATAGAATATGTGAGAAATGCTTGGGCCAGATATTTCCTTAATTTCTATAACTAAAGGATAGCTAATCAATAGCGTAGGAATTAGATAGATAGATATGAATATGTTATTAGTGTTTGTAATACATTTTTATCAATATATATAATTTGATTATCTGAATTTATGCATTTGTCTAGCTAGGTTTTAATTGAACAGGTCAATTTAGATTGGAATTAGCATTAAACAGAATGAACTAAAAAAAATCATCTAAAATGATGGCTATGGTAAAATTCGTTGTTTTATATCTTCTGGGAGGGTGTACAACGGCGGCCTGTACCATTGTCGTCGTTTTAGGGCACCATGTGTGCTGAGATTAGGGAGGGTATAAAACAACGACTTTTACCATAGCCTCCATTTTATACCTCATGCATGTATTATATATGCAAGTTATGGGGAGGTATAAAACGACGAATTTTACCATAGTAGTCATTTTATACTGAATGTAACGTGGCGGTTAAATAGCCGCCTTCTTTTCTTAAAGAGAATAAACTATGCGCTGAAAAACAACTGTCATAAAACCGTCATTTTAAGGCTATAATGACCGTCCTTTTTCACCTTTTCTGCAGTAGTGGCTCTAGTCATAGTGTAAACTCTCTCGTTGTTGTAGGCCTTACCTTGTGATAGCATCTTGCCATCACCTTGGGTGTAGAAGGATTGGAATGTGAATTTTTTTGCCCACATTTAGAGAACACATGACCAAGTTTTTCATACTAAAAATAGATAGTTCCTCTAAGATGAAAATATTTAGCATAATGATAATGTCCACACTTAAGATACTGATAATTCACATATTTATTGGAATTTATTGAAGAAAATTGGGTAAAGTTTTTATTGGAGGTGGCCATAGGGTTTTCCCTCATTATGCATCTTTTTATTTGGTTGAGAAATATTTTGGTATATTATTTTGACTAATTTCAAAACCTTCAAGAAATCAACACTAGGAATATGTGTAGGAAAATAAAAAAATTCTAATATTTTCATTTCTTTTCTCAATTCATGCTTAAGTCCATCCTTGAATTTTACACACTTCATTCTTTCAAAAATAAAGTAGAAAATTTTCCTAACTCTTCAAACTAGAAACATATTCTTCTACTTATATTCCCTTGTTTTTACTACATAAACTCTATTTCTTTTTCTCTTCTCACATTAGTGGGAAAATATTTTTCTAAATTTTTTGCTTTAAATACTTCTTACATAATGATTATTCTCCCATCTTCCAATAATCTCTTGGTATTGTCTCACCAATATTCAATTTCTCCTATCAATTTTAACACGGGACAATTTATAACTTAAAATATTTTCTCCATCTCTTTAATCCATAATTTATCTTTTTATTGTGAATTTTTGTTTCTTCTAAATCCAATTAAATCTTATGATTCAACTATCCTTTCATGTTTTTAATTCCCAAATAGAGTTGCAATCATGTCTCTGATAGCTTATATCGCTTTTGACAACTCATAGTTCCTTCTATTATTTTTCATATGTAATTATACAAGTTATAATCTATAAAAAAAAATCATATTGAACTCATTTCAGAGGTCACACGTCGAACGTCACTTTAATACCATCTAATTGTAACAACTCTTTTTCTAACATATCGTGATTACTAATTTTACTAAATTTTGGTAAATTAATAAGTGTAAGTATTCTAAATCTTCTTTATACTTATCGATTTAATAAATTAACTTTTAAATTTTAATCTTTAAATATATGTCTTTAATTACTTCATAACACTTTTATAAATTTTTATTTCATATATTTTTTATACATGTTGTCTTAACACAAAACCCATACACTCACCCACACACATCTTGCTAGTAAGATTGTAACTCGAATAAATATTCCTAAAAAAAAAAAAAAACAGACTAGTCAAGTGACATAGTATACAATGGGTTATCATGAGTAATCGTTGCAAGAATGATGAATGTGACAGTAATAGAACCCACCAAAGATATTGTAGTTGAGTTGTTAAGGAGTCTTAAAAGTGATGATCCTTGTCCTTTAAAAGTCGCATTACTTTAGACATCTACACTCCATTATAAACTGAGAAGTGTAACTTGTATTGTGACATAGAATGATCCAATGCATGGAAAGGAAGTGTATATATATATTTTACTAGTATGGACCGAACTAGGTAATACACCCTTAAGTACGACTCATCTCACTAATTCGGTCCAACAAGGTAAGTCCATTAAAATATAGTGTGTTAGAATTATAGGGCTAAAACAAGAGGGGGTGAATTGTTTTTGAAAGATTTTCGCAAGTACTCAAGGTAGAGTGAAAGGCAATGAAGAATTAATCAATGGAAAATCTGTCCAGCCTAATTTAAAACTGATTTTAAGCTTGATGCAGAAAATCAACCGGTTGTTTTTACAAAACAATCGATTGTTTTTATCAGTAGTTTTATCAAAACATATTTAAAGAAATTTAAAGAGTGTAAGGATAGAGAGATTCACACAAAATGTTAATACCTGTTCACTCAACACCTGAGCTACATCCAGTCCTCAGAAACCACTGAGAATTCATTATGTAATCAAACACATATTACAAACAACACATCCACAAAGAGGTGATCTTGAAACCACAATACCCACTCACCCTCTTTGCAACCACACACCTCAAGTCAGAACACCCTCTGACTTTATAGGATTTCACACACACCAAGAGTGATGATCTTGAACCACTCAAGAACACGCACCACTCCTTGACAAACACCACACCACTCCAAGAATGTTGATCTTGATCCCCTCAAGAACACACAAAACTTCTTGGAAAACACCAATACAGAAATACAATTTTAAGAAGGAAGGGAATAAAATACACCTGGGTAAATCACAAGATCAAAGATCAGAATACAAGACCCAATCCTATTCCACACTTGAGATGATCCAAACTTGAAAGCTCTTTGAAAACTTGAAAACTCTTTTTGATTGATCTCTCTCACTTAGTTAATGCATAGGAGCATAAAATCACCTTTTTATCTTTCAATCAAATGGTTAAAACAGTTACAACAAAAGTCCAAAAGCTGTTGGAATCATTTAAAACAGAAAACCACTTAACAAAATCTTGTTAAGGTTTTCAGCAAAACAATCGGTTGATTTTTTGAAATAACCGATTCATTTTTATTTGACAGCATTAAAAACCACTAAGTGTCAAATAACTTGTTGTTTCGAAATTTCAACCTGTTGAAATTTGTTTGACAGCAAAGGCAAAGACAATGCTTTTTCAAATCATTTTAAAATCTAGTAAGTGTCAAAACAACCTGTTGATTCGAAATTTCAACCTGTTGAAATTTTACTTCCTTTTAGAAAATCCATCTTTTCAAAATGTTAAAGATTCAATTGAGTTTGGATCAACTTAACGAGTGAATTACCAAGTTTCAAACAACTAGACACACACACACAACAGCAGCAAGGTCTTCAAGCTTTCCACTTGGATTTGGAGACATCAAAGCATCTTGTTCAACATAGTGCACATTCCAATAAGTAAGTACGTCATTAATTACTATACTTTGACATCCGAGTGTCGAACACCCTTTGCTGACTTGAGCGTCAGAGTGCCTCCTGCAAGTACCCCCCCCCCCCCCCCCCCCCCCCCCCCCCCTCAATACAACAAAAAAAAAAAAAACAAAACAACCAAAAAGAGTGGGAGAGGAGGGGGGGAGAGAGGGAGA
>Ga0123342_1001078_pt1 | contig 45381 bp, 22 predicted proteins | sample Turbeawhitnodule_FD_89960 | JGI IMG/M metagenome (GOLD analysis project Ga0123342, IMG submission 89960) | Root nodule microbial communities of legume samples collected from Mexico - Turtle bean Mexico white nodule | ecosystem: Host-associated > Plants > Roots > Nodule | place: Mexico: Nepantla...
AACTAAGAGGGAAAATATAATTTTTCTAATCTCTCAAAAAAGAAAAAAACAATTTAAAAAAAAAAAAAAATTAAAACAAACAAAAAAAAAAAAAAAAAAAAAAAAAAAGCTTAGACAAAACTACACAAGCTTTTTTAAAATTCAACAGTACGTGTTATTTTAATAAATACTTATTAAATGGTAGCTGGGAATACAAAGAAGAGAAACATAAAAGCGTTTATGATTGATGGAGCTTTTCATATTTGATGGTGTGATCGTTTCTATACAGAAACATGTGTTGTTTTCTTGAAAGTTAGGAGACAGGTATTGGTTGGTATAGTTTGTGGAAATAAAGTTTTGTTAGAAATAGGAGGTGACTTTAATAAAAGTTTTGCCAAAAAAGAGGAGTACTTTAAGTGATCGCAGTCTAATTAAGTGATAGCCATGTTTTATGTTGAAAACTTTTGATGAATTTAGCGAAGCAAGGAGATAAAGAGTGATGCATAGAGCAGTGTAGGTTAAAGGAGGAGGAAATGGGTGATGGAAGGTTTGGTTTGCAGAGAGAGATGAAAATGCAGTGGTTCTTAAAGAGGTAGTAAATGGAAGAAAACGCGTTTTAAAATAAGTTATTGACGTGGTCTCTCTCTCCCACAAAGGAGAAAACCTAAAACAAGTTGTGGCGTACGGACTAAGTACTACCATTGCCTAGTAACTATCACAAGGACGGAGGGGACCCAAAATACTACTCATTTCATCTTATTTTATTTCTCTTTACCGTTTTCCTACACATTTTATTCAAAATAATCAATAAGTTAGTGTATACAAAACTTTTTTAAAAATATCTCTGTACTTTATAAATAATTAAGATATTAAATTGTGTTCTTACTAACTTGTTTACAATTTTCAAAAGTTTGTTGCGTTTCTTTTGTTATAAATATTATATAATAAATTTATAATGATTTTATTTTTATTAAATTGATATATAAGATAAATTTATAAATGTCATTACAAATTTTAATATATATATATATATATATTTCTATACACGACTTTTAGAAAAGAAAATAACAATTTACATTATTATGATTTTATAACAATAAATTATTTCTAAGTGGAAAGACCAAACAAAAGTTAGTGTTAAGGACCTATTCGAGCATTTCATGTAATTTGTAAGAAGTGATTTTTTTATTAATAAATCTATTTATTAAATTGTAACAATTGAATAAATTTATATTATTCAAATAGAAAACATAATTTATCTTTTAACAAGTCTTCTTAATCCTTTATAAAACAAGTTATTCATAATTTTCTAAGTTTAAAAAATTACATAATAAAAATTAATGTCATGTATTTAGACACATTAATAATATATAATCTATAATAAAATATTGAATAAATATTAAGAACTTTATGAATGTAGATATTTCTTTTACAAAAAGTTTGTTATTATAGTGACTATGATTTGATATTGAATTTTCTTACATACACGGTTAGAGGAAACAATGAAATAGAATATATGCATTAATATATATAAATTTAAACAATTAAAAAAATTAGAAAGTATATATATATTATTGTTTATCTTTTCACATAGTAATTCTCTTTTTATCAGATTTGAGAATTTAGTTTTATTTGTTATTATACTGGGGAATCTCACTCAATAAAATAAATTTGTAAACCTATAATAAAAAAAAAATATGATTTATGTGAATAAAAAATATTGTTGTGATTATTATATAAAATCATCGTATAAAAATAGCATATATGTAATCATCATATATATTATTGTAAATTTAAATTAATTTTATTACATTGTTGTCCATTGACTTAATCAATGCGAGTGATTAATCATCTTTTCAATTGTTTTACAAATTCAATTCAATTTCCTATTTAAGAATGTCAATTATTAAAAATTAAAAAGTGGACTTTGTCTAACTCAATCTTACAAAACCAACATATAAGTTGATGTTTGCATCCACTTATATATTATGAAATATCATTATCTCTAGTTAATGTGTAATTAAGTAGAATATTAAGATAAACATATGTTTATATGTCCCGCATAAATAAAAAAAAAGGATAATACATATTTTGAGATAACAAGATTTCTTTATAAACAATATTGTTTGTAAATTTACATCTTCTCTTTCAAGGTGTCATTTAATAAGGATTTTTTTGAAAGTTTGAGAAACATCTCTTGATAAAGCAATATATAGTTGATCATGACTAAAAACATGAACGGAAATATAAATTCCAACATTGAGTATAATTTGTCCTTGTGATATATTTATAATAACTGCAAAACTTAACTTCACAACATAAAAGGGATACCAACACTTTTTATAGTTTTAAGTTTAATTCTTGGTAAGAAGAATCTTTTTCCGAAATAATGACCTATCAATATTTCAACATCCAACATGTTCATGGATAACCCAAAACACAGTTGTAACTTCTTGGTCAAATTGACATGTGCCGATGTGACCTTAATTGGGTATATATATTGTTGTGATCTTAATCAGGTTAGTACTTGATGTAGCTCGACTCGGATTCATAATCGATACAAGAGCAAGTTCTTAATACAACCTATGTATGCCCCTTTTATCTCTCCTAATTAGTCTATATATAAGAGATTTAGTCTTTCGATTTCATGGAGATATGGAAAATTCAAAGATATATTAATTGATAAAATTTGGTTGTTCATTTACGTTGTGTTAGTTTTTATTCTCTTAAACAAACAGAGGAGGCCCTCAGAAATTAAGACAATTTAGATATTCTCAATAAATATTATACTCAAATATTTAATGGTCTCACTAACTTGAGCGTTAGAGAATTTTCTATATGTGGAGCCCCCTCATCACTTTGTGACTTACAACATCAAGAGTTGCTTATTACAACAAAGAGATCATCTCACTGACCACCTCAGATCATCCGGACTCATCTCGACGAGAACAACAATAATTTTGTCCCATTATATAACTCATATTTAGGGTCTATGTTTCACAAAAAAATGTACACATTTTTTAACCTTTAAAACATGATGTGTCAAGCCACCTGAACTAATGGAGTATAAGTTACTGTTGTTGGTATAAACATGTATATCTCTTTCAACATCATTAAATGACAAGAAATTATGTTGTTCACCTTGAAAATGATCGATAATTATGTCATTAAGTTTTTTCAACATCTTCATTTTTTGGAGTCAATATGACTTTATAAACTATGTAAGATGTATACATTTATAAAATTCTAATTAGGGAAGTGTTTGTTGTATAAATTTTTGTATTGAACCCTCTCCTTCCCATGATATTGCTAGTTCTTAAGGTATTTTTACCATGTCATCAAGATTTGTAGGTTCAATCTCATCTCCATTGCGCATGAGATTTTCTACAAAATTGTGATCTTGTAATGATCACTTTTTTTTTTCATAAATGTGGTACTTTTGTGTTACTTCACAAAGCAAACTTAATAATATATGCAGAATCATTTGTGTCTTTGCACCTTTCTGAACAATTGGTAGTATCTGACGAAAATTCCCTCCTAATATCATCACTTTTTTCCTCTAAAGCACATTTGTTGGTCATGGGTGTTCAATGACTTTGACCGTGAATCCATATCAATAATAAACTTTTATCACCAAAATTTAGTTTAAGGTATTTTAATAATTTATTTCTACTTCTACTTCAAGTTTTTTTAAAGAGTTGCAATATTTGAAAAAATTACATCAACTTATATATCATAGCATGCCTTTAGGGTTTAGGGTTTAGGAACATATTTGAAAAGGTTGATGTTATGCTCTAAATATATGGGTTGTGTGGTTGTGACAAATATTATGACTAATAATTATATAACAATAGTATTAAAAATATATTGTATTGACTTAAACATCTACATTTTATTTATTAAAAGATAAATTATATTTATTAAAGGTTAGTTGTTATTTCTAAAGGAGAATTTATTTAATTATTTTAAAATAAAGAGAGGTTATTTAATTATTTTGAAATAAAAAGAATTTATTTAATTATTTATTTTATTAAATAAATAAATAAATTACTTTTTATTTATTAAAAGATAAATAATCTAAATATTGCACACTTTTTAAAAAAAATATTATTAAATTATAAAAGGATTATTAAAAGTAATTATAAAAATAAATAAATTTTTTAACTTATTATAGTTAATTTTTTTTATTGTGAGTAATTATTTAAATTTTAAAAAAATGGTTATTTAAAAGATAAAAGTTGTAAGAAATTATGCATAAAAAATGTGTATCCTAAAAAAACGTATATCCTCTTTATATGTTATAGATAATAATTTTAATATTATTATTATTAACAATAATAATATTAATAATAATCTTCATAATATAATTGTTAAGATTGTCAGGTGTAATTATTAAATGATTTCTCTCCAATATTATTTTCTCCAGGAATAGTGTTTTTTAATGTCAAAGAATTATTTTTCCATATATATATTACTCAAAAATTAAATTAACAAGTGTTTTCAATTCAAATCAAGAATGAGTAAACTTTATACATCTTTTTCATGATTATAGTTCATCAAGCTTCATTTTAGAGTAATTTAACTTGGCCGGAAAACAAGCCAATGAGGACCAAGATATTAAAAAGAGTCAAATCTAAAATGTGTACGATGATGTTAAAAAATGTTTAAGTAGTTTAAAAACTAAGGGATTAGTAATTTGGTTTGTTTAGGTTTCATTTTTTTTATATAAAAATGGTATTTTTTTTAATATTATTTATTTCAATCCCCATAAAACTACTTTGTATTTTGGTTTGAACTTTGATGTTAAGAAAACTTAATATTGTTTACAATAGTTGATATCATGTTTAATTGTATTGCATGCTATGTTTTAGTTTCAAAATTTGCATTACTTTTACGTTTCAGTTGTAATATATTCAACCTTTACATTTTAATTCGTATATCTACTAACTACTCTCTAATTTCCTTACAAACCTTTTTTTTCTTTAACAAGACTTTTTCCCTTTTATCCTTTTTTATTCTTGCTGTTTTTTCTCCTTGGTCAACACCTTTTCTTTTATTTTACTCTACTTATGTTTCTTCTACATCCACTTATATAAATTAATTCTAATTGACCCTAAATTGAAATGTTTTAAAGTTATACAAGTGAGACATGTTTCTTGGAGAAACGAGATAGTACGTGAGTAACAATTTGTGTTGGCACTCTTCATAGTGAAAAAGACTTGTGGAATTGTTTTAGTCTTGTTGCATAAATTACTTCACTAGATGTTATTTAATTCCTATATCATATAATATCTTCATTTTCAATTTTTTAGCTGTTTAACGCAACCCATTTTTAGAAATCAATTTTTAGAGACAAAAAATAATTAGTTGTTATAGTGACTAAATTAGAGATCATTTTAGAGACTAAAAAAGTTTTGATTTCAAAATTAGTTTTTATTATTGTTAAATGGTTTATAAATTGGTGTCTAAAAAATTGGTAGCAAAAACATTGGTTTCTAATTAGACACCAATTTATAAACCATTTAACAATAATAGAAACTAATTTAGAAATCAAAATTTTTTAGTATCTAAAATGATATATAATTTAGTCACTATAGTAACTAATTATTTTTTGTTTCTAACAATTGATTTCTATTTCATGATTTTTTTTAGTGGGTGTTGATAAAAAAAAAAAAGACAAGAGATGGAGGAAGAAAAGATTAAAAATATAAAGAACAATATACATGCATGACAACATTCGTCTTTTAAATGACAAATAATAACAAAATGAAACTAAAAGTTATTGTACAAGGACTAAAGTATACTTTTTTTAAATATAGAAACTATAGAGTAAAATAACTGCAACTATATAAAAGTAATAAATGAATCATTAAACCTAAACAATATATATTCTAGTTTGAATGTAATATTAAATTTGAAACAAATATTTAATGATTTATGACCTTCTAACTTTTGTTTTGATTTGACCACTAACAAACTAAAATACAATCTAGCAAACAATTAATACAATTTAGTAAACAATTAATGACGAACACCAATTGAAATTGACTTTTCCTTAACTATAAATAATGTGATTATGACACTTAAATATTATATTAAAGAATAAATTTTAAGTCTAATTCAATCTTACATGAGTAAACTTTAAATTTAATTCAATCTTTAAAGAGAATCAATTTATAAAATTAATATTTGTATTCACTTATAGAGTTCCATATGAATCTTTATCCTATTTTTTTTATAAAAACTTGCCGAAGTTAAAAGTTAAAGGAGATATTTTGTTGAAGGATATATGAAATGTAGAAGTGATAGAGTAAAGAGGTAAATATAGTTTTGAAGAGTGGTAGATATGCAATGAAGAGGTGGAATTTATGAAAGGTGAAAAGAGAGGATAAAAAGAGAATATTATGAGGATGATTGGTAGAATTTGAAAAATGAGAAGAAATGGGGAAGATGGTTGGTTAGAGAGAGAGAGAGAAGGCGATGAGGTTGGGTATGAATTCCTTAAGAGAGGAAGGGAGTGGCTAATCGTGGAGTTTGGGTATCCATTTGTTTTGGTGAGAGGGTTTGGATGACAGTGAAACGCAATTTTCAACCCTCACATGCATCATTTTGTCCCAAACATCATGTGCTATAGGAACCTTGTCTTGTGAGGTATATAGGTCCTTTAAGCACATATTCTCTCACCATATCATCTCATACCAACAAAAATCTTTGCCCAAATCACCATGTCCCCTAATTTTAAATGCACATGGAGGTACTAATGCTAATATCTCCAAAAGATAATTTAAAGAGGAAAGTGACTTCCTTTTCAAATTTTCCCCCTCTTCTTCGATTCGCTACTTACTCTCTTACTTCGCTAAATGCTTCTTTCTGAGGTTTCATTGTCACTCTCTCTACGCAAAACAATTTCTCCTTTTCTTAACATCACCTTAAAATTCATCCAACCATTTCTTCATACTTAGACTCAGTGGAATCTTCACCATGCCCGCAATAAACGACACGTGGGACCTTTTTCACTCGTGAAACATGAGATTCATGCACATTTCAGGTTCATCAAAACGGAGGCTTCTGCTCTTCCACTTCTGGCATGTCTTCAATTGTAATCACAAACTTTAATCGAGGTTTCGATTTCGGGATGGTGTTTGCGTACATTTGTTAGTGTTTGGTATTTGGGAATCATGTTTGTACTTTCACCTAGGTTGTTATTAAGGAAACCAATTTTACTTTATTAATAATACAAAGTGGAGTATCTATGATTAAAGTCCTAATCAACTTTTTCTGCGACTGCATACGTTGCATCAATACTACTAAGATTTGATCCAGAAATGAATGAGTCTATATTCTTCCCCTGTTTGTACTAATAGGGATGAGAACAACAATAAGGTTGAAAGAGTTTTAATGTTTGAAGCTGTAAGAAGGACAGATTTTTAACTAATGTGTTCACTTGATTTTAGATGTTTTCTTGTTTTATACATTAATAAAGTCATTAATGTTAAACAAAACTTTAATAGGATTTTTGTCAGTAAATCTTGATGTGAAGTTGTTTACTCAAAAATTAAAATGTTATATTTGTTTCTGAAATTACATTTGGAAATGTTTCTCAAACATGATAGAAATCATGTTGTATGATATAAACAAATGTTTTATTCTTAGCAACACTGATTTGTAAAGTAAATCCAAAGAATTTATAAAGTTGTTGAAGTAATTTATTTGAACTTAAAAATCAATACTAAATAATGATAAAAAAAAACAAGTTTAAATCAGAATAAGAAATTAAAGAAAAATTCATTTTTACATCTAATTTCTAAGTAAGAAAACGAAAATTACTTAAAGTTCTATAAATTTACAAGAACAATTTATTTTCTCAAAATTAAAGGATATCAAATTATGTTTAGAAAAGAATAAGAATTTGAAATTATTGATATTTTCTCGTCTTTCAAAATTATGCTATTTTTAGTTTAGTCTTAATTAAGGTTTTATATATTTAGGATTTGTTTTTTCCATCACAATTAAGATAATTTATTAGTTGATATTAATTAAAATTCGATAAAAAAAAAGTTTAACTTGTTAAAATAATTACAATGGACATCAACCAAAAAATAACTTGAGTAAATTTTAGTTGCAAAAAACTTTTATTAATATTAGGTGAATTTTTTTGACAAAATTTGAAAAAAAAACTGTGATCAACATTATTCAGTGTTATTTTTGAATTATTAAAAAGATTAACATTAAAAAAAATTAAATTTAGTTGTAATTTAAAATTTAATAAATAAACAATTTAAAATAAAAATAATTAAAATTTAATGAATTTAAAATGGTAAAACATTTCCTCCGAACATATTCAGCATTACAAAAATCTCACGCGCTATGTGAAAAGAGTGTGAACAGATGATGGCATCCCATGCTTTGCCATTAAATCCGCACCAAAAAGACAGGAACTTGATGTTGATGAATATTGTGGAACATTGCTCGTATCTGAAACATAATATCTTCAAATCCGATACCAGTTTCGAAAACACTATCCAACTATATTTCTTTTCCATTTATGTGAATCCTCAATCTAACAATAGAGAGGATACCCAAACATTTTGGATGTTGTTTTTTGTTGTATACGTTTAAATATTATAGGTAGCTATGTATCTAAATGACTTAATTTTGATGTTTTTACATCATTAGATTAATTATGGTATTTGAAATTCTTTGAATTGAAATCAAGAGAACGATTCAAATATTTTTCGATTGGTTAACTCTTTTTTTTTTTAAAGCGAGCTTCTCACTCTCGTTTTACTTCTTTTACTTCCAAAGTTCAGGCTCGAATGGAACCTTACACTCAAGTAAGAATTTGATATTTGGTACTCGGTGTTATTAATATTGTACAATGACGTACCTGATTATTGGAATTTGTGCCTATTTATATGGTTATCATTGGTCATTTTTTATTGGACCGGATTAGAGAGTTTGGTCATGCTTAGGAATGCATTACCTAGTGTTTGATCGCTGGTCAGTCTTGTTAATCCTGCTTAAGCGTAATGGTCTTCGCGATGTCGGTCAACTTGGACCGGATGCCGAATCATGGTCAGCTTGGACCAGTTTCAAAGGCACTTCCTAAAAATAAAACTGTGACAGAGTTCCGATCTCCAAAGCGAGCATACTTCAGATGCGGTGATTGATTATAATGATGTCATCTCAATGAACTTGATGTCGAAATATGGTGTCGTATGTGAAGTGATTCTAAAGATGAATTCTTGTTCCGTTAGTTATTAATTGGGATTTGTTTCGATACCCACAATAGTCTCATGTCGCTTATCATTGAACTTCTTTCTCTTAACCCTTTGAGATGTCTTCTAATGATAAAATGAAACTTTGCACTCCAAAAGAGACCAAACATCAAAATAAATAATTAATCTTAATAGTATTTCATAGACAAAACTATAAATTTATAAGTAATAAGAATATAATAAAACTACTTTAAAGAAAAAGAAAAACTTTAAAAGTATTCTATTACATTATAAATTTAAAGTCTAACTAAAAATACTTATAATTTAGTCTTATTTCTTGTATGCGTGAGGTCTCCAACGAAATATGCATTATAATATATATAAATATTCGGAAATGTAAGGATCTTTTCAAATCCAAGATGTTGTTCTTAGAGTGATGTTTAAATATTCGAAGCTGTGAAATTAAACCCAAAACGTAGCAAATATTCCTAAAATCATTGGGAGGGTGGTAATGACGTATTTGATCCGATTGTATTGAATGAATCCCTAACTTGGCTTCGCCACGCTCTTTGCAAACGATAAAATAAAATGTGCAGTAGACTTAGCAGGTATTCGTATATTATATGACAAATTAATTTTGTATGGACAAAATTATTCTCGTTAGATTATTGTGTTGAATATGTATTTATAGATTGGCACAGATACTGTTCTTTATTTTGTTTGTTGTTGTCTACGTTTTTCAGAATTAAGTAGGCCACATGATACCACAGCCATGCTTGCAATTTGGTCCTGTCGTTTTCGTCTTTAAGGTTTGCATATTTCTCCCTACCTTTCCTATTCTCATTTAAATTTCTCACAAAATGTTTATTACTCTCAAACCTAACTCTTCTCACCGGAAAAGCATCTAAGACACAATCGAAGAGCCATAGTAAACCTTCGATGCATATGTTAATAATAGATACCTAAAATTTATTCTTAATAATAAGACATGCGGCACTTACTGAAATGTGTTTCTCTCTAATGCATTATGTTGCAATTTTGCGGTTTTTTTTATTTATCAAATTTGACTAATTAATTATTAAAATTAATAAAATTTTAAAAAATTATAAATATGATTTCAATTCAAATATACTAAAGTTGTATCAAATGATACAACTTATTCATAATAAAATAAATAAAATTGTATCAACTTTACACTATTTATTTATTTTCATAATTTTTTAAAATTATATTTTAATAATTAATCTATCAAATTATTTTATAATAAAAAAATCACATTTTACATAGTGAGTAAATTTTTTTTATTAATTATAATTCAAGTACTATATGAAAAATCAATTTCATTATAAGTTTATATCAAAATTCATCTTAACGTCATCATTTTTATGTTGATGCACGAACCAACATTCTCTGTAGTGAGAGTTTTAAATAATATGAGCAAATTTTTATGATAAAAATGCCTTTTAAGGGTGCTAAGTGTGTGAAAAATATGAAGTATACTGGAAAAATATTTAATTTAAGATTTAAACATTTGTTTTTCCTTCTATAGACATTTTTTTTTAAATCCATAAATTACCATTTTATTTATAATATCAATAAATATTTTCTTTTTGTTTCTAATTTTTAATAACATAATTTTAATGAAATAATACTTGATGAGACACAATATTACGTAAATGATAAGTTAATTCTATTTTCGATGTTACTCTTTCTTTTTTTTAAGTGTCACATTTAATGCCATGTAAAAATAATAAAAGAAGCTTATACATATCTGATTAAGTAAATATATATATATATATATATATATATATATATTTCTGAAAAAAGACATTAAACACAATTAAAAAATTAAATGAGTATCAATTTAGCCTTAAACAATAAAAAAATATATAAAAAAAATGTGTAAAAAAATATAAATTGTTGAACGACAAAATGATCATATTTTTTAGGTCATCATATTTTATACATCCAAAAATTAAAACGAATTTTCACCTTTTTAAAAAATAAATTAAAAATGTCTCACATTCAAATAGTTAATTGAGCATTTATACTCTTTTTATGACATGACATTGTTTAAATCGCATAACACTTGTTAATTTAATACTTCCATAACATCATGACATAATATTTGATGTCATAATTATTTATAAAAGTTTGACGGTGGTCGTGTCAACTGTTTCTTAATAGTACTGCCATTTTGGAAATTTAGACAAAAGATTTAAAAACAAAATGGATAGGGAAAAAATTACGGATATTAAAAATAAACTTAAGCTTTTTAAAAATAACAAATGGGAGAAGCATCCTGCAAGTTGACAATTTATCATTGACAAATTAAAAAAAAACAATATACTCCAAAATTGTGAGGCTAAGAATCATGGTAAGGTAGAACTGTTAGAAGGGACGCTAACTGAATAGGATAGTTCTAAGTCACGACACATGAAGATTTTGAATCTCAATTTGTAGTGTTCTAAGTTTTTTCTCAACATTTGATAATTCTTCTTGAACCTTTACTAGCTTGTTAAGTCTATTCTCCGCTTCATCGTGGTAAGGTTTGCTAAGAACTTTCACAAAGGTATCCAAACTTTCTATTGCTTCAGTTAAATCCTTTTTCATGGCTTCTTCAAGTTCATATGCCAAGTTATCTGCCTTTCTTTTCACCTTATCTATCACCCTCTGCCTGCGACCAGGGAAACTTGATATAGCTAGATACCTGCAAAAAAAAGAAATGTCAGTCCAGACATTTACTAGCAGCTAATCAGCAAAACCAATCACGCAACCAACTAGAACAATCTTTAACCACCATACGAAGATTTCAAAAAACCAAATTCACAGCATTGTCAAATAAACAGAAACCTGTGACACAGCAAAAGAATTTTAAGTGTACTTCCAACACCAACAATTATTATTATTGACATATATTACAAAAGAATGTAGTAAACTGATCAGTTTGTGAACTATTATGACTGATATATATATATATATATAGATAGATAGATAGATACTGTGTTATGATCGATGATTTGAAGCAAATTAAGAGCCTGTTGCGGTAATTTTGTTCATGTTGAAGTAATGGATATTCTGATCGGTCTAAATATCTTTTCCTTTTATAAAGGGTTTAAGATCGAAGTGTCATCAATTACTATGTACGCACACGTTTGAAATAAAACCAGTGCAATCAGAAAGGAACCCTAATTGAATATATTACCCGCCAGCTGAACAAATACCAAGAGCAAGAAGATCTTCCAAGGTGGTTTGCAGAACAGATGTCAGTAGCGAAGCAGATAAACCGGCCACGCCCAGTTGACCAAAAGTCCCTATGATCTAAGTTAAAAGGAAAACATTTTTAGATCACATTGGCTAACAAAAACAACGATAAGAACAATAATAATAACATGATACTAAAACTCAAATCTCAAAGAAAAAATAAAAATATAATATTTACAACTCGAGAAGGTTCAGAAATGTTTCACATTAGTATATGGATTGCAGGATCAGCACAGATTAAATAGAGCAATTTGCAGAGCTCACAAAAACTATTACTAACTTATTATAGCTCATGCCGTATCACAGAAACTATTCTAGGGACAACTTGCATCATTTGTGTCATTGCAAAATTATAATAAAAATGGAAAGACAAAACAGCAACCTAAAATAATGTAGTTGTGATACTTATTTCTCAACTTTTGAACATGCCTATAATCAGTCATGTAGTTTTGAGGCTTTTACAACAACTGACTAGCACCGTAGCACCACATTTAACCATGACTCTTTCAGAATAGCCAAGACATCCTTCAAACTCATTGTTATAAGTTGATTCAGCTCTTCCACAAAAATTATATTTCACACAGCAGCAAAGTCAATTATGCCACTCTCCAAATCATTTGACACTTAAAAGCCTAACATACCCCAGCGGTCATTGCATGCAACCTTACCCTTGCATAGGCAAAGAGACTGTTTCCAGAATTAAACTCATGACCAACCGTCACCAGGACAATTTTACCATTGCATCAGGGCTCACCACCTAATTATTGCCACATTTAAATGAGAAAAATCAAGAATTTTGCCAGATTGCTTTTAGTGGGTTTAGTTTCATGATGCAAATCATGACAATTGATTTTGTCTCAGTTTGACTAGAAGTGATCAAAAGTAGTCTTTGCGGTAAGTTGAAAATTTCACACCAAGTTTTATATAGCAAACTTGCCTTCAAGATAAAAACGTCCAGACAAAAACCACTTCACTTGAAAATCATTTTTAACTAAAATCAATTTCATAAAAATCAATTTTACACATGCTCATCCAAGCACACAATTGTGGAATTTCCATTTAAAATGCATGGGAAGATAATTGCACATCTAGTCCCTAGTTCCACATAAGCTTGGCTTGGTCCTCAAGTAACTGGCAATATTTCCCAGGTATTTTTAAAATTGATCCAATTATGTTACTCTGTCAGTTCATTGTTTAGTTAAGATTACATGGCCATTAAACTTTGCTGATATGGAGATGGAAGAGCCCTCTTTTTTTCTTTTAATGACATGACCGTATTCTTTCTCGCATAGAACAAATCCACATTAGTCCAATTGCCTTCAATTTAAGGCAGTCTGATGAATAAGTGCATCTGCTTCAAATCATGTGAGCAAAACTAAAGCAATTGAAATAAGAGGACCAAAATTTAACTTCTCTCAAACAAGGAAACCAAATTACACTGAAAGACCTAAAAGTTATAAATTATTTTACAAAGAAGTCTAAGCTTACCATTTCCCGTACTTCTTGCTCAAATGACTTTGAAACTGCACTGCTGCTGAAATTGTCAATCACCTGAGTACTAGCTTGATCCACTTTCTTTAGCAACTGGTCTGTCTCAAAATTCATCTGACTACTTTCATGCCTCAAGGAGGGCCACCGCTTTTCAAAGGATTCCCTGTATAATCTCCCTTGTTGGGTATATTTGGAATATAGCCAATTTTCATATTCTACAAGTATTTTCTATGAATAAAAAAAAAAACTATTTTAGCATAACATACCCACCTAACTTCTACTCATAAAACATTATTCATTTAACCCAGCATCTATGTCATTTAATGTCTTGGTCCTATTGGGGTTATAGGTATACCAATCGAAATCAGGTGAATACTTGAATAAACCACTCTGATAAGCAAGAGTAAAAATCATTGCAAAATGATCAGGATCACTAGGTTCCAAATCAAACAAGATGATAAACAATGCAAAACCAAAACTATAATCCTAAACAGGTTACATCCAGAAACTGACCTGGACAGCTGAAACAGCAGGACCAATTATGTCATTCCGAATCTTTGAGGTAGTGGGCATTGAATTTTTTTCTCCTTTGAAAGCGTATGAAGCAATAATATCAAAATTTGCCAATTGCAGATTAGTTTCAGCAAGCTCTACGACACGTGATTTCGTAGTTTCAATCTGATAATGTGTACCGAGGCATATTTAAGAACATACCCGTCAAGAGAAAATCAAATCGGCCTGAATTTAAAAAAATTATAAACATCTTATAGCATACCAAAGACAGAGCTTGTCTCCTCCAAGAAAGGCTGTCAGTTTCCATATTCAAAGCAAAATCATTTACACTATTAACAATGTCTTCCACTGCAGCCAAATCCTGCTTGGCATATCGATAGTCTTGTGTCACAAGAGTTTCACATGCAGACATTAGTCTATCTGCAATTGAAACAGGTGTTTCAAGTTTGAGCTTCATTCTGTCCATTCCTGGGATTGTTGACCCATCTAGAAAGCTATGCAAGAAGTTTTCAAGTTCAAGGAAGCTGTTGGCACCATGAGAATCAGAGGTTGATAGTTCTTCATTTAGTCTCCCAACATTGGAGGTAGCTATAAGTTTTGATTCAAGAGCTGACCGAGCAGATACAGGATACAATATGACATTTTCAGTGTTCAGCAATCTCTGTATGTTGTCCTTAATGAAGGACATTGCTTCCTCAAGCTGCATTGAATTGTAAAAAGATAATTTAAAACTAGTTCAGCAACTTCACTACAAAAGAACTCATTGATATCATATCAGTAAGCCAATAACTAATAAGAATAAAAACACAACACATACCTCCTGATTATTCTGATATATGTCAGCTTTATTCAAGACAAAGACCGCTTTCTTCTTCCACTGCTGAGAATAACGAAGAAAAGCAATCTGAAAACGACATAAAACTTCACATGATGACCCTGCCTGACCATTGATAACAAATACAAAAAGTGAGAAAGTATGACCTAACTATGACTGACCATACCTCACTTCCAGTTAAAGGGCGATCAGCAGAAATGACAAAAAGAAGTAAATCTGCACGGGGTACAAATTCCTCAGTAAGACGCTGCTGTCTCTGAAGAATCACATTAGTTCCAGGTGTATCAACAATGGTCATCTGTTATCAAAAGAACAAAACAACAGTTGAGAGCATTCTAAATTTCTAATTACAAGCAGAAGATAGTAGTTAGAGGGGATAGTATAAGAAAATCTAAGTCTTGAAATATATAAAGAACTGGAACAAACCATAACGAATTGACTTACTTCTTTAAGAATTGGAGCAGGAAGGTAACAAATATATTGACCATCTGGGTGTCTTTCACACCTTTGTTGTTCTATATCTAAATCATTATATCGTAAAAATGTGATCTCATTAGTTGTTGGAACAACTCCCTCTTTGAGATATCTTTCTCCAAGAAGTGCATTAATCACAGTAGATTTACCAGAGTTGAATTCCCCCTGGTAATATTAAGATTTTAAAAAAAGAAAAGCAAAAGGTGAGATATCAAGTTTGAAACCTATACGAAAAGTTCATATAGCAAACAGCTGATTTTGGCATTTCACCCAATTAATTCCCTTTTGAGTTATAATTGAAATATTAGAATAAACTGCAAAGGGGAACAGGATAAACAGTAAAAACCAACCAAACATATATCATTGTTCCAAGTAGAATAATAAGAACAAAGAACGTGACCACAAACAATATGAAAAAAGACTCTCCTGAAAACAATAATGTTTATGATGTTTGTAAAGACAGAAGAACCAACTACTCCCCATAAGTAAACCGTGGATAAACAGTATCAGAAATTATTACGTAATAAGGTAATCTGACGTTAAGGTGAATTAAAAGTAGAAAATTTTCACAACAAATAGCACTTATTAGTTAAGTAGTTTCTATCTAGATGTATTAAGAGAAGATTTCTTTTTGAAATTTAGAGCTAATACCAATGTATATTCCAGGAACCAGAATTTGTTGAGATTCAGCACACAATTACCACTATAACCAGTAAGAACGGCTCATCTATTTGAGAAACCGCATCATTAAGAAGTGAAACCTCCTCCATCTGTCATTTGAAAACAACCCCAAATCAACAAAAGGTAAACAATATACTGGTCAAAACACTGAATAACAAAATAAAAAGAATGACTTCAAATACCAAATTTTTAATTAAAAGATCACCAGAGGTGCAGCCTTCTTGATAACTTCAACAGCTTCATTCAACACCAATCTCTCTGTTTCTATTAATTGTTTCTCCCTATCCTCCAGCTTAACAAACCCAGCCACAATCTCTGTCCCACTCTGAAAACCATTATCTACGTTCGACTTAATCTCACTCACATTACCGCCATCATTACTTGCATACACACTGCCAAAAACTTTGTGCAAGAACTCATCACCATACAGACCAAAATTTGCCAAACTGGTTACAAAACCACTAGCACCAGAGGCAAGCAAACCTGACATGTCAGCATAAGACATACTATCTTTTCCACATGAGACAAAAATAGGTATCTTCACACTCTCACACACAGAACCAACTTCCCTAACCACACGCTCCAGGTCACCACCGCCATATATAAGAAAATCAGCACCTTCTGATTTAGACGCATTCACTGCAGCATCCACAGTGTGGACAATCCTAGCAACCAAGGGAAGAACCACCAATTCAGATTTTGAATCCAGCATCGTACTCCTGGCAACAACAGTGGGAAGACCTGCACAATTATATTCAAAGACATTTCACATTAAATCAGACAAAGCTGCTAGACAAAATGCTTAAGAGGGAGAAAGAGAATTTATTATATGTTCAACACCATCACGAGTCCATGGTCCTGGTCAATTTCTAGTGACATTTATCGAGTTTTGTCCATTCCTTTTGTGTAAATTGAAAAATCCAGATAACGTGTGGAACGTAAGATAGGCATAGACATGGGTGGAGTTTAGGAAAAATTGACCCAAACTTACCCGATTCAGGTCAGGTCAGGTCATTGTGTCTCTCAATGAAAAATAAAATACAAAAAATAGAAAATATTGATAGAAAAAGGGGAAAAAATCATAATACAATGAAAGAAAATTAATGAATAATTAAAAAATCAGAACTAGAGTTACACGACATAAAAGTTATACAATCATAAAATTCCACAACATAAAAAACAAAATATTAAATGGTACAAATTTTAATTGGTTGGAGTCAAATTGTGTTCCATATGCCCAGATTCACCATCGAGCCTATATAATTGGGTTTGCAGTTTTAAATAAAATCTAAACTAAAAATTAATTTATTCAGCTTGAGAAGAATCTAATCTCAATTTTTCTATCTATTTTTCAAAATAGAAGTCCTTATTGGAGATGATCCTCCGAACAGACGCTGTACACTAATTTCTGGAGTAAGTAGAGAGTTAAAAAAACCTTGGTCGGAGAGCAAAACTCCACTACAGGCAGCGGCAGCAGCAATATCGACCCGCTCGGCGACTAGCAAATACGCGCGATCTTGAAGCAGCGATTTCAAGGAGCATGCAGCTTCGTAGAGCTTGCCACCGCTTGGTTCCTTGCTTGAAAGAAGGACAATCCCAACCCACTTGGAGACGGCTTTGTCGATTAAAGCGAAGGCGTGATTGTCGGCGGCGAGGACTTCGTCGGAGTCCAATTGGAGGACGAGAGTGGGGACCTTGAGTTCGGGGCGCTTGTAGCCGCCAGGGAACAGGGTTCGGGGCTGCGGCGGGTCGTTAGGGCTGAAGAGCTGGGAGTTGAATGCGGCGGAGGAGCCATTGGAGAGAGAATTGAGCGGAGAAGCACGCGAGAAGCGGAGAGGGAGAGAGGAAGGGCGAGAGAAGGAGGTGTGGCGTGGGATGATTGCGGCGACAAGTGAAGAAGAAGGGGCTGTGACGGAACAAGGTACCATGGCATGAATCGGATTCCGGAATTCAACCACCAGAAGGCAGATTGCGCTATCGCATTCCACTGTCCTTCACTCACTCAAATCTCATTCGTTTATCCTCTCTTTATCAACAACCACTATCTACATCAACCTCATTTCTTTATTCACCTAAATTATTTTTTATTACATAACTTTATCATCAAAAACCAACAAAATCAAACACAATTGTATTATTTTTCTAACAAATAATAAACTTCATCTTTTCCAAAATATATAATTTTTTATTAATTTGGATGTTGTTTGGAACATAAAATAATGTCCAAACTCAAACACGCATGATTTTAGGGTGTTTGTTTGGTTTGGTTTACATTTTACTATCTCTAATTTATTTAATCATTGCAATATATTATTAACATACAATTTCAAAGGATAATATATGTAAATAAATTTCAGCCGCAAAATCAAACACCTCACGCCACCCACATGCACAGTTTATAACTAATAAATTTAGATATAAAAAAAAAATAATGTCACGTGTTATTTGAATTTAATCATTCCATCAGTTAAACAGTTCTAATTATAACGAATTAAAAACAAAACTCTTCAATCAGGCAAAAAAAAAAACATCATAGTTTTTTAATTTAATTTATGTTCATATTAGTTTAGCCTCTTTGATTAGAAAAATTGATGAAGGTTGAACATTAAATTGTTGTAGTGTTTATATCCACACATGTTGATAGTGAGAAATGAGGATGGAAGGTATATCTGAAACTGCTGGTTCTCACTCTCTCAAAGCAGAGAAGTTAACGACCAATGGCCACCATTGCTTCTTCCTCATCCACTGTGCTCTTCTCTGCATCCTCTTCCAACCTCCTTCCATTTTCACACCCTTCTACTTCGCGCCTCTCTTTCTCTTCTTCCCTTTCCTCCTCCTCCTCTCTATCAATTTCTCCTACCTTTTTATCACACGCTTCTTCAAGTTCGAGACACTTTGTCAACCAATCTGCCTTCTCCGTCAGTGCCAGTTCTGTTGAGAAGAAGAAGGTGCTCATCGTGAATACCAACAGTGGCGGGCATGCCATTATTGGCTTTTACTTTGCAAAGGAGCTTCTTGGTGCTGGCCACTCAGTCACCGTACTCACTGTTGGTGAAGAAGGCTCAGACAAGATGAAAAAACCTCCTTTTAACAGATTCTCAGTTAGTGATCCTTAATTTTAATAAATTCTTTTATCTTAGACTTATTCATGTTTTCGGGATTTAGCTACTTGCATTGAATTGAATGAATGTTGTTAATTCCAACCACTGAGTCAAGATTTAATTGTATGATTTGAGAAACAATCAGGAAATTGTGAGTGCTGGAGGGCGCACGGTATGGGGAAATCCTTCTGAAGTGGGGAGTGTTGTAGGAGGGGAAGTGTTTGATGTGGTCTTGGACAACAATGGAAAGGATCTTGAGACTGTGAGGTTTGTTGTATTCATTCTTGTTCTGCAATGCTTGTCTTCAGTGGCATGCAACACGTACAATTTGTTCTAATTACATTCTAGCACACTGCAATTCTTAGAATTCTTTTTAAAAAAAACAACATTCATGGACATTAGTAGATGCAATGTCTAACACAGACATCATAAATATCAATCTTCCACTTTTAGGCCGGTGATTGATTGGGCTAAGAGTTCAGGTGTCAATCAATTCTTGTTCATCAGTAGTGCTGGAATCTACAAACAAACAGATGAACCTCCACATGTTGAAGGGGTATGTTGAAAATTCTTATATTCATCATTAGTATTTGTAAAACCACTATGCCAATGGCAATTGCATAAAATTGAAGTAGCATGCACTGTGGAGTAGGATGTTGTTAAAGCAGATGCTGGTCATGTTGAAGTGGAGAAATACATTGAAGAAACTTTTGGAAGTTGGGCAGTGTTCCGGCCACAGTACATGATTGGGTCTGGCAACAACAAAGACTGCGAGGAGTGGTTTTTTGATAGTAAGAACACATTTTGTAAACTCTATTATTCAACAACTACTCTTCTCTAGTATAAGAAAAAACTGTGCATTGTCATAATTGTAGGGATTGTTCGGGACAGACCTGTGCCAATTCCTGGCTCGGGGTTGCAACTCAGTAACATAACTCATGCTAGGGACTTATCCTCAATGCTTACTCTAGCTGTTGAGAAGCCAGAGGCTGCAAATAGTACCATTTTCAACTGCGTCAGTGACCGTGCGGTGACTCTAGACGGAATCGCCAAACTTTGTGCTCAAGCTGCAGGACGCCCTGTTAACATAGTTCATTATGATCCAAAAGCTGTTGGAGTTGATGCAAAGAAAGCTTTCCCTTTCCGCACCCATGTACCTACTAATACCCTATCTTCTGATATACTCCAAACCTGATCATAATGCATGGAAACACCCTATTGCTAAACACAAATCATTGAAGTGATTAACAGGACAGGGTGCTCCCTTGTTAATCACTTCTACGATTTGTTTGCATGCAAAAAACAATTACACATACATGGTTATGAGTTCTTGCAACAAAATACCTACTTAGAATATCTTGTTTAACAACATAAATCACTGAACGGATTATTGGATTAAGCTGATACATAGCTATATGAATTCTTGCAACAAAGAGCTATTTAGATATGCTCTATCAAGCTGGTGCATTTAGTTTCAGTTGTGCAGTCTTCTTGGTTATGACCTGACCATTTAACGATGGTATTTATGTATTATGCAGCACTTCTATGCAGAACCTAGAGCAGCCAAAAGTAAATTGGGATGGGAATCAACCACAAACCTCCCTGAAGACCTAAAAGAACGGTTTGAGGAGTACGTAAAGATCGGGAGAGATAAGAAGTCCATCAAGTTTGAGGTAGATGATAAGATTTTAGAGGCATTGAAAGTTCCTGTGTCTGTGTGATCCATTCATATCCCAAATGTATAAAACATATCAGACAAGATTGTCGTAAGATCTTTTGTATCTCAATTTCAATGATGAGTTATTAACATAAAAAGGAAGAAACTTGCGATGCTTATATCATAACTATTCTTTCCAAATTCAGTCCGATTATACCTTTAAACTAAAAATAAATACGGGGCTTTGCTAGAAGGAAGAAAACCATCGTCCAACATAACCAACTATGGTGCACAATAAAAGTTCAACCACCAGGAAAATATTCAGAAAAAAGTGGCGTGTAGTTGGATAGTTTTAATACAAAAATTGATTTCAGACATGAAATAAAAATAAAATGCAATAGAAAAAACCAAGAGATAAATAAAATGAGAAGTGTTAGTTGAGTGTTTAAAAAATCACGTAAAAAATCTTTGTTTTAATAATATAATGAGGAGTCTGAAATATTTTTATATAATTAATTTTAGCATGGTGAGAAGGGATAGAAAATAAATCTTGGATATTTTCTCAATCACCCTCATTTTGAAGGGGAATTTTCAATTGTTCCATATAGGAATATAAAGATTGGATGGATACCTACATATTTTACCTTATCTCCATACATATTTTTTGTTTTAAATTATTAAAACATATTTAGCCCTTTCATTTGAATAACTATTCTCAATTTTTCATTCATTATTTCAATTACTCATTCATCCAATATTTAGGTGCTTTTTCTCTCATTACAACGTCAATTCTATTCTCTTTTTTCATTTGTGCGATTTATTTCAAAATATGTAGTTGAGATACTCCACTTTATTGAATTATTTCAATGGCACATTTTTTATTATTTTTGTCCTTTTTATTATTTTTATTTTTTGACATATAAGAATAACTTAATATCAATTTCGAGTATTCAAACATGTAAACTCTTAAGTATAGTTTAATAGATAAGTTAAAACATTAATCTCAGTTTTTCTTAGATTTTTAGTTTTATTTCATTCGAAGAATTTTTCTTTCATTACACTTTTATTGAGACGTGTATTTTTTTTAGTTTTAGAAGTAGGAAAATTAATTTTGTAACTTCCTGCCGTCATGACTTTCATACAGTAACTTGAGTGACATTTCCTTAAAGAGTGTGCAGATAATCATTTCGATTCCAACTTGACCCATCATTCAAAAGTGTTGTGTTTATTAGAAAACGTACAAATTTCAAAAAGAAAAAGAGAAGATAGCTAAGAAATCATGGATAAAAGCACCGGCAGTGTAACCACATTCGAGTTAGTGGCGCACCTATGCTAATATAATAACTTTTGGATACAGTATGTTGTTTGTAGGCTACGAGACAGGACCAGCAATGAGGTTATTCAAGTAATAGAATCATTGCTAAAATATAGAACAGCAGAGACCCAGCAATCGAAGAAAATAAACTAAAATAAATTACAAGCAAAAGTGGCGTCAGAGCCAAGAATTTTCTGCAGCTAACACCACTTCTTGTTTTGCCAGATATATTAAGGGCATATATATCGGGTAAACTTTTTAAAGTCGAGTCATGGAATAGAATATCCAAAACACAAAGATTAAAGCTAGCTATTATGCCTGAAACAAGTACGTCTGTAGAAAATATTAATTGGCCTACAAATTAATCTTAAGTAAAATCTGCATGTTTGCTCCTATGAATCTTTCTAAATTCCAAGGCCCTTCAATTTTGATTCCAATTCATCATGATCACCATCTTCTTCGGCCTCCTCATCACTGTCTTCTCCTTCAGGATTGTTCTCATCCAAAGGACCCAGCATATCAGGTGAGTTTTTAAATATATTATTCAACTCAACAATCCCTTCATCAGAAATGAAATTAGCATTTATGTTTAACAACTTAAAACCTGGTTTCCCCACAACAGCTTCAGCCACTACCTTAGCACCTGACCATGTGATCGAGTTTGTGCTCAAATCAACTTCAAGTAATTGGCCATGACCTCCTTCCAGTACCTTGCTGATCAAAACTACACCTTCATCCTTCAGTTCATTCTCAGATAAATTTATCTTAGTGAGGAATTGTTTTGATGATATACAGGCAGCCACAGAAGCAGCAGCTTTTGCAGTAATGTCATTCCCAGCCAAATCCAAAATTTCCAGTGAGGGTGCAGATTCCTTGAGGGCGTTAGCAAGGGCTTCTGCACCATCATCCTCCAAGTTCAAATAACTGAGGTATATCTCTGTAAGATCAGTATATGCAGGTATAACTTTACTAAGAGCAAGCCCAGCTTCTACACCAAACATATTGTCACGCAAGTCAAGCTTCCTCAAATGCTTACAAGCCCCAAGTGCTTCAGCAAGGGCAACTCCACCATCAGAGCCTACTCGTGTAGATGAGCACCGAAAATCTTCCAAAGCTGGGGAATGTTTCACTATTTCACTAATAGCAATTGCACCTTCATCTCCAGTCATGTTATTATGGAAATGAAGAACCCTGAGCTTCTCAGTTGAAGGAAGCAATTCAGAAACCGCTTTTGCAGCTTCTTCTGATATACCATCATTCATCAAATAAAGCTCCTCTAAGTTAATTTGCGTTTTTAGGAGTGACCGAAAAGCTCGAACCCCCTTTTCACCCATGGCATTATTTGACAGGTTCAGATACCTCAAAGCACAGCCTTCCAGTGCAGAAGAAAATATAGTCATCACTTCAAGAGCTTCTGCTTCTGGTCTTCCAGCAATAAAATCTGAAAGGTCTACCTCTTTCAATTGATCCTTGATTGATAATAGGATGGGTTCAGCAATACGGGCAGCATCCAAGCCAAAACTTCTATTACTAAAAATTATCTTGGTATAAGAGTTTGGTCCCCTCAATGGTTCCAAAAGTTCTGCTGCTTCCTCCCTCTCAATAAAGGCTCTACGGCCGCCAGATAAATCAAAAACAGTTTCAGCAGTCGCACCAGCCTTGTCAGATATTAATTCTCCGTCCTCCTTCACTATTGGCCCTCTTTTCAAAACCTCCAACATAAGCTTACTTGACTCCTTAGCATAAATTTGCACAGCAGAACTCCCATCACCATCAGGCTCCTTCTCAAAATGTTGGGTTGCTGTAGCAAAAGCATCATCCTCAATCCGCTTCGCATCCTCCTCAGCCTCTTCTTTGCTAAGCAGTCCGTACTTTCTAGAGAAAATTGAAGGAGTTGTAAGGTTCTTGGTCATCCTCTCTACAAGCATAATCCTAGTACTCTGGCTAGGTGGCCATAATTTGATTGTGAGGGGACGATGTTGGTATGTCTGCGCAGAAGAATCCATTGCAAGACAACCTGGAAACAAGCGTGGCAGAAAATTTTAAATGTTTCTATCAAAAACCATACATTTCACTGCAACCATAAAATAAATAGAAGACAAAAACTGCTCATGGAAAATCTTGAATTTGAAACACTAGTACTACAACTACCACTAATAATAATAATAATAATAATAATAATAATAATAATAATAATAATAATAATGTCAACAACAAAATCTACCCTGCAAAATTTAAATCAAAGAATCGTAATATGAATAGTGTGATATACTGTTGCAAAATTCAGTTATTGATTGTCACAAAAAATTAACAAAAGAAAACTTAAAACCTATTAATTATTTGCTAAAGTCAACGACTAGGTATAAAATCCAAAAGACAAACGACCTTGCGCATAAAACAAAAGGGACATAGCATGGACCTAAAAATGTAAGTATCCAGTGTTTCAAAGATAAATGTTGTTGCAACATCGATAGTGAACATTCTAATAGGCTAAATAGCAGCGAATGAAATTACAAAGATCCAGTTCGGGGTGAAATCCATCAATGGGGACATTGTTTCGTGTTCTTGAAATTTACACGTAACAAAACAGAGCAAAAAAAAGGTACCCGGGCGGAAAGAAAGTTAAAATAAAAATGGGAAAAACCCTAAAACTTGATAAAAATAAATTTGATAACAAGCACATCCAGATGAAACAGTGAATAGAGAGAGAAAGGAGGAAAGAAAAAGGGAATGTGAACCTGAGGGAGAAAGCAATGACGAAGAGAAACAGTGAAACCCTAGAAAGAGTGTGGAGCAGAGAGGGGAATGGAGAGGTTTTGGGGGGCTTTTGTCCGGAAATTGGATTTGACAGGAATTGGAATTGGTTGTTAAGAGGCTTTAAAGGTGGCAGTGGAATCTGGTGGAGCGGGGAAAAATAAAAATAAAATTAATGCAGGCTAAATATTTTCCATTAAAAAAAATATATAGATATGGGAAGCAGCATGTGGAAAAACGGGAGGGAAATGATGGAAAACGAAAACCGCAATCATTAAACCCTACTTTTCTTTCTACAGTAGGCCCATTCAATTCAAAAACCCCAAGCGTGGTTTTTCCGCTTCCTCTCTCCACTTTATTTCCTCCAATCACAATCCTACCCTCCTCTTTACGTTTTATTCTAAACTCAACCCAAATTCTGCGCTACACTAAATTTGGGCCTTTTTGACATGGACTTCAATTTCAACCAAAATAGTTACGAAGCCAATTACTTTCTATACCCAATCTTTTTGGACCTGCAATCAATGACTTACGTGAAATAACAAAAAAAAAAATTAAGTTTATATATAAGAATAGGGTGAAGGGCAAAATACATTCTGTATTTGGATTTTCATAATACTTTTTTGGATTCTGGATTTAAATTTTCATAAGATTTTTTTGTTTTCAGAATTTCTTTTATGAAATATATTTTTGGATTTTGTTTTCTGAAATTTTATTTTTGGAACGTAAAAAATCTATTCCATTTTTTTTTCAATAATGTATTTTTCAAATTCTGAAATGAAAGACAATTTTGAAATGTTTGAAATTGATAGGGTGCAAGTTCAAGATTATTGGTGTAGAAAGCAATTTCCAACTCGGAAACATGATACTTACAATTAGAAGATCATCATTAATGAGGGATTTTTTTCATCCCATAGTTCTCTAAACCTCTATAATACCGTTCTGTAAAATAGATTTAGGTTATGATTGTTGGAGTTTAATGGAGTTTATGGTGAATTTTGTGATGGTGGTTGGTAGTGAGGGGTGGTCGGTGGTGGTGTTGGTCTTCCATGATTCTTCTTTTATCAATTTCATATTGCGGAGTCTGAAAGACCTTTTGGGTTACAAGATTTTAAATATAAAAATTTTGATTTTATGCATTTTAGATTGTGAAATCTAAATAAAAATATATATATTTTGGATAGTATAATAGAACTTTATATTTTGGAATGTAAATCTGTAAAGCGTTTTTGAATTTGAAAATATGTTCTGATTGTATAATCTATATTGGGTTAAAAAAAAAAACCCATTTTAAATTGTACAACCTAAAAATTAATTCTAAATTTATTAAAAAAAACTCCTGAATTATGCCGTCTATTATGATATATTCTAAATTGTGAAATCCACAAAATATTTTTAAATCTAAATTACTTTATAAATTTACAATCCAAAATACATCATAATATCATCATTTCGCTGACCCAGCTACCCTATTCTTGCTGCACCCCTCTTTTTCCTTCGTACCTCCTCTCGTTTTAAAAAAGTAAGTTTGGGTTCATTTCGCTGGCCCAACTACTCTTTTACTTTATGCACCTCTATTTTTCCTTCGTAGCTCCTCTCGTTTTATAAAAGTAAGTTTGGGCTCATTTCGCTGGCCCAACTACTCTTTTACTTGCTGTACACCTCTTTTACCTGCGCAACCCCTTTCATTTTAAATTTTTCAATAAAATAAAATAAATAAAAATATAAACAAATATTTTTTATATAAAAGAATCCAAAAATATAATTTTCAAAAAATAAAATTAAGAACAAATAGTCTTTTGATCTAAGTTTTTTTTTATGAAAAAATATGTAGGATCAAAGTCACTTATTGAACTCACCTTTTCCAAAATTTCAGTTTCCCTTTTTTCGGAAAGTCCAACTCACACTTGCACAATACTTGTAATAAAATTTAATTTTAGAACTACATAGATGCTAATTTTTCATTGTAAATGGAAATACGTAAGACAAAGGTTAATCATTGTTGAACCTAAAAAAAAAAAAAATCTTTATTTATTTTTTATATTTGAGTTTCTTTGACCACTTTTACTTCTTAAAAATTAATGAAAATATTTATGGTCATTGATTAGCGTAGGCTAAGTCAGCTTCAACTTGTAATATGAATATGTGTGACAGCCAGATACTAACCCTAAATTAATTGTAAAATTTAAAGATGTCAAATATTCTCACTCACACTCTACTTCCTTCACCTTTTGCATACATCTCCTTCACCCACACTCTTATCCTCGTATAATTTGTTCATGTGTCTCCCTTAGTCATCCTCATCTCTTTTAATTCACACTCATTTCATTCACTCATAATCATCTATTTCACGTACACTCATCTCCTTTGTCCACATACATTTTCTTTATCCACACTCTTTTAGTCATCTCCTTCATTCAAACTCATTTCCTTCATTATCTCCTTCATGCACAATATTTTTTTCATTTTTTTTTTTTTAAAAAACAAGGAAGCCCTTTTTTAAGAGTGGATATAATGAGAGAAAGTGTTCACTCTTATTTAATAATAGGTGGCTATTATATAGCTTTTGCAGAATAACCTAAATAATATCATAATTATCCACTAGTAACAGTAACAAAATTGCCCATGACTAATGAAATCCTAAAACTGAATTAAATCTCATAATAATATGAATTTATTGTTGACTGAATTGTAAAAAACTAACATCTAGGATAAATCTTAACAATTCCTCCCTTTAAACTGAATGTTAGAATTCAGTTTATCTCATTCTCAGAACAAACTCCTAATAGTCCTCTTAGCTTTAAGAAAACATCCAATTTCAACGATTTAGTCATCACATCAGCCAACTGTTCCTTTGAGCCACAATGTACCAATTCCACAAAACTTGCCTTTGTGAGCTCTCGAAGGAAATGAAACCGCACATTTATGTGTTTACTGCGACCATGCATAACTGGGTTCTTTGAGAGTTTGATTGCATAACTGCTATCACAATAAATAATAGTTGGATTGACTTGATTCTTACCCAACTTTTCCAACACTCCTTTTAACCATAATGCCTAACATGCACATGAAGCTGCAACAATAAATTCTGCCTCGGTGGAAGATAAACTTACTATTTATTGTTGTTTTTTTTATGAGCATGAAACTGCTTCTGAACTCAATAACAACACATAACCTGAAGTACTTTCCTCTCATCCAAATCTCCAGCATAATCACTATCAGTAAAAGCAAAAAATGTATCATCTCCTCCTTTACCTATAGAAAATACCCAACCTAGTTATTCCCTTCAAATATCTCAAGACCCTTTTTGTTGCTTGTAAATGAAGTTTAGTAGGATTCTCCATATACCTACTAATAAGACTTATCATAAACATCATGTTTGGTCGAGTTGTCGGGAGGTACATGAGACTATCCACAACCTATTTATAGTAAGTCTTGTCCACCTTTACTCTATTTTCATCTTTCATGAGTTTATAGCCAGGAATAATAGGATTATGAACAAAGTTATCGTTGTCCATTCCAAACCGTTTTAGCACCTCCAATGCATACTTCTTCTGACAAATAAAAACACCATCAGATCTTTGCAGGACTTCAAGACCAAGGAAATATCTCATCTTACCAAGATCTACCATATCAAACTCATGATTCATGGAATCTTTAAACTCTGTAAACATCAACTCATCTCTTCCAGTAAAAATAAGATCATCAACATAAATACTTACAATTATCAATTTTCCTTCTTTTCTTGTCTTGACGAACAATGTATGCTAATAGTCACACTTCTCAAAACCTTCCTTCATGAAATAGGCTTCTATACGGCAATACCAAGCGCGTGGGGTTTGCTTAAGTCCGTAAAGTTCCTTTTTTAATTTGTAAACCTTATGTTCATGACTCTTTTGCACATAACTGCAGGGTTGCTCCACAAAGACCTCTTCATTTAACTCTCCATGTAAAAAAACAGATTTTACGTTTAACTAGTGGATGGACTATCCTCTTTGAGCTGCAAGTGCTACTACCAAACAAATTGTCTCCATACGTGCCACTGGTGCAAATACTTCAGTATAGTCTACCCCATGTTGTTGAGTATACCCCTTTACTACAAGTCTAGCCTTGTATTTGTCGACATCTCCATTTTCAATGAATTTAGTCTTATAGATCCATTTCACTCCAATCTTTTTTCCTCCCTCGGGTAATTCTGTCAATTCCCATGTGCCATTTTTGTTTATTGCTTCTATTTCTAAATCCATGGCGTGCCTCCATTTCTCACTTTTCAAGGCATCTTCATAGTGAATAGGATTAGTAGTTGCATGTACGATTAAATGAGCTTCATTATCTTCTTCAGAAAGACATTCCCTTGTTGTATAGTCTCGCATCCAAACCAGTACTCTTCTATTCCTTTCTTCAGTTGAGCTAGGAGAACTCATGTCCGCCAAAGATTCAGAGGAAAAATCTCCCCTTCTATACCAACTTCGAGATCAGTTTCATCAGATTCACTCCCCTCTTCATTTTTGTCAAACATAATTGTATCTTCCTCACTATCACCCCATTCCAATTCGCATATAATGGATCCTTCATAGATTTTATCTCAATCCCAATTCTTGTCTTATTCGAATACAACATCCCAACTTATTGTGATCCTTTAAGAAGTTGGATCATGAAGTCGATAAGCCTTTGATTCTTCACTAACTCCCAATAAAACACAACTTAAGCTCTTATAAGCCAGCTTGGTTAAATTGTTGTCAGGCACATGAACATGAGCAATACAACCAAAAATTTTAAAATGCTCGACTGAAGGCTTGACTCCACTCCAAGCTTCTTCTAGGGTTTTATTTTTGACAACCAATGTTGAGCTGCGATTCAATACATGCACGGTCCAATTGACTACTTTAGGCAAAAAACTCTTTGGAAGTTTCTTTGCATAAATCATACTACGAACCATATTCATAATAGTTCTATTCTTTCGTTCCGCAACTCCGTTCTATTGTGGTGTGTATGCACCTATCAATTGTCTACGAATACCATTTACTTCACAAATTATTGAATTCTTGTGATACAAATTCTCCTCCCCGATCAATATGTAAGGCTCTAATAAATAAGTTTGTTTCCTTCTCAATATGAGCCTTAAAATTTTTAAAAACAGCAAAGGCTTCTGATTTCTCTATTAAAAAATAGACTCATGTTTTTCTACTAAAATTATCAGTGAAAGTAATCAAATACCATTTCTTGGTGTTAGAAATGGGTGTGATCGGTCCACAAATGTTAGCATGCACCAATTGGAGAAGTTGTGAAGCTCGCCGGGTGCTCTTCCTTGGAAACAAGTGTCGTTGTTGCTTACCCACCAGGCAATCTTTACAAAGTCTTAAGGGAGACTTAAGTTGTGGTAATCCATTCACCATCTTCTTCTGTTGTAGAGTCTTCAAGCCTTTAAAGCTCAAGTGGCCATATCTACAGTGCCAAAGTTGCCCCATATCTTTTGTAATTGTACTGAAATAAGTAGATGTTATAGGATGTGATATAGCATGGAGTATAAACATTCGATTTGAAGTCATCTTGGTCTCCATGATTAAGCCTCTCTCACGGTGAAACACCTTACATTTTCCATTTTGAAACAGAATCGTAAGCACTTTTTCTTGTAATTGTCCAATACTCAACAAATTGTTCTTCAGTTCTGGGACATAGAATACCCCTGTAATTATCTGTGTTATTCCATTTACTTGCAGCTGTATATTACCCTTACCTGATACGACCATGCTTGTGTTGTTACCCAGCTTCATTGATTTTCTAAAACTTTCATCAAAATCTGAGATATATTCATTCTTCCCACACATATGATTGTTGCACCCTGAGTCAAGAAACTACACATTTGTTGTATGGGCTTTAATCATATCCATGTAAGCCATCAATAACATTGCTTTTTCAGTTTCTGCATAGTTGGCCTCCTCCTTGCTTGGACATTCCCATTGAAAATGGTCTAGCTTGTGACATTGATAGCACTCTACTATGGCCTTCTTGAAGCTTTGTCTACCTCGTCCTCGTCCTCTTCCTCTGCCACGACCTTGACCCCTTCCTCCAGATTGTGTTGCGTAAGTAATCTTTCAAAGCGTGTTCTTCTTCTATATGATAACTCATGTGTTGTTCATGCACGAGCAGACTGCTTTGCAACTCATCAATGGTCAAGGTGTCGGTATCCTTAGACTCCTCAATGGAACACATAACATAATCAAATTTAGGAGTCAAGGATCTTAAAATCTTTTCAACTACAACAATGTCTCCCTTGTTCTCACCATTTACTTTCATCTTGTTGGCTATGGTAAGGGTCCGAGCAAAATACTCATTCACAGATTCGCCTTCCTTCATGTGAAGAATTTCAAACTCCTTTTGAAGAGCTTGTAAGTGTGCACGTTTAACCTGGGATGAACCTTGATATTTCTGTTTCAAAGAATCTCATATGTTCTTTGTTGTATCTTATGAATGATCGTCTCCAAGATAAAATGATCTAATGCTTGAAATAAATAGTTTTTTGCTTTCAAATATTTCAACTTTTGATCGTCAATGTGTTTTCTCTGGGCATTTGTGAGGCCAACACCTTCTGCTATTGCAGGAACCTCATTTCCAACCACGTCCCAGTACTCTTTAGAGCGAAGAAAATTTTTCATGAGCATTGCCCAATGATCATAGTGCCTATCAAACTTTGAAATTGTTGGCTGCATAAATGAACTTTCTGACATGATTTTCTCTCGTAAAAGATTGCGGCCCCGTAATGGAGCTTTGATACCAAATGTTAAAAAACAGAGAAACCCTTTTTTAATAGTGGATATAATGACAAAAAGTGCTCACTTTATTGAATAATAGATGACTATTATATAGCCTTCGCAGAATAACCTAAACAATATCATAACTATCCACTAGCAACAGTAACAAAACTGTCCATGACTAATCAAATCTTAAAACTAAATTAAATCCCATAATAATAGGTATTTATTGTTGACTAAATGGTAAAAACCTAACAATAAACACTCATTTCATTAACTCATAATCATCTCTTTCACTTACACTCATCTCCTTTATCCAAATACATTTTCTTCATTCACACTCTTTTAGTCATCTCCTTCATTCAAACTCATTTCCTTCATTTACACTTATCTCCTTCATCCACAATATATATATATATTTTTTAACTTATTTTTTTTAATATAATTACCTAAACTGATACAAATTAAATTAATATTAAAATATATTTTATTAGCAGTAACTTATCTGACACTGTCTATGAATAAATTTTATAATTTTTAAGTTACTCAAGTCAATATTACATTCTCGTAATCAAGTAATGCTTAATATATAAGATATGTTTAATCGATCCTAATAGAAACGGAAAGATCATACCAGTCACTCATATGCAGTCAATTTTTTACAGACGTAAAACAAATGTTAATAATCACTTGGTAGGATCAACTATTTACTATTAGTATTAGTTTTTTATAAATTATTAAAAAAATTAATTATTGACAGAATTAGAAATAAAATGAATTTATGAGTAAATAATATGACCGGTATGAGTTGCTTTTTTTATGGAGAAAAATGGATAATGAGGCGATGAAGAACGAAAATGAAGTACGATTGTGGGAAGATATGGTTACATATGTTAGACAAAAATGGCATTTCCCAATGTTAAGAAAGAAGGAAAAAACAGCAGTGACTCACACGTGAGTGAAGTAGTGCGAGACTACGTAGCAGTAGCAGTAGCAGTATAGCATAGCTGTGTGTGAAGACTTAATTAGAATTACTGCTAGTATCGGTAGTGTAGCAGCTAGCTATTGTAGCAGTGGTTCATGCAGCAATGGAGGTTCGGACATAGACATAACATGCCTATTCTTTCCCTACATACTTCTTCATTTATTTCTATAGTTAGTTAATTAGGTGTTAGTCTACATAATATTAATATATTTTATAATATATAAATAAATATAATTTTTTTAATTCATTGTGTTGTGTCTTGGTCGGATTCGGATGACTGAATACATAATTAAATAACGAATACATAATAAATATGTCATAAAGAAGCAGTTATAACTGAAGTTGAATGAGTCAAAGTCACATTTGAAATATATTTCTGAAATATTATAAAGTCACTACACACGATTTAAGGACCATTATACATGTCTTGGTGAACTGGTTGTCTGATCCATACGGATAAAGGTCCCAAGTCAACCTATAAATAAGATTTCTAAAGAAAAAAAAATGTACCTTTTTATATTATAAGAGAAAACACCAAATATACTAATATTACTTGAGTGTGTCAGAGTGTAATTACAAGTAATCCGACCGACGAAACACACAATACAACTAGAGTAACAACATTGAAAAACTAGGAAAATGTCAAGAACGAATTGTGTACCATTCATCAATACCTGTACTTGTTGTGTTTATACATGAATCATTATAAAAGTCGAATTAAAGAAGGAAGTAATTGTGATGAGAATGTGTTCCTAATACATAGGTACGTAGGAACATAGTCTGACATGAAACGAAGGTGTCACGTGATAAGCACATTTTAACTAATCCAAACACGGATATTGCCACACTCTTTTTGTCGTTCGCAGCTGTGTGTTGAAGTTGAGTTACTTGGAGTTCACGTGCTGCAGCTGCCCTACTCCCAGTTTTTTTAGGTTATTTTCCACTGCTTATTGCTCTTACCTTGTCCCTGCTTTATTGGAATTCAGTTGTTGAACCTATATACATGTCAAAGTTAAAGGAGTTATTATTATTCTAATGGAAATACTTTTCTTATTCTGTTTCTGTTTCACTCTACAAACTCACTGTTTCATCTTCATTTTTCTTGGTAAGACAGAACAGCATTACAATAAAACAGTTGTCCGAATTTACAGGGTAAAATAATAGTCAAATGTGTATACCAAAAAATGTAATTTCCCATTTATTATATTTTTAAGTAGCAGGATAAGTTATAGGAAATTTTTTTTGCAAGAATTTGGGTAATGGCTCGGTGTGGAAATCAAAGTGATTATTCTGTTCTTCTGGAATGAAAAAGTTGGTGAAAAACATGTACAGGAAACAGACTAGCTTAGTGATAGCTTCTTTCTCTACTTGCTGAATTTGATGTGTTGAATCAGTGAAGATTACTGAGAGACATGTGGCACACATGCAGTTACTTTTATACTTACGATGATTCCAATTTGGATCCATGCAAGCAACCCCTGTGTAAAACCGAATAATATATACTTCCGAGTAATTAACCTTCAATATATATAATTTTATGTTTCAAATTATCGATGACTAATTAAAAATTTAGATAATAAATTTGTGATTGAATAAAAAAAAGATTATTATATTATATGTATTGTTTTCAGTTTTCTTTTAGAAATATATAATAACCTTTAAGAAAGTTATTAATTATAACATGATATTTTTGATAAACTATCAGTGCTGTTATATACTGAATAATTATATAATGGTTATGGTTCATTACGTATTTAAATAAAATACGAATAAGTGAGAATTTGATTGCAGTTATAAATATTTTTTATATTTTTTTAAAATGAGTATTTTTTAGACTCGCAAATATGGTTAACCTTCCGAGTTTACGTAGTAGAAAGAAAACTTTGTGATTTTATATATTATGAAGCCGATTCATTAGTGGAAAAAAGCTACGCTTGATAAACTTCTTAGGTTAATTAATTACAGTCAAGCAATTTATTATGTGGATTAAGAAAAAAAATGTAATATAATAAAAAGTGATTGTCTATATAATAAATATTTATTATATGTCAAAACAAAAATGTTTATTTGACATTTATGTTCTAATTTACATTTCTATAAATATTAATATTTTAATTATTTATAAAAATTTATAATTTTTTTAATTTTGAAACATTTTATTTTCTTTATTTTCATTAAAAAGGTTTTTTCTTAATTTTTTTATTATAAATATTAATATTTATTTTGAGTGTAGGATAAAGCAGGATGTGAAAATATCGTCTCAGTTTTTTTTTTATAACAAATTGATGTAGGAAGGAAGAAGTAGTAGTTAACAATTTAAAATATTTTTAATGCTTTCATTAATTAATAATTGTTACATAAAGAAAGTATAAATTTTACTGTAAACACACATAAATATTATATTTTATTAGAGAAAGATATTAAGAAATTTTACATCATGTTTTTGTTAAATACAAGTTTAATGTTATTATGCTAAGTATTTACTAATTGCGTAAAATAAAGGTTTCAAAGGGGAAGGTAATTTTGATTATTCACATTAAACATTATAACATAAACATAAAGAGAAGAAAAAAGTGAAAACGAGAAGATTCTTCTAATTTTGTTGTTATTTTTACATTCAATTAATTTATTTTCATACATTTTATTTATTTTTCACTTTGGCAAACATAGCATTAGAGTAAAAAATATGGAGAGAAAGTTGATATGTATGACTGTGAATGGATTTAGGTTTACGAAGTCTTGAGTCGAAGAGACAGAAGATTCAATGGCCTTTGTCTCCCACAACCAGGCATGCCCTGAAATAACATCAATTGTTACATAGACATGTACATCTTATAGGACAGTACCTACAGTACTTTTAAGCTCACAAAAGAGAAGAGATATTATTTTTACCACATGTAATTGTACAAACAGCAGAATTAGTATGAAAAAAAAAAAGTTATAAAGAGGAAGAAAATATGTGGATAAGATGAAAGAACACAAAAGAAAAGTTACTCAATCTTACAAAATTGGATTGCAATATGCGGTTTTTATACACTTGTGTAATGTAAATTGACCTTATTTCTACTTTATGTAAAATCTCCAACACATATTCGTCATGTTGAGATCTTTCAACTTATGTTTGTAATTATATATTTATGAGTAGTCTAAGTGATAGGATAACCGGTATCACGATAGATTCAATAAACTTTCGTTAAAATATACTTTAAATGATTTTGATATCATGTTAAGAAATGTATTTAAGACTTTTTACATTAGTTGAAAGAGACTCCATAGAGGACAAAAGTTTGTGGTATTTTAAGATGTTGTGCTTTTTGTGAAGATTTTTTTTTTAAAAAAAAAATCTTATTTTTTGGAGGCTAATTATTTGTGTTTTTTTATGTCTTTATGTATTTTGGATTTGTACGAATTGTTATACTCTGATTGTTGTGAAGGACAGACTTCTTTGGATGATATTGGGTAAAAAATAGTTAATAGTTTTTTTGAGAGTTTGTGACAAGTTAACGTGTGAAGTCCTAATTTTTTTTTTTTATTTCTTGTATAAAGATTGAATTTTTTTATTTATTTATTTTTTTAAAAATTTGATCACCCCTTGATTTATATTTATTTACTATTTTTTCTGGTAAAAAAATGAATTTGTAAGACTAATTTTATAAAACAATGTTTACATCCATATATATAAATAAATATATATATATATATATATATATTATAGATTGAATTATATATTAATTACAAATTGTTATAGATAGTATAAATATTACAGTTAAACAATAAACTCTTTACTGAATTATAGATGTATCGTAACTTGAAATTCTAATAAAAACAAAAATATAAGACAAAATAATCTGGCACAATGAAAAACTTGTAATGAAGTATAGTTAAACTTTTCCACCAAGAAACTCTCCGGGATATCTTATCTCTTTCTCCTCAAGTTAGCATTTACCTTATTATAGTTTATAAGATATTTTTGTAATACAATACCTTTAATCCCTCGTCAGCCACAAAACAAAATTCTTGTATGCTTCATTATACCCTTCACTCATATCTAAGTGGCTCTCTATATTTAATTTGTAGTTGTGTGCACGCATGCCCAAACCATTCTTATCATTTTTCAACATCGTCTCTTTTATCATTATACATACAGTTAACTAATTTACAAATATTTCAAAACTTTAAAAGTAATTATTATAAAATCAATAATTATAAAAATATTGATCTGAGCACATCCTAAAATATTGTAATCATATTTTTCTTACAAACATGTGAATAATTAAATCATTAAGTTATATTAGTACTAACAAGAGCATAACTTGGGTCTGAATTAAATGGGTTCTACACTGCCCCACCCTAATGGACACTTCAACCTCACATTGGCTTTTCTTCTCATTCATTCCCTTTGGGTTTTGGCATCTTCAGCTTTAAATTTTTAAACGATTCGTGAAATTAATGGTCATAAAAGAAATTAGGAGTGGTGAACCACATTGCTCACCAACCAATTATTTAAGCTAAATCTTGTTCTCGAATGTTGTCTGAGTAACCTTTTCAATATTAATAATTATTTGGAGTTAATAATGAAGAAAGAATGATGAAGCAGATAAATTGAAGGGACGGGTAAGGAAGCATTTAAAGAGACACCACCCAAAACAAGCATTTAATAGTTGATTCTTATGATTAAGCAAATGTTCTCAATTCTTGTGAGTGAAGTTTGTCTTGACAAAATATAGCAAATCGGAATATGTGCTTTGCCAGAGGAGGAAACTAACCCTTTAAATAAGCATGGATAAAAACACATTAAGACCACCAACTTGCATTGATCAAGATTTAATTTTAGTGCAAACTTCTGGACCTGTTCAACTCTTTCAAATAATTATCAACTTCCACCTTCAACGTACAAATTCCTATTTATCATGTTTAATAAATAAAGTGTGTTCAAATTCTTGGTCAATATCATTTTATTATACATAACTATTCAACATTTATTTTTTTCTTTATATCTCTCTCTTCTTATGTTATCAGATCACATATCTTATAAACATATAATTTTTGTCCCCTCTATATGTACATGAGGTGTTGATCAATATTTTGGGTGAACATAAATCATTTTCTTAAAATTAATTTGTCTGAAAATAATTATCTCTTTTATTGATTACAACTGTACTCGAACGATCAAATCGACCCCAATGAATTTTTTAGGAACTTGACCATTCAACCACTCAACCACAATAAGAAGGTCACGAGACGACACATGATTGATCGACCCATGATGATGAGTCACGGGTTGACCAAGTTAGCAAGGTTAATCTATAATTAAGGACAGTTTAACACAACTCTAAACAGGAATCAAAACTAACTTCCTAATTCGGCCCACCAACAAGGTCCATTAAGGTAATATAAATAGCACAAATTTCAAGGATCAGTTACTTCATTATCTACAGTATTCTGATACTCGAGTGCCGACACCCTAACTAACTTGAGCATTGAAGTGTCTTCTGCAGGTATCATTCCCGCCTGTGAAACCAGACTATCGATAAGAGAAAGAAAGAACAAGAAACTTTTCAAGCCGAACGAAGGTAGAAGCATAAAGTTTTCAAGCCGTTAGTGAACAACAACAATTAAAAAACAGAACAGGGAATTACTAAAATACTAATTTCAAAACTATTATTTTTGAAAAAAAGTATATTAGAGAAGTGTGTGTAATCTAATATGTGAGTAGATTGTTATGACAGACGGGTGAGCTTACCAAACGGGTCAACCAGAAGCCGCTAAGTCTTCGACTGCGGCTTCATTTCCTTTTGAGAACTAACTAATTTTACAATTATTTTGTTAAAACAGTTTTTAATTATAAATTCTGATTCTTTTGCGTTCTTAAATTATTATTTTTTCTTCTATATTCGCTCCACTTTTTTCTCTACAGCTTTAAGATTTATAAAAAAGGACAGGACTGAGCAAAAACAACATCTTTATGAAATCTTGGATATTTCTTACTGTTTTAATGAAATTCAGCAGGATTTGGATTCTCTGACAATTGTATCGTTAAATAAGGAGAGAAACAAATCTCCATTACACCTATATTTGTTTAGTGGATTCAACTTGAAGTTGTCTCTCTCTTTTTATGCAGCAGAAAGATTCAGAATATTCATATAAAACTTCATAATTTATTAGGGGAGGGGAGGAAAGGATAACTTACGAGAACGATAAATAAATCAGGACTTGGTTGTATTGGAAGAGAGGTTATTTGTTGAAGGTTTGAAAGGTTGGTTGTATTTTTTGTATATTTATAAAGATCTATGAAAGAGGGTTAAATATTCAAAAGTAGGTTATTTATCAAAATGAAGTAAAAGAGAAGTTATTCATCTATTGTCAAATCAATAAAGATGATATGAACCATTTAGAAGGAGTTGGAACCGATTGTGGACAAGTCTCCTTGCAGAAAGTGATATTGAAAATTCTATAACACTAAATTGGTTAATGACAAAAAGATGTTCTTATGCAAAAATACAACGATACTCTTCTTCTCGATCACCACTATTCTCGATTTCTATCAATCATAATATATTTTTCTTGAATTTCCTTCTTATTCCTTAAATTGTTCTTATTTCTTTTAACTTATTACAAGCCTCATTTTTTATTTATGTTTCACAACATTTTAACCTCCATTCATTTGTAGTTTACTATTTAGTCTTACTTTTACTAAATTTTTGCCGAAATTGTTACGGGATATATTTGTATCATTAAGTACTTTAAAATCTAGCAAGAAATCATTTGTTACTCACTTAGGTTGATGTTGGAATTTGTTAGGATTTTTTTAGAAATAAATTCGGAAGAAGATTTTTATTAGATATTTGTATCATTCTGGTCCGGTCTATATAATAAACATTTCGGTCAATAATCTCATAATTAAATTAAGTTAAATAAAGTCTCAACAAATCTTAGTCATCTCAAGTCCGAATTGAAAATAATTTATGTACTGGTATGGTCGGACAGTCTCCTATACTCGGTCAATATTAGATTATCTGATCGCTCACTCGTGATAACGAAGGCCGCGAAGTAGCACATGACCGAGTGATCCATGGCGACGAGTCATGGGTTGACAAAGTCAGCAAGTTTAACCCATAATTAAAGGTTATTTAGTGCAACCTTAAACACGAACTAATCCTCAAATCCGGTCTACTAACGAAGACCCATTAAGGTAATATAAATAGCACAAATTTCAAGAATCAGGTACGTCATTATTTACCATCTGACAACCGAGAGTCGAGTCCTTTACTGACTTAATTGTCGGAGTGTCTTCTACAGGTACCATCTGAGCCTGTGTTTCTGAACAACCGCGAGACGAGACGAGAAGGGAAGGAAAAGTAGTAAGAGAAAAAGATTAAAGGCTGGAATGACCGATCGACAAGTGCATTAAACAATAGTTCTCTGGATCCCAATATCTGAACGAGAACAATTTATAATAAATATTAAATCATAAATTCATAACAAATATAGATAAAGATCTTTAAGATCACTCTCTCAACCATCCAAATCTTTGTCAAAATTTTCCCTAACTAGTTATCATAATTCAAAATTTATGGATATAGTTTTCTATCGCCCCACCTAATAAAAACTTTGATGTCTCTAATATCAGAAAATCATAATGAAAATAGATCCATTTTTGTTTTCTTAGAACTATTTGTCCCTAGTTGCAGATGTACCCAGAAAATTCATAATAACTAACGGACTACTCAAAATCAATAACCAAAACAATATCTAACAAAGCCAATCAATAAAAGTGCAAAATTATGGTGTTTTATATTTACTACTGGGTGACATGAGAAAGGAAAATGGTGGACTGAATGTGAAACGAAATGCAGATCCTGGTGAAACCAGAGCACAGTGTATGTAAAGTAGTGAAGTGGGAAGTGATTTAAAAGTATGAAAGGATGAAAATAGTTTTTACAAGCAGAGGAAATCCCTCATGAAATTCCCATCCACATGGACAAAAGCCTAAGGACAGTAGCTGATATAAAGGTTAGGGTCCCCCCGATGAAAACTAGAAGTTATTACAGTGTGAATGTCGTGGAATCCCATATTGTGCTGAGAAGTTTGAGCCAGTCTACATCATATAGGTTGGCTAAAAACCCGTGTCAGAACACTCATTCATATTGGTTGAGGAGCTAACTGTAAATATTGGTCTCAAGTTACCTTAATGTCGTAATCGATTCAGTTTAATGATAGTGTTATGCTACGTTGTGCCAAGGCCTTCTGCTACCTAACCTGTTAAGCTTTCCCCAGCAATTAACAAAGTTTTGAAAATATAGAAAGTTGCCACAAGGAAAACCAAGGAAGACTGTGACATAAAAGGTACACATATTACAGGCTGTTTAATGCTATGCCATAAGCGACCAAAGGATGGTTGTGTGATGCCAACAGTGGGAGAGATGAGAAGTACTACACTGCAATCACCAAACTCAACTACCAGATCAGCCACAAGATATATAATTCAACGCTGTAAATATATCTGTGGATGCAGACAAACAAAATAAGGATTCAAAGAATTTTTTAATAGGTAAAGAGAGTAAAACTAATTTTTAAGAGAAAAAAAACTTAACCTTTTCCCCCCATCAGTCCTGTTTTCCTTCATTTGTTAAAACGTCAATACCAAGTTTAAAGAAATAAAAGGTAGCTCTTTTAAATTTCCTAAAAGAAATCATGACGACGGTTGTTTGAAAAAGAACAGCTTTATTGTTTATCTACAATTCTATTATTTGAACTTTGAAATGGTAAAATATTTTGAATTTGTCGTGAACATGACATTATATTCCTACTTACATAAAAAAAAAAATGTGTAGCATCCTATGCCATCAATTTTACACACACCCTTGCGATAATAAACCTGAAACGTCAGCTTATAGTTTTGCCTTCCCCTGCACTATGGCATGCGTCACCATGCGAAGTGAGTACTGACTAATGAGAATTGCGTATTGATGGTCCCGTGTCCACACACGACAACTCTCAGGCATAAAATGATAGCACTCAGCTCCAGAGAAAGAAACAACAACACAAACAATACATTTTTACGATATGGATCAAGCTTTTCCACTTCTGCTCAATTTTTTACATGGAACCGTCATATAAATGCTGAATGTACCATATATTCAGTCTGGAAAAGAAAAAAAGGCTCTGGAACACATGACCCGACAAACACTTCAGTCTCGCATATTTTTTAGTTTAAAATTCAAGCTGGCCTTCAGGAAAAAAAAAAAGTTATTTTTAAAGCAAAACCTCGTGACAAATAAGAACAAAAAATAATAAATAATGTGATGTAAAAAAAAGTTTTTTTAAGAATTTGACAATGTCCATTCGAAAAGAAAAAAACAAAAAGAAAAACATTGTGTCTGTGTCGAGTAATACGACGCCGATCATTTACGCCACTGAACCTCCCTTCACTCGAAGAAATAATGATAAAGATGAAGCGAGGAAAATTAGAAAAGAAGGTAATGAGTAAATATACCAGGTGGCAGCAATGAAATATTAAATGCTAGTATTAACTACGCTGCTGGAATAACTAGGTAAAAACACTAGTTACACTCTATAGCGTTAAAATCTAAAAAAAAATATTAGAAAAGAACTAGCGGCCGTTAGCGAGAGGGTTGACGGTGGAATCTTTGCACGGACTAGACGGCGGGCTTGGTTTTCCGGTTGCAACAAGACGTTGCACGAAGCTATCTATTCTGTTTCCGTTAGTCTCCGTCAGTAACCGCTTCCCGCCAAACGGTAACGACTCCAGTCCCCTCTCTTTGAGCACCTCCTCCTTCCTCATTGCTTCGCTTCCCAAACCGGAGGCCTGTGACACGTCACACGTCATCAATTTCGTAAAACCAAACCAAACACTCTCTGGAATGAATCTGAATTCTGAACAGAACGCAGAGACCAGAGACTTAAAAGAAGAAAAAAAAAAAGAGTAGAAGCAGAAGCATTCACTCTATCTCGTACCTGGATTCTGACGTAGTCCGTACGGTTCCAGCAGAAGGCGTTCCCCAACATCTGGTCAATGGTCTCGGAAACACCGTTGAGCACAATGTCAACAACCGACGGTGTGGAGCACGTGCGATTCTCGCACGCTTTGGTGTTCGAAGATCCGTTCCCCAAGGAAAGGACTAGGAGATCATCCACGCCGTTCACTGACGGGAAATCGTGCTTGTTGTGGAGAACGTGCGTGACGGCCGCCGCCGTAGGGTTGTTCATCACCAGGCCGCCGTCAACGGCGGAGCACAAGGTCTTGCCGTCGACGGAAGCCAAGTCAAACGGCTTGAAATGGCTCGGCGTCGCTGACGTGGCGCGACACACCTTCCAGAGCTCGAAGTCGAAGCTCGGAGACTCCGACGCGTCGGCACGCGAAAAGACGAACGGCGCGGAACTCTTGAGGTCGAAGCAAGGGATAAGGAGAGGTTTGCACGTGTCCTTCAAGGTCAACAACCGTCCGTCCTCCTTCCTCTGGAACACTTGCTTCAAAACGTTATCCATGCTTCTGGAGGAGAGTTTCCGGCGTCGGCGGAATACGCCACCGGATTTGAACTTATAGAGCTCGGAGTTCCTCTCGGAGACTAGACGGACGGCTTCTCTGGCGGTGTAGAGCGGCCTGCCGAAGCTGTCGCCGGCGGTGATCATGGCGGCGAGGATGGCGCCAATGCCAGTGCCAGCGACGATGTCGAAGAAATCAGCGACCTGAGCATGGGGATCGGAGGTGCGGAGACGGATCTGATCCTCGAGGTGGATGAGAGCTTCGCCGGCGACAATGGCGGTGGTTCCTCCGCCGTCAATGCTGAGAATGCGGGTTTTGTTGTTGGGTTTACAATGTGAGAGCCATTTGTGTTCCAGTTTGGAGAAGATCTCTAGGGTGACTTTACTGAGCTCCATTCTCTCTTCCTCTCTCAATGTGGGTCTGTACGCTAGTTCCTGGCTTTAATTCTGAGAAAGAAAACGATTCTGATAGTGTGTGTTGCAGGTGTGTAATTCAAGAGAGAGAATAAAAGAATGGAAGGTAAGAAAGCAAAGAGTGTGTCACGCTTTGGTGGTGAGAGGAATAAATTTCTTAATTAACTCAAGGATGCGCCTTCTCTTCTCTCTCTCTGATTCTATGCTCTGAATAGAGTTGGTGAGAGTTAAAAGAAAGGACTGAAAGGTGCGTTTGGAAACAGGGGTAGTTATATACGCGACGCTTTTGTCCTTGTCCCTTATTTTTATTACAGTTTCCTACTTTTCTCTATTATTTAGTTATTTTCTTATTATTGTCAATGACCGTGATTTCTTTTTTCTTTTTTCTTTGTTTCCTCCCGTGAGAGTCTTACGTGTTAAGAGTGTGTATGTATGCACGTGCGGCCGCGCGTGCTCTTATCGGGTTGCGGGTAACGCGAACCTCGGCCTATGAATCGGCTCGGCTTGCGCTTGGTCTGGAAGTCAGCGCAGTCCCATCATCTCCAGCAGCCGCACTAATATTTCCCCCTCCTTTATCTCACTCTTCATATCTTCATTACTCATTAATGTTAATATTATTTTATTTTATTTATCTGCTTCCTTTTATGTGCATCTACACTGGGAATCTCTTCACTCAGATATGCTGGTGGAGTATTGGGTTCATGTAATCAAGTCATCACAAATGCAAGACTCACCGTATAAATATTAAGTTTTAAGAATATATATTTATTTTAAAAGTAATTTTTCTCTTAAATTTATAAGAAAATTTTATTAGAATGAAATAAGGTAGTGAAATCTAAAGAAAAGTAAATTATATTCTCAAGTATCTTTGCAGTGGAAATAATCTAGTCTGATTTATTTTTTTCAGTTTCATTGAACCACATTATTTTTTAAACTTTGTTGTAAATGTTTTAAAACAAAAAATTTACAATATCTATATTTTAATATTTTTTATTCATTTATTGTTAAAAAAAATTTTAACACAATAATTTCTTTATAATTTAAAGTCTTATTATGTCATGTGAATATATTTTACTAAAATTGTTTTATAAAGTTTAAGTTTAAAATTATTATCACCGCATAAGATATATCTTATAAACTTATTAGAAGAGCACATAAAAAATAATATTCTTAATAGGTGAAGTTAATGTTATTAATTAAAGTAATAATAATCTTGTTGATCTTTTATATATATATATATATATATATATATATATATATATATATATTAAAAAAAATAAAAAAAAAATATATTTTTTAAAAAAAAAATTTAACAAAAAAAAAAAAAAAAAAAAAGGGGGTTTGAAAATAGTGGTGCAAAAAATAAAAAAAAAATAAAAATAGAAAAAAAAATGCGTTTGATCCCAATTTCTCCCACCATTAAATTTTTAACAGTTTCTCAA